>Ga0209450_10001508_pt1 | contig 11684 bp, 12 predicted proteins | sample FrelakmetLWP11LW_FD_187149 | JGI IMG/M metagenome (GOLD analysis project Ga0209450, IMG submission 187149) | Freshwater lake sediment microbial communities from the University of Notre Dame, USA, for methane emissions studies - LWP11 LW (SPAdes)... | ecosystem: Environmental > Aquatic >... | reverse complement strand
TCTCGGGAAAATGAAAGGACCGGTCATCGGGTACATGGTGGTGATCACCGTCATGGTCTGTGCGGCCTCGTCGCTCTTGGGGGCTGCTGATTTCAGCCTTTCCGGAAGGGTCATGGCTTTTGCAGGAGCTGTGGCTTTCTACTTGTCCGATGTCTTTGTGGCGAGGGACCGTTTCATGAAAAACCAATTCGTGAACCGACTTATAGGCCTTCCCATGTACTATGCCGGCCAGTTTCTCATCGCCTTTTCGGTTGGAACGCTCAAAGCCTTGGCATGACGGAATGAACGGATTCGGTAGGGGCGGGGTTTATCCCCGCCCGGATTCGGGAGGGCATAAAGCCCCCCTACGACTGTCGCTGCAAACGGATTGCAGGGATCACAGGCCTCTCAATGAATCAATCATGTCTGGATCCGAACCGGCAGGGGAGAGGCTATTTCTGCCGCGGATCTGAGCTTCTCCTCTTCGTTTCTTAGGATGTCCAAAACCATCAGAGCTTCTGCCGCTGTGAAGCTCAGGCCTTTCCCTTCACTGTTTCGGATCTCTAAACCCCCGTCGCCGACCGTGATCGTGTAACGCTCCGTAGATTCTTCCATGGCCGCCTCCTTGAGGCCTCATCATAACCTATTGAAATGATCGCTACAAAAAGATAATGATAACGTGTTCGGAAGTGGCGATTTGGAGTGAAGGGGGGAAAAGCGTGCGAAATCTGAGTCCGGAATATGTCGAGGCGGTCAGGAGGGAGGTTAACTCATGCCCCTACTTTTCGCTTCTCTCCATCGTGCTGAAGGGACTGAGCTGGGGTGAATCCCTGCTGGAGATTCTGGTTCAGGAAAAGCATCTTCAACCCTTCGGTCTGGTGCACGGCGGTGTTTTCGCCTCTTTGATCGATGCCGCAGCATTCTGGGCGGTGTACACCCAAATCCCTGAGGAATTCGGCATGACCACTGTGGAGTTGAAACTCAACTACCTTGCGCCCCTTTCCGCGGGCCGCATGATGGCGAGGGGAAAAAGCCTGAGGGTAGGGAAGACGCTCTGTCTGGGGGAGGCGAGCATTCTGAACGAGGAGGGTACGCTGCTTGCCCACGGGACTTCCACCATGATGATCCTCAAGGACCTGAAGATCCAAGGCGTGACAGAGGGACCGTCCAAGTATCTTGATTAGAGTGCTGTATTTTGACTGTCATGCTATTACAAAGGAAGGGTAAGAGCGAACAGCAGAATGTCGAATAACGAATGTAGAACGCCGAGGGAACAGGACTGAGAAATAAACTTCGTCATTCGAAATTCGAAATTGAATTTATAGCAATTTGGCCATGAGGGAATTAGTCGTCATTTATTGGTCCAGGCGAAGGAGAGAATCATGAACGACATCAGACCTATCCATTACAAAATCCACCTGGAACCTGATCTTGCGGAATTCCGCTTTACCGGGAAGCTGGAACTGCGTCTTGAAGTCCCCTTGCCTGCATCGGAGGTTTGCCTCAACATTCTGGACCTGGCGATCTGGAAGTGCGCTCTTATGGGAGAGGGCAGGGGTGAAGCGTGTGTCTTTTCAGTGGACCCCCGGAAAGAGGAGTTGAGAATCCTCCTGCCCAGGCCGGTATCCGGCGAGGTGTCTTTGGTCATTGACTACGTGGGAGAGATCAACAACCGCATGGCTGGCTTTTACAGAAGCCGCTACATGAGGGACGGCAAGGAGCGATACGCTGCCGTGACTCAGTTCGAAGAGAGTGACGCCAGAAGGGCCTTTCCCTGTTTTGATCATCCTGCAATGAAAGCCGTCTTTGAAGTGGAACTGCTGATTGATGCACGTCTCACGGCCCTATCGAACACGGCTGTGGCAGAAGAAAAGCCGTTGCAGGACGGCCGGAAGCTCATTCGCTTCGAACCGACACCCAGGATGTCCACTTATCTTGTGTTTTTTGGGGTGGGCGAATTCGAATTCATCCAGGACCCCGGAGAGGTCCTGATCCGGGTGGCCGCTGTTCCCGGAAAAGCGCATCAGGGAGCCTACAGCCTGGAGTTCCTGCGCAAGGCACTGACCTACTGCGAGGACTACTACGGCATCCAGTATCCTCTTTCCAAGCTCGATCTCATTGCCGTAGCGGATTTCGCCTTCGGCGCTATGGAGAACTGGGGGGCCATCACCTTCAGGGAGAACCTCGTGCTTCACGACCCGGAGAAAACCTCCAAAGCAGGGGAGGAGAGGATGTGCGTGGTGATTGCCCATGAGCTGGCGCACCAGTGGTTCGGAAACCTCGTGACTCCCGAGGACTGGAAGTATCTCTGGCTCAATGAGAGCTTTGCCACCTATTTCGGCTATGGCGTAGTGGATCACTATTACCCGGAGTGGGATGTGTGGGAGCCGTTTTTGCAGGGACAGACCCAGGTCGCGCTGGACCGCGATGCGCTTCATGAGACCTTTGCGATCGAGATCCCCGGAGGGGAGCACGTGGTGATCAATGCGAGCACGGCTCCCATCATCTACAACAAAGGGGGAAGCGTCCTCAGGCAGGTGAAGGGGTATGTGGGCGACGAAGCGTTCAGAAAAGGCCTTCATCTTTATCTCAGGAGATTCCAATACGGATGCGCTTCAAGCCGTGACCTGTGGGATGCGATGGAAGAGGTTTCCGCCAAACCCGTGAGCAAAATGATGTCCAACTGGATCGGACAGCCGGGGTTTCCCATGGTGAGTGCGGAAAGGGAAGGCAGCAGCCTGCGATTGACTCAGCAGAGATTCACCTATCTGGAGGCCCCCTACGACCAGCAATGGCTCATCCCCGTCTCTGTCCGGGTGTTCTACGGGGACGGCCGGAGCATGGAAAAAACCGTGCTCATGGACACAAAGACGGTTGCTGTCGATATGGGAGCCGATGCGCTCGCCTACAAGATCAACGACATGCAGAGCGGCTTTTACAGGGTCCGGTACAAGGACAAGCACAACATCGAGGAACTCGGGAAACGGATCCAAAACAAAAAGCTGTCCCCTGTCGACCGATGGGGGATACAGGACGATCTCTATGCCATGGTGAAGAGGGGGGACGCCAGCATAGGCGACTACCTGGAGTTCCTGCTTTACTACTCCCAGGAGGACGCTTCCCTGCCCCTCAGCAGCATTGCGGTGAATCTGCACCACGCATTTATCGTGCTCACGGGAAAGGCCCGTGAACAGGTCGCCTTGGCTGGAAAAACCCTTTTCGAGAGCGTCCTTGAAAACATCGGTTATGAACCGGGGGCTGAGGACAGGCACACCACATCGATCCTGAGAGATCAGATTCTCTGGCAGGCCGCCCGTTATGGCTCGATCAAGGCCGAGGAATTCTGCATGACCCGGTTCTCTCTCCTGCAGAAGGATCAAAAGGTGCACCCGGATATCCAAAAGAGCGTGATGCAGGTGGCCGCCTCCCGGGGGGGCCGGGAAACGCTTGAGTGGTTCGTGGGAAAGATAAGCGGATCCGACAGCGAGCACGAGAGAGTGAACATGCTGGCTGCCATGGGCTGTTTCAAAGACAAGGAAGCGCTGGAGCGGGTCAAGCGGTATGTGCTGGAGGAGGTGCCGGACAGGAACAAGGTGATCCCCATCGGCGCCATGAGCGATAATCCCGCAGCGGTCCCTTCGCTCTGGGACTGGTACCAGGCCAATCTTCCGTCCATCGAACGATTCCATCCGGTGCTTTATGAAAGAGTGATTGCGGCCCTGGTCCCCGTGTGCGGATTGGTAAGGGAGGAAGAGGTGAAAAACTTCTTCCGGGAATACGTCCGGAAGCAGGAGAAGATGAAGGACGTGGTGAACCTCTCCCTTGAGAGGCTGGAGATTCATTCCAGGATGAGAAAAGCATTAAGTTCTTGACAAAAACAAAGTGTTTTAGGATACTAAGCCATTGCTCTGGAAATTCTAGGAACAATTTGGATTTGAGTTTTTTGCAAGTCTTTAACGGCCAAGACGGTACCTGTTTGTCAGGGCGTTGACCTGGATTTTGGAGCAAAATTTCGTGGAAAGGAGGTTGGCGCTATGGCAGATGGGACCGTCAAGTGGTTCAATGAGCAAAAAGGGTACGGCTTCATTAAGCAGGAGAACGGCCCGGACGTGTTCGTCCATTTCTCAGGGATCAAAGGAAGCGGTTTCAAGTCTCTGAACGAAGGTGATCGTGTCTCCTTCGAGATAGAGCAAGGGAAAAAAGGGCCTACAGCAGTGAACGTTACCGTCCTTTAGCTCAATCCTTTTGACAAAAGAAAAGGCGCTCCCCGGATCGGTGGGCGCCTTTTCTTTTGAAGTTCCGTGAGGTACCATTAGGAGAGTAACGAAATGCTTGGATTCTATGGACGCATCCTGACGGTTAACTTAACAGAGGAATCTTTTGAGATCGAGGCGCTTCCCGAAGAAATCTGTGAACAAGTACTTGGAGGGAAGGGGCTGGCTACGCATTTGCTCCTGACCAAGAACCGGCCTGGAGTGGACCCGCTTTCTGCAGAGAACCACCTGATCTTTGCAACAGGCCCTGTTTGCCAGAGCAACCTGTGGGGCAGCAGCCGTTACGGGGTGTTCACCAAGTCCCCGCAGACAGGGTTCTACTCCGAGTCCTATTCGGGCGGGAAAGTTCCGGAGGCTATCGATGCTGCAGGTTTCGACGCCGTGGTGATCAGGGGCAAAGCAAGAAAACCGACCGTTCTTTCGGTTCATCCTGAAGGGTGTGGGTTTTTCGAGGCCGGCGATCTCTGGGGTATGGAGACTTATCAGACGGAGGAGGAAGCGAAGAGGAGGTTCTCGATTCAAAAACCCGGATTCAGAAAGCCCGGCGCCGTGGTCATCGGCCCTGCAGGGGAAAAGCTGGTTCGTTTTGCCGTCATCGAAAATGACCAATGGCGCTCGGCGGGCAGGACCGGTGTAGGCACGGTCATGGGTTCGAAGCGGGTGAAGGCGATCGTGTTCCAAGGGGATAGGAGAAGGCCCCTGGCTGATTCCGAAGGGGTTGCCGCCTATTCGAGGGAATTCTCGAAGCGAAATGTGGAGCACCCCGCATCCAAAGCATACAAGGCTCTGGGAACGACCATGGTTTTGAAGATGACCCAGAGAGCCAACGCCTTGCCTTCAAAGTACTGGTCTCAGGGTTCGGTGGATCACTGGGAGAAAATCTCCGGCGACCGATTGCATCAGGACCATCAGGTCAAGCCGAGCGCATGCCTCAAATGCTACCAGGCCTGCGGCCGAATGACCACCATCTCCATCGGACGACACAAAGGGCTGGTCATTGAAGGCCCGGAATATGAGACCCTCTATGCTTTCGGCGCTTTGTGCATGATCGAGGATCTCGGAGAAATTGCCTACCTCAATGATCTCTGTGATCGCCTGGGCCTGGATACGATTTCAGCGGGTAACCTTTGCGCCTTTACGATGGAAGCGGCGACACGAAAGAAAATCGATCACCCTATTCAGTACGGCGATGCGGATGGAGTGGCGGACCTTCTTCAAAAGATCACCCGGCGCGAGGGGATTGGGGACATCCTGGCTGAAGGGATTGTGCATGCTTCGAAGGTATGGGGCCTCGAAGACATTGCCGTTCATGTGAAAGGCCTGGAACCTGCAGGGTACGACCCAAGGACCCTGAAAGGCATGGGCCTCGCTTATGCGACATCGGATCGCGGAGCCTGTCACCTGAGGACGACCTTTTTCAGACCGGAGTTGTCGGGGCTCATTGCCCCTGATGCCATCAAGGGGAAAGCGGCGATGCTGATCGACTATGAAGACCGTCTCAACCTTTTCGATGCGCTGATCCTGTGCCGCTTCTACCGGGACCTCTACCCCTGGGAGGAACTTGGAAGGGTGATTCATCTGGTCACAGGCAAAAGCCTTTCAAAAGAAGAACTCCAAAAGACGGCTTCCCGCATCGCTGACATGACCAGGACCTTCAACACCCGCGAAGGGCTCAAGCCGGAGCACGACCGACTTCCCAGGCGCCTGCACCAGGAACCTCTGCCTTCAGGCCAGAAGCTTGGTGAGGATGAGCTTCAGTATATGATCGACGAATATTACCGGCTGCGGGGATGGGATAAGAAAGGCGTGCCCAAAGATAATGGGTGCCTCTTTTAGCATTGAAGAAAACCGGCACTTCTCGTAGAATTCGCAGCAGAAGGGTTTAAACCTCGGAGCCCTATGAAACCGGAAATCGGGCATTTATCTTCCTCAGACAAGTGACAAGGAACTCCAAGCAAGAAAGGGAAAGCGAGCTTGCCATGTGGTCGGATCACAAAAGAATTGAGGAGAGAAGTCTTGAGCTTCACAAGGAGATCGCACGACGCTTGCAGAAAGATCCCCGGCTTTTCCAAGTGGCTAAAGATAACCTCATGCGCTGGATAGGGAGAGACGGTGAAATCCCTGTTTGGCGCGAGTGGAACGAGATTCTCAATGGCCCGGTGAGCCGCATCCTGGAGATATTGCTTTCGACGGACGAAGAAGGAGCACGCTTAAGGCAGTCCAGCCCCTTCTGCGGCATTCTCAGCCCCAGCGAAAGGTGGAAGATCTATGAATCGTTCACAGCTAGAGCATATTATCCGAGCGGCGGGGAGCATCGCCGACGATAACGAACTCATCGTCCTTGGAAGCGCTTCGGTTTTTGCTCAGTTTCCGGACCTGCCTGACCACTTCCTTCTCTCTATTGAGGCGGATGTCTTCCCGAAAAACAAACCCCACATGACCGACATCATTGACGGGAGCATAGGGGAGCTTTCCCCCTTCCACGAAGCTTTTGGCTACTATGCTCATGGGGTCATCAAGGACACAGCCGGCAATCTCCCTTTAGGTTGGGAGAAGAGGCTCATACCCATTCGAACGGACAACACGGGGGGGATCACGGGATGGTGTCTCGACATCCACGATTTGATCGCGGGGAAATATGCGGCGGCAAGAGAGAAAGACTTCGAATTCATTCAATCAGCAGTCAAACAAGGATTGGTAAAAGAACCCCTTCTGCACGAGAGGATCGAGATGCTCCCTATAGACGCCTCTTTAAGAAGCGGCATCCTGAATCGCCTGAAGAGAGACCTTGCTCTGTCCCCAAACAAGAAGGCTTGATCTGCCCTGAAGCTTTTAGAGTCTTTTCCTCCAAGTGCCTGAGCTTGTAAAAAGATCAAACGAGCTGGAATGGTGAAAATCGAAATACTACTCTGCGATCTTCACTCATGCCTTGTCTGGCCGGACCGGCTGGTCCCGTAGCTGCCACCATACCGCAAAACCCAGCGGAACCGCAGCCATGGCCGCTGCTGTCACTGCCATGATCCCAAAGCCGCCCACAGCATAAACCATCCCGCTCCCGATCTGGCTGATGCCCGAACACAGGTTCAGGAGCAGGTCGTTGAATCCCTGGGTTTTGGCCCTTTCCTTGGGGGAAAGCTGATCAGCGAGCAGGGTGGAGCCGGCGACATAAGCAAAGTTCCAGCCCAGTTCCACGAGGAAGAGGGCAAGGGTCAGCGGCAGGAGCTTGATGGAAGGCGCTGCCATCAGGCAAGAAAGGAGAAGCTCCATCCTTATCTTCCTGGCAATCCGATCAAAATCCATCCGGTTTTTCTCTTTCCAATAATGCTCTATCCTGTAATGCCTCTGTTCATGGGATGTCAAGCGCCGACCCGCAGCACTTGGGGCGCGTGAGTGGGTGTGCCTGATCGCAGTTGTCATTCGTCTCTTGCCATGTTCATTTGAGAAAGAGTAAATAGGCATCAACGAGCTTGGAAGAGGGTAACGGAGGGCGTTTGCACATGGAAATCGCTTTACGCAAGGCAAGGCCCGAAGACAGGGACAAAGTGATCTGGGTGGAGTCCAAGTCCACCCCCGACCTCAGATATGTGCCCCATGTCTGGGACCTGTTCCTCAGCGACGCTACCGGCGACTGGAGCGTCGCCGAGTTGGACGGCGAGATTGTCGGCTGCGGCAAGTATACCCTCCTGCCTGACGCCTCGGCGTGGCTTGAGACTCTGCGGGTGATCCCTGAGAGGCAAGGCCTTGGCGTGGGTAAGCTCCTCTACGAGCGCTGGCATGAGCTGGCCGGAGAGCAAGGGGTGACTACCATGCGCATGTACACCGGGACCGGCAACTTGGTGAGCAAAGGGCTGGCTGAGAGGTATGGGCTCAGGGTCGCCGGCACCTACAAGGAGGCTCGGATGCCTTGCGTGAAGAACGCTCCCCGGCTTGGAAACGGGTTCAGGCAGGTGAGAGACCCTGAAGCGGCGGTGAATCTGATGCTGCCCCTGAGGGAGAAGTGGACCGGGTTCCTTGTTATGAACCGCACCTTCTACGAGTTTACACCCGTTCTTTGCAGGTACCTGGCTGAGCAGGGCATGGTGTACATAGAGCCGGGCGCCGGCAGCTTGGTCACCCTGGGAGCCCGGTTCATGCCTGAGGAAGCCCTCCACATAGGCGTGATGGCAGGCGACTTGGGCGCCTGCCTGGACTTCGCCATGAACCTTGGGGCCGAGAGGAATGCAGGACGGGTCAATATCCAGTACCCGCCCTCAGCAGTCGACATCCACGAAGCCGTGGCCGGTTACGGTTTCAGAGTCGGAGCCTCGGACTTCATCGTCATGGAAGCCCATTTGAAAAGCTGACGCACGCCCGCAGGCCGGTGTCTCCCTGTGCCATCGGTTGAGGGCCGTTTTGGTGTCATGCGAATGCCGATACGCCGGCGGCCCTCCTTTGTTCGTAATCCTCAATTCCTTCTCTTTTGCTATGCCCTGCCAGGAGGTCTCTCAACAACGGCGCAAATCCCAAGGCCGCCACCTCCGCAAATGGTTTCTAACCCGTGCCGCGCATTTCTCCTTTTCATCTCGTGCAGCAAAGTGACCAGTCTCATCACACCGGTAGCGGCGATGGGATGGCCGAGGGAAATCCCTGAACCGTTCACGTTGATTTTCTGATTAAAGTCGGATTCCCTAACACCCATCAGCCTGGCATCCGCAAGGGCTTGCACGGCAAAGGCTTCCTGGATCTCAATGAGATCCACATCATCCATCACAAGCCCAACCTTATCCAGAGCTTTGTTCACTGATGCCGGAACCGCAGGATACGTGAGAGTCGGGTCTGAGCCGGCAAGAGCGCATGCTCTAAAATAAGCTATGGGCTCTATGCGCAACTCGGCGGCCTTTCTTTCGGACATCAGCACGATCGCCGCCGCACCGTCATTCTCGGTGGACGAGTTTCCTGCAGTGCATATCCCGTCAGGATAAACAGGAGGTAATCTACCAAGCTGGTCCAGCGTTGAGTCCCGCCGGGGTGTCTCGTCTTTATCGAAAAGCAGCGGGGCCCCTTTAGGCTGTGGAACAGAAACAGGGACAATCTCCTCTTGGAATTTCCCGGAATCCATGGCAGCAACCGCTCTCTGATGGCTTCGCAGGGCCCATGTATCAGCCTCTTGACGAGTGATCTTTTCTTTCTTTGCCGCAGTTTCAGCCCAGGTCATCATAGAATTCAGTTCCCCGTAACGATGAACCGGCTGGGACATAACCCTGGCACGCTGTATTCTGTCGTAGAGGGGAATCCCCCACATGGCAAGCGCCCCGTGCCCCTTTGGCATAAACCCCCATTTTTCGTCTCGCTTTCCCCCCAACCCCCATTTTATGTCACCCGGGAAATACAACTCCGCCTGACTCATGCTGTCCATGCCACCTGCAACAATGATTTCTGCATTTCCCGTCTGGATTTTCATCACGCCGAAAAACACTGCATCCAAGCCGGAACAACATCTCCGATCCAGGGTGACCCCGGGCACCGTGTCCGGCCATCCCGCGTCCAGCAACGCCATCCGAGCTCCGTTAGCGCATTCCCCATTTTGATAGGACTGGCCCATGATGACATCATCGACTTGGACTGGATCGAATCCGGCTCTTTTCACCGCCTCATTTAATACGGTGCTGCCCAATCTATAAACGGGTACCTCCCGGAGGGCTCCTCCATAGGCTCCAATAGGTGTTCTAATCCCGCTGACAATAACAACGTTGTCCATTACTCAGTCTCCCTTTCCTTATGTGCAGAGCCTTTAAGCAGATGGCAGCAAAACAGGGATAAAACGTTTTGAAAAAAGTAAAGCGAATCTCCTGCCCCTGTCAAGGGAATATCGCCGCTCAGGCTTTAGTGCTTTCATCAAGCTAGCGAGGATGAAGGCATGTCTCCTTTCCCCACCCCAGCATCTATGTGGTATCGCTTCCGCTTTACATACCCTTGACACACAAGGGCGGAATCCCCTACTATCCGTCTCACTGAAAGTGACTCTTATCCCCATAGCAACCAGTAAAGGTTAGAATCCTAGCCTAATTCAAGAAGGAGGAAAAGAATGGAAAATGAATGGTCTTACAAGCGCCTCAGAGTTAAGGAGGGACTTAAACCGGGCAGCAAGCATTTCCAGTATTTCTTTGTTGTCTCAGAAGGAGAGCAGAAGAAATGCAACTACTGTGTCTGGATTGAAGACGAGGTCCTGTCACGCTTTGACTCCTCAAAAGATTTCAAGGCGATTCTTGATTCTCACCGAGGGGAATGGAGCAAATGGGTCAAGGAGAAGATTGATCAGAAGGATTTCAGAAACGTCGTCTTGAAGTTTGACAAAGGAGGTCACAAAGAAATGGACCTCAACAAGATGGACAAGAAACTGAGCATGGAATAGGGGCTTTTGTGCCGCTGGCCTACAGTAGCAGGGGGATAGACGAGTGGTGGGGGCGTGGCAAGGTCAGGGGGAAGGCGCAAAAGAGGACAGGGTGGTGAGAAGATCGGTGAGGGAGATTTGTTCGGTTTTCAAAGCGAAAACGTTCTCAAAGGAGTCGATGGTTTTCTTCTTCACTTCTTCCAAAGATATGCTCCTGCGAAGGAGAGAGGAGAGGGAAACGATCTTGACGCCTTTGAGACCGCAAGAGTGGATCATGTCATAGTAGGAGAGTTTCGGAGCGACATTGAGGGCAAACCCGTGAAGTGTGATCCCCCGCCGCAAAGCGATCCCTACAAAGCCCAGCTTGGCCTCTTTCACCCACACCCCACGATTCAGAGGACTTCTTTGAGCCGGCAGGCCGTAGCTCTTCAGGACACGGATCATCACTTCTTCAAGACGATCGACGAAATCCACCACCCTCAGCTTGAGAGCTTCAAGAAAGAATAGAGGATACCCGAGGAGCTGCCCCGGCCCATGATAGGTCACGTCTCCGCCCCTTTCGATGGAGACGCAGTCAATCCCCTGGTCCCTGAGGACAGTATCAGACACCAGGATATTCTCCTTTTTGGCGTTTTTCCCTAAGGTGAAAACATGAGGGTGCTCGAGGAGAAGCAGGACATCTGCAGACAGCCCTGCCTGTTTTGCCTCATGGATCCTGTGCTGGAGATCCCAGGCTTCCTGATAGGCTATGGTGCCCAGATCGACGATCAGGATCTTCTTTGTCATTTGCTCCGTGCCTCTTCAGGCCTCAAACGAGGACTTCAATCCATTTCTTGTACCCTGATGCAGGCACAAAGGTGCAAAGGCACATAGGCACAAAGAAAGAAAGGGACAAAGAGTCTGGGAGAATGGTTTTCTGCTTTGTGCCTTTGTGCCTCTGTCCCTTTGTCCCTCAACTGTTGTCCTACTTGCCGGTGAGTGTGAGAACTGCTCGGCTGTGCTCTTTGATGGCTTTGTCGCTGAACCACCAGTACACCTTGTCTCCGGTTCGAGCAACGCTG
>Ga0209450_10001507_pt1 | contig 11686 bp, 11 predicted proteins | sample FrelakmetLWP11LW_FD_187149 | JGI IMG/M metagenome (GOLD analysis project Ga0209450, IMG submission 187149) | Freshwater lake sediment microbial communities from the University of Notre Dame, USA, for methane emissions studies - LWP11 LW (SPAdes)... | ecosystem: Environmental > Aquatic >... | reverse complement strand
CACGGGCATCATCAAGCGCTACGCCCTGGACAAGCTGAAAGAACTCAAGATGCTCTCCGAAAGCTTCCCCGCCGTGCCTGCCAACCTCGACGAGTTGCTCCGTCAGAGCGCCAATATCTGGTTTTGCGAGGAGAGGAACCTGGAAGTGGTGATCGAGGTGAACAAGAAGGCGGCCGACTACTTCAAGCGCCGCAAGATCTTCCCGACGCAGGAGATCAAAGAAGAAAAGCCGGACGGAACGCTGATTGTCTGCCTCAGGGTGGGCCACTACGGGGAAGTCCGCGAGACGCTCAAGACTTGGTTGCCGAATGTCAGACTGCTTGCACCGGCATCATTTATGAACAATTTTCTATTGGAAATGAAGGGATGGTGTGAGTGGCAGGAAGCTTAATCGTAATTTTCACTATGAGAACGGCATCAAGGTTCCCATCTTTCGCATCCTTTTTGTGTTGCAGTTATTTCTACAGCTTCACAAACACTGCTGAAAATAGCATTCGTCCAATTCGAAGGCATTGAAGTAGCACCAACAATTCTGCATACCTCAGTATCAAAACGCACTGGTCTGGTTCTTCGCAAGGCTTCCCAATATTTAATGAGGCAGTCCTTTCGCCGTAAGAGCAACCTTCTCGACGGCAGACGGTCCCGCTTCATGTTATTGATCTTAGGGAGAACCGGAACGAGATTCCATAGATCATTGTTGCGCCATAAAGAAAAAGGAATAACATGATCTACATCAAAAATACCTGATATCCTGTTACCAGACCATGTACATTCCACGTCATCTAGCTTCACATATGTTGCTCTCGCCTCATTGACATCCCTTTCGGGAATAGGGTTGAATAATAGTAAGTCTATTAAATCACTTACCTTGGTCTCTTTTCCTGCGATTGCCGACGTAAGTTCTGCCCAGCGCAAGATTACTGCATCGCGAATCCAATAACCTAAAAGTGAAAATTCACGCCATATTTTTGCATCAATGATTATCTTCTTCGTTTTGCCGTCATATGAGAACAAGCGCCCAGTCTCCAATGCACCACCAGCATATTTGACCGGTCCTTTCACAATTGTATTTCCTATATTTCTGAGTGTCTCTCGCATGACAGAATTGACTTTTAGAGGCAATGTATCTGACCTATAGTCGAGTACAAATCGAGCCATACCGCCTTGCATTCGATAATTGTTGACCAACTCCTCTAGATGCCTACGAAATGCTAGCGGTTTCTTGCAGGACGAAGCTTCCCCCCTGATTTGTGGGATAAATTCAGCGGATTCAATAAGCGGCCAATAATAGTAGAGCCATTTTTCTGCTACAACATCCAACGGAATGGCAACGTGGCCATCAGATAACCAAGACGCCTGATTGTATTCCGTTATCGCGATTTCACTCAGGGCGCGAAACAAAGCTAATTTATATGTCGCTGTTTTTTTATCACGGCTGAGAACCCCTTCTATCTGATCAAGAGGTCGCAAAGGACCCATATCACCAAGTTGAAATAATATTGTACACCATGTATGACCCTGACGCTGAAGTGTGTCCGCTGAATCCCACTTATCGATAGTTATAAATCCAAGACGTTCGAAAAGAAGCTCGACATATTCGGGTCGCATTGGGTTGAATAAACGACCGTACTCATCTCGGCTTTGATCATTAATCCCGGGCCGACTCCTGGGTATAGATATTAAGAGACGGCCATTTTTTTTCAGATTATCCCTGATAGCGTATGCCGAAGCGAAGATTTCCTCTTTTTTTAAGTGCATGAAGACTGCTGAGCATAATATGGCATCATACTCCCCGCCATACGGCCGACCAATATCAGGTAATGATCCTGTGTCTAACCGACCGCCTAGCTCGGGATACTGCCTCAGGGCTGAGGCTCTTAATTCGTCACATGGTTCCGCGCCATAGACGTCAAATCCTTCTTTCAGTATATTATGCATGTCCCGGCCTGATCCCGCGCCAATATCTAGAATGCGCATCCCTTTCCGGAAAGTCCGTGTGAGATATTCAGACATGCCACTTTCAATCTTATTGTAGCGTTCAGCGACTTCTTCTGCATGTTCAGCATAATATTTCAGAGTTAATTCATCGATACTCATCTAAATTCCTCATACTTCATTCTATTGCATGGCGATAAGCAGATAGTCACTTGCAAGGACAATGGGCAACAACTCCTGGATTATAGATTTTCGTCTTTATGTCCTTGCATGAGTCCGATGGCTACGCATGGCACGGCACCACAATGAACTGACAGATCTAGACCTGAAGCATTTCCATCTTTCCAGGCCTCGAACATCGCATCAGATCCATCTTCTACATCCTTTTTATCGGGGCTGTCATGAACTTGAATCAGATCACTGCAAACCCAATCTGATTTAGATAGTCAAATGTTAAATCATAAAACGACGGGTTACGCGTATGGTCGTCAGTGTTTCCGTGAGGTACGACGATAACCATACCTTGTCGCGCACGGGTCAGAAGAACACGATAAGCATTTTTTAAATACTGTTTACGCTCTTCCTTCTTAATACTGTTCCATCGATCCCCGCAAAAGGAATAATGCCCCCATCCTTTAGGTGAATATCTGAAATCTGCGTCCCATGTTACACAGACCCAGTCAAGTTCAAGTCCTTGAATGTGAAACTCAGTAGCTGCGTCCTCGAGGTAATACGACGAACGTACATCATCCTTACCATCTAAAAACCAATGTATTGGATCCATAGAGGATTTCACATCTATCGCTAACGGTTTTAAACGTTCTGCCTGTGATGAAGCAACAAGCCCATATCTTTCCGAACCGCGTGCCTGATTTTTCAGCCACTGCTTAGCACTTTTCAGATCGCGGGTAATGACTATCGGATACTTATTCTTTAACTTCTCCTGTGTCTGTCGGGCCGCATGGACCTCAAGGTCAAGCAGCTGTTTAACGAGAAGAGAAACATTCTCTGCTCGGAATGAACGCATCGAAACAGCAAGGTGAAGTGCTTCGTGATACGAGACATGTTGTCTCGTTTTCAGACCGTCCAGCACATACTCTGCACTGTATTCGCTATCGGTCAGGCGAGATGAGATGTATATATGCCAATCTGGAAACGCTCTATTCAGTGAGTCTATCCACTCCACGATTCCTGCTTCGCCAGTATTAATTTCCTGGCCACCCCCAATAAGACATACAATGACCGCCCAATCAGCATGGCGGTCAAGGCAAGAAATCAAAAATTCTGGTTCCGATTGTTCGAAATTAGGGTTATTTTTCTTTCGGCGCATAAAAGATGACGTTTGTTCCAGGGTCCATGCACGCTGGGCTTCATCGAATATTGCTACATGCTCAATAGGTGGTCGCCTTTGATCAAGGAGACAATCATCACGAAAATGGTGAATATTCTGAACGAACATCTTTACTTCGCTCATCACTTCACCTTTCTTAACTCGCTCTCCTGCTTCTTTTACTCTTCTGACCTTATCTCGCGCCAAGGCTTCTCGTAAAATCGCAACGAGTGGACCATTCCCAGAGAGGAATACGCTATACAGGTCGTCTGATTTATCGATGTGTTTAGTAGCGATATTTAGGCCGACGAGCGTTTTACCAGAACCAGGGACACCCGTTACGAAGCAAATAGACTTGTGTGAACGTTCTCTTGAAGTACGAATAATATCGGCAATTGCCCCGGATGTCTTACTGAGATTAATGGCGCTCGCATCATTTCGTGATATTTCAGCGACTGAATGATTATTATATAGCGCCATTGCGGCTTCAATGATTGTTGGGGTTGGGCAGTATCGGCCGCTTTCCCATTTAGTACGATCTATGTTTTCCCCGTCAGCAACATTCAGCACATTTTGTATTACACTGCCGAGCGATGCCACGTTAGATTTGATTGGGAAGAGCAGTTTATCGTTTTGTGGAGTAAATGCGATAGTTGGATCGGTATGTTTTGCTTCGGTAGCAATGAGAATTGGAGCAATATACTGCTCGTGACTTGATTCATGAAAATTCTTCAAGTCAAGAGAGTAGTCCCATACTTGATCAACAGCACTAGCGTTGAATTCGCTTTCACCGCTTTTAAACTCAAGAACAAAAATCACCGCGCCAATTAGAAGAACAACATCAATACGCCGACCCATACGTGGAATAGAGTATTCGAAATATATCGAGCCACGATAAGGAGGAAGAACGTTACGAAGAATTTCGATTTCTGAGACCCACGCACCACGTTGAGTGTGAATCAATGAGTAGTCATTATTCGATACGAGGATGCCGAGGATTGTCTCAGTAGATGATTTGAGGAAGTTGTCTATAGAGTCAGAGTAGTATTCTCGCATCCTGAATTGCCTTTGTGAGAGAATAGGTCACTGTTTGGTGGCAATAAATTAAAAGCCCGACCAAGAGCCAAAGCTCCAAGATCGGGCTTTATGATCCCGCCGTAATCTGCAATGTCCCCTCCGGAAAACAGAGCGTCTCAGTAATTACCCCCAATACGACTCCGCTTCCCCTCCGGACTCCTTATAGGGCTAACGCATTAATTTGTCAACAACTTCGTCTATTTCGTTCATTTCGTTTGTTTCGTTTATTTCGTCGGGGAGGAAAGAGTCTATCCGGTCTGTCCAAGCAGCTACGCTGCAGTAACTGGTTGATTGGGTGACTGGTTGATAAGGGGGACATGGCTTCGGGATTCGATCTTCCGGATTCGGGCGTCGGGAACAATAACAACCGCAAGGCGAGATTGCCGCGCACCCTCTGGGTGCTCGCAATGACAGAAAGGCGGATCGCTTCGCGTCAGGGGCAAAGAAGTGTTTACGTGCTGGCTGCTCAGCAGCAGTGACCGGTGGAAAGTGGCCAGTGGGCAGTGGAAAGTAAAGACGTGTTAAGTTTTAAGTGTCAGGTGTTAAGTGAAGACAAGAAGGAATCTTCATCTTTTCTCATTCAAGAAACTCCTGTAGGCCTTCGCGGTTTCTTCGGGCCGCTCAATCATGGGGCAATGTCCCGTGTCCTTCATGATGACCGTCCTGTGATTCTTCAGATTCTTTTCCAGGAACACAACGCTCCCTACGTCCAGCATTTTGTCCTGCTCCCCCCACAGGATCAGGACGGGTGCCTGAATCAGGGGCAGGACGGGCGCCAGGGAAAACTGGAACGGGTTGGTGTCGTTCCATATTTTCCTGTTGAACTCTGTGTGGGCGATCCAATCTGCGATCAGGATTTTCTTGAAGGCTGGAGGGATGGGGGGCATCTTGGCGTAAATCAGGTCCAGCAGCTTCTCGACATCTTCTGTGTTGCCGGCCAGCAGCAGATTGTTGCCCGTCTCCAGCTGCAGGACGAACTCGCTTTTGCTCGGTGAGGGAACTCCGGCCGTGTCCAACAGGGCAAGAGTCAGGACCTTCCCGGGGTGTTTTGCCCCGTAGGTGGCCGCATATGCGCCGCCCATGGAATTGCCTGCCATGTGGAATTTATCGAGCTTGAGCACCTCCACGAATCGGTCGATGCGCCCCACCTGGCTCTCGACACTGTAATTGTTCGTCGGCACCTGCGAGCTTTCACCGAAACCAGGGATGTCGGGGATAACAAGGTGGTAGCCCTTCAAGTATTTGGCGAAGGCGGTCCATTGGTCCTTGTAGCCGCCGAATCCATGAAGGAGCACGATGGTTTCCCCTGTTCCTCCTTCCAGGTAGACGATCCGGTGATCGTCGACCTGGACTTCCTTCTTGACCAGATCGGCGGAGCGTCTCTGGGCATCGATCGCCAGCTTGAACACCGCTTCCGGGAAAAGGAAGTAAAACGCCGCCAGCAGGACAACGACGCCAACGATGACGATCATCCCGTACTTGATGAATTTTTTCATGTTACGCCCTCCTGTCAGGATGCTTCCTATGGAGTCCAAGACACCGACGAAGACATCAATAGGGCTTCAAAGAACCGAAAAATTAAGGAGCGGTCGAAGCCGCCCGGCAGGTCACCGAAGTTCAGGGGCCAACAAATGACCTTCACCAGATCATGCCGCCTGCATTCCGGGAATGTTCGACTCCTACTTATTACCGCCGCTGATGAGGGTATTTAAGAACGTCGAGCGCAGGGTGTCGCTCATCAGGGCTTTCTTCACCGGAGGCAGTTGCAGGAAACCGCCCACGATGCCGCGCATGACGCCATGCGTGATGCTCCGGGGATCATCGAACAACTGATTTTGCAGCGTGCCTTTTTCCAGGCACTGCAAAATAACCCGTTCAAACGTAGATTCCGGGTGCAGCACCCGCTTTTCCCTTTTTACCAGCTTCAGGGATTGCGTCTTCGTGCACTGCAGTACACACACGCCGCAGCCCAGACACGTTTTGCCGTCCACGGTTGCCTTCTTCTTTATTTTCGCGCCCGGGTCATCAACCGGTGACATCTGAATGGCGTCTATGGGACAGGCCTTCGCACATTTTCCGCAGCCGATGCAGCTTGCCGTATCCGTATGGGCGATGAAGTTGGACGTAACCAGGATTCCGTTATAGCCGAGTTTGCTGATACCCAGAAGAACGTTGCAGCAGCAGCCGCAGCAGGAGCATATCGCGGAAATATTTTTCTTCACATTGTCAGCGCTCAGGACAAGGCCTTCTTCTCTGGAGCGCGCCAGGTGCTCGAGCATCTCGGTCTTGGAAATCTCTCTGGCCAGCTTGTTGCGGATCAGATAATCCGCCCCAAAATCGAAGGAGGCGCAGGTCTCCAGAGGGGTCTCGCACTTTTTTTCTCCGAGGTGATATTTTTCGTGGCGACAGGAACAAAGGCCCAGGGAAAAACGGTTTGCATTTTCGGCAAGCCGGGACGCTTTCTCATAATCCAGCACTTCGACAAAATCACCCTCGGCGACCGTGCCCTCGTGCGGCAGGGCTCTCAGAATGGATATTTTCCCCCCTTTGGGATCGTTGGCGGCCAGGAAGTCGCCCATGTAATCGTGAAACATCCTGGCCCATTCCTTGGTATTCAGATTGCCGCCGGTACGCATCATCGTGAACTCGAAAACGCCGATCGCGAAAGGCGAGGGAGTATAAAAATATTTCCCCCGGATATTCACGTCCATCATAAGCCCCTTGGCGCACATCCCCTCCAGAAGCTTTTGCAGCTTCGTTTCTTCGATCTGCGTGATTTTCCGAATTCGGTTGAAGCTCGACATGCGATAGGGCATCTTGACGATCAGATCCGCTTCGTCCACGGTGTACAGTTCGCTCAAGATTGCGTGGAACTTCTCATTCCACGGCACCCGCACTGTCAGGCCGTCTATTTTTTTACCCAATTTGCGATAAAGAGCCTCTTTTCCGGCCAGATGTCCCATCAGACTGCTCTCCTCATTGATCGATACATTGCATGAATAATCAGGGGCGGCGTTATTCTCCCGTCACTTCTTACTGAAATAAAACACCGAGCACACCAAAGGACGCTTCCTTCGGCAGCTCGGCCATCTTTCCATGAAGACCCGCCGCTTTCCGTCCCCTTTTCGCAAAGGGTTTGGCTTTATCGGGAGAGTCATCTGCAATTCGTTTTTTTATTGTCTGCCCGGCAGAGTGAATTGTCAATTTGAATAATGCGCCATGATATTAACAGGTTGACTTGTGCATGGCCCGCAGAAAGGAAGCGGAAACTGATGCCCCTGTGACAACGAGCACTTTATCCGTAAAGACCGCCATCGGTCACCTCCGCCGGACTGTCTGACCTTGCATACCACATCCTGAAAGACTGTCCCATCGCCGTATCCGATCTTTTTCACCGTTTGCCGGCGGTTCTCGGTCTATCCCGTCTTTTCGGTCGGGGGAGAAGGTCTGCCTAGTCTGTCTGGTCTGTCTGGTCTATTTGGTCTGTTTCGTCAGGGAAAGGGAGAAGGCTTCGGGCTTCGGGCTTTGGGCTTCGGGCTTCGGAATGCGTGGTGCATGAAAAGGATATGGGGGATTTGAATTACGGGTTGGGGGTGGGTCAATCCAAATCTGCGATGATTTTTTCTAAAGACGATTTCAGTTCCGGCAGTCGTTCTTTGACAACCTTCCAGACGATTTCATGATCGACACCGAAATATCCGTGAATGAGTTTGTCCCTCATCCGTGCCATTTCTGTCCACGGCAATTCCGGATGCTTCTGTCTCAGCCTTATCGGAATGTGCTTAGCGGCCTCACCGATGATCTCCAGCTTTCTGATCACCGCGCTGGCCGTCTTATCGTCTTTCAGGAACTCTTCATAACGCATCCCTTCGATAAACGTGTCTATCTGGAGGATGCTCTGCAGAATATCTTTTATGTAGAAGTTGTAATCCCTCTTCATACATAAACCACTTCACTGAGTATCCGCTCCTTGAGTTCCGGCCTAAGTGCCTGCTTGGTGACAAGGTCTACCTTCGTTTTCAGTAATTTCTCGAGTCTTCCCTCGAATTCCAGGAATGTGAACAGGTCAGGCGCCTCGTCGAATTCCACAAGAATATCCACGTCACTGCCCTCTTTCTGGCGGCGCCTTGCGTAGGATCCAAATACGCCTATTTCCCTGACTTTGTAAGTCTTATGGAATCCGGATTTATTTTTTTTCAGAATCGTGCTGATCGCCTCGAGTGTACGCATCGTATCATTTATTCCTTTCCGTCGAGCATATCCCAGAGATAAGCTTTGTCTCGTTCCTCAGGCTGCATAGATGATCTTTCTGGTGGATAGAATGGATTCACGCCGGAAGGGATTGCGAAGGGCCTCTTTCTCTACAAGATCGACCGGGCGCCCGAATACGCTGCCCAACTCATCGGCCATGTTTAAGAGATCGAACAGGCTCCATCCAGCATCCTCGAAAAAGCTCACGAGGATGTCGACATCACTGTCAGGCCGGAAATCGGTCCGCAATGCGGAGCCAAAGAGGGCAAGCTCTCTGACTTTCCAGTGCCTGCAAAAAGAACTGATTTTGTCGCCAGGAATCTCCATATCCATGCTCGCGTTCATCTTTAAAACTTTCATTACGTTAAATAGCCTGTAATGTCAATAAGTTCTTTCGTTTCCCGAAGACTGAGAATCGGGTAATTGGCTGCTACGCAGCAGTGTAAGAAAAAAGGGATTCCGGCATCGGGCATCGGGTTTCGGAAAAAAGAGCCAACAGCCGACAGCAGCAGCTTTGCTGCAGTAACTGGTTGATTAGTTGATTGGTTGATTGGTTGATAAGGGGGAAAGGGCTTCAGGATTCGAAGTCTATACAAATATGATCCGCCGGATGACGTCGCGGAAGAATTCCCGTGACCAGACCGTTAGCGTCTCGGGGTCTTTCACGAATGGCTCCACCTCTCTCCTTGCCTGGTTCACATCCAGCCGCTCGATAGCCTTTTCCGCAGTTGCGGAAAACACCTCCGCGTTCAGGTGCTCCGCCTTTTTCAGATGCCCGCTCTGGATCATCCTCTGTTCCAGATGTCCCAGATGAAGCTGCGGATGGTTGGCGGCATACCAGACCAGGTCGTACCAGTCGCGGCCCTTCACCCGGCTCTTCCATCCCCTGCACAGCACCGCATGCATCTTGCCGGCAAACATGTCGGGCAGTGAAAAGGCCCTGACCGAAAAGGGGATGGGCTGCAGCAAGAACCGGGTCTCGGTGTCGAAGCCCGGCGGGGGATCGGTGTCGATCTCGATTTTGATCTTCAACACCTGGCCGCGCGGGATCGCCCGGGCGATCTCCTCCGCGGTTTCAATGACCAGAAGATGCTGCAGGGTATTGACCTTCAGAAATGCCGACTGGACGGGGCTTTGGGTGTTTTTCTCCCTCTTGGTCACGGTGGCCTCGAAGCCGAAGGATCGGATCTCCTTCTGAAGCGCATCGCTGTAGCGAGAGAGGTCGAAGTTCGCTGCAGGCTTCAGCAGGGAGAAATCGAGATCTTCCGAGTAGCGGTCCATCCCGTAGAGGATCCGAAGCGCCGTGCCGCCGTAAAATGCGGCCCGCTCGAAAAACCGGCTTCGCCAAAGGCCCAGCAGGGCGATCTCCTGCAAGATCTCGCGCAGCGCCCTCACATTGTCCTCTACCCTGCGGCGTTCGTATCGGGCCAGCATGCGGGTAATCGCTTCATTCATGACGTTCCCCCTCTTCCCTGAAACGGCTGACAACATCGCTCAACAGGCGGAGCTTCCGGGATCGGTAGCGCTCGGCAAGGATGTCGACGGTGTCGGCATTGAGCTTCCCGAGGCTTTCTGCATCGATGCGTAAGCTCTCCAGCAGATACCGCCGCATCTCGCTTTGGCTGCGGATGCCGGTCCCCCGATCGTCATGGATCTTGTCGGCCAAGGCCTTCTCCGGCACAGCCATCAGGAAGGAGCGGCCGCCCTCGAGCTGCACCTGGTCTATGCCCACGGGATACGCCCCCACGGGAACCGTGCGGTAGATGAAAAGTCCGACAGGGGTCGAAAAGCGCCGTCCCCGGCCGCTGGTGACCGACGTGACGGCTTCGACCCCTTCCGGGATTAATCCATGGTAATGCAGGGCATAATCAAGCGATACGCAAGAGGGCCCGTAGATCATGTTCGCCAGGATTTCCCGGGAAAACGGCCGTCGGGCATACTTTTGCCCGAATATATAGATGCCCTTCTTGACGCGGACGATCGCATCCTGCCGGATCATGCTCGTGATCTTGTCACGAGGCCGCTCGTAGCCCTTCAAGCTGTCGAGGAGGACCTGGTAGTCGAACTCCTCGCCCTCAATGCGTCTTCTCAGTTCCTCGATCATGGCAAACTCCCCCGCATCGGATCACCGGGTCGGCCTTATATAGCATAATTCAACATAGTATGTCGAGAAATAATCGACTTACTACGTTCATATCGACAATGGGCTTTGCATTAGGAAGACAGTCTGCTGCGCGGCTCTCGGTCTATTCAGTCTATTCCGTCTGTTCCGTCGGGGGAGAAGGTCTGTTTGGTCTGTCCAGTCAGGCCGCTGCGCGGCAGTGACAACAATGCAGTGAGAGAAGTGAAAGAAGTGGAGGAAGTAAGGTCAAAAAGGGCATCGGGATTCGGGAAGGAAAAATCGGAGCCGCACTCCGAAAATACAATGACGTCGTCACGCAATCCAGAGGATCTGCACCTCGTCCTCGACCTGCTTGAAATCCTTGTCCCCTGTGACCAGCTCCGCTTTGTGGAGTTTGGCCGTAGCTGCTGCGATGCAGTCGGCATAGGACATCTTTTTGCCTGCCTTGTAGGTGGCGGCCTGTTTGACTGTGGCCATATCCACGTCGACGATCCGAATGGGGAGAGCCGATATGACCCGCGCCACCTCATCGGCCTGCTTTTGCCCCAACTCCCTCAGGGTGATGGAGTACACTTCGCCCCAGTTGATGACTGAAAGCAGAAGGTCCCGTCCGCTGTCCCTGGCTGTCTGAATGAGTTCCATCACCCGGTCAGAGCCGGGCTCGTCTTCCAGGTAGGCGATGAGGCTGTAAGCGTCCAGAACGCGCGTCTTTGCTTTCACAGGTTCTTCTCCCGTGCTTTTTCTTCTTTCAAAGCCTTGAGAAGCCTTCCCTTCGTACCGGTCATGCCTTTGACGCCCAACAGGTACTCGTCGGTGATGGGCTTGACGACAATCTCGCCCCCCTTCTCGTACAGATATACCTGGGTGCCCTTCTTGATGCCGAATTTGTGCCTCAATTTGGCAGGGATGACGATCTGTCCCTTGACGGTGACGGTAGATCTTTCCATGGGATGGACCTCCATTTGCGGATA
>Ga0209450_10001506_pt1 | contig 11688 bp, 9 predicted proteins | sample FrelakmetLWP11LW_FD_187149 | JGI IMG/M metagenome (GOLD analysis project Ga0209450, IMG submission 187149) | Freshwater lake sediment microbial communities from the University of Notre Dame, USA, for methane emissions studies - LWP11 LW (SPAdes)... | ecosystem: Environmental > Aquatic >... | reverse complement strand
GACCTCAAGAATGGAGAACGTGTTGAATTAGAGTAATCTTAAAAAAAGGTAAAATCATGACAATTACTGAACTTTCAATAAAAAGACCAATTCTTATAATTGTTCTCTTTCTAATAGTTATACTGTTAGGAATATTTACAGCGCTCCAGCTCAAGTACGAACTATTGCCAAAAATTAACACTCCCTATATAACCATAGTATCGGTATACGAGGGGGCATCACCATCGGAGGTTGAAAATTCGATTACAAAAAAGTTAGAGGACGCTGTTTCGGGTGTAAGCAACGTTAAACGGGTCACATCCAGTTCTAATGAGGGTTATGCAGTGCTTTCCATCGAATTTTTACAGGATACTGATCTAGATAAGGCGATGCAGGAAGTGCAACGCTATGTGAATCAAGTGTTACCTCAATTCCCTCAAGGAGCTAAAAACCCTTCAATCGATAAGTACTCACTATCTGATTTACCAGTACTAAGGGTTGCCGCTACATCCAATATCGAAGAGCAAGAGTTCTTTGAACTTTTAAAAAATCAAATAAAACCACGTTTATCTCAGATTGCAGGAGTTGGTAGGATTCAACTAGTTGGAGGACTCGAAAAGGAGATCAAAATTTTTCTCGATGAGCAAAAATTAAAATCCTACCATCTATCCATTCTAATGGTAGTACAGTCGCTACAGAAAGCCAATCTTGAGATTCCAATCGGTAACGTTAAGGATAGCGATGCCCAGTATGGTTTTAAGCTAAGCGGTAAATTCTCCGACTTTGAAACCATCGAAAATCTTGATGTCGCAATTCAGCCCGATGGAAGTAAAGTGAAACTCAAGGAAATTGCCAAGGTTGAATACGGAACTAAAGATACAAAAACCATAACGCGATTGAACCAGAAAAGTGCCATTGGTATTGTAATCCAAAAACAATCGAATGCCAATGCGGTGGATGTTTCTAAAAGGGTGAGAGATGTTCTTAAGGACATTGAGAGTGAGAATATCAACACCAATATACGGTTCGAGATCGCTGCCGATAGTTCTGAGTTCACCCTAAAAGCATCGAAAACGGTTTTTGAGGATTTGCTCATTGCAATATTACTGGTTGCTTTAGTGATGCTTCTTTTCCTTCATTCTATTCGAAATGCATTAATTGTGATGCTATCAATTCCGACCTCCCTGGTGTTTGCGTTTATAGGCATGTGGGCAATGGATTTTAGCCTAAACCTTATGACCCTTTTGGCTATGAGTTTAGTTATAGGAATTCTGGTCGATGACTCAATTGTAGTACTCGAAAATATATATCGCCATCTGGAGATGGGTAAGGATAAAGTGAAGTCATCTATTGATGGTAGAAACGAAATTGGGTTCTCGGCGCTCTCAATAACATTAGTGATAGTAGTAGTGTTTTTACCCTTAGTTTTTGTTCCTGGTATAACTGGAGGTATTATTAAAGAATTTGCTCTAGTGGTAGTTGTATCAACCCTCGCAAGTTTAATGGTTTGCTTCACGCTAACGCCCATGCTCTCATCTCGCTTTGCAAAACTCGAGCACTTCACGGATAAAACATTTTTTGGTAAACTCTTTCTATCCATCGAGGCATCAATAAATAAGTTAACCAAATGGTATGTTTCGATGCTAAAATCAGGATTAAAGAGGCGTTGGTTAATTTACACAGCCGCCTTTGGCTCTTTCTTTGCAGCACTATACTTAATTTTTGGCGGGTACATTGGAGGGGAATTTCTTCCTGTTACAGATAGGGGGGAGATTTCGGTAATAATTGAAACACCAGCGAGCTCGAAATTTGAAGAAACCAACATCGTTGCAAAAAAAATAGAGCAGCAGCTAAGCCAACTGCCCGAGGTAAATAGGATATTTAGCACCGTTGGGCTCTCGAACGACCCGTACTTTGGAGAAATCGTTGGGGACAACCAGATTGAATTATCTGTATTGCTCGTGGATAAAACCCAAAGAGCCAAAACGGTTTCTCAAATGTCTCAGGAAATCAGAAATATAGCATTAGCAATTGCTGGCAATAAAGTTAAAGTTTCACCAGTTGGTTTAATGGGTGCGGAAGCTATTCCTATTCAAATTCTTATAAGTGGCAGCGAACGGGACAAGGTTATTCAGTATGCAAATGAGCTAAAACAAGGGACAAATAGTATTTCAGGCACAAATGATGTGAGGCTATCATTGCAGTCCAACAAATCCGAGTTGAATATCAACATCGACCGTGATCGTATGGCTAGTTTAGGGCTTGAGTTGGATGTAGTTGCCATGGGGCTTAGGGTTGCAATTACTGGCTATGATGAACTAAAGTATAGAGAGGGTAACACAGAATTTCCAATACGTATACAACTTCGGGATATTGATAGGAAGCATACTTCTCAAATTGAAAATCTCAGCTTTATTAATGGACAGGGCGATGTTATCTACTTAAAGCAGTTTTCAAGCATCCAAAGAATTTCTGCCCCTGGAACTCTTGAGAGAAGAAACAAAAATGCTTCCACTATACTATTCTCTAAAGCAGTAGGTAAATCTGTTACTGAGATTGGCGATGAGATTAAGCAATTCGTTGCAAAAAACCCACCACCTGCAGGTGTAAAGGTAAGCTATGAAGGTGATCTTGAACTAGCTGGCGATTCATATATTAATCTTGGAATAGCTCTAATAGCAGGTATTGTTCTGGTTTACCTAATTATGGTTGCCCTTTACAATTCTTTCTTATACCCTTTCGTGGTACTATTCTCAATACCTGTCGCTGTTACTGGAGCATTATTAGCACTCGCACTAAGCATGAAAACACTTAACATATTTTCAATTTTTGGAGTTATTATGATGCTCGGTTTAGTTGCTAAGAACGCTATCCTAATAGTTGATAGGGCTAATAATCTAAAAGTTGAAGGACGCAACACTTTATACGCTCTACTAGATGCTGGGAAAACCCGTCTAAGGCCAATTCTAATGACTACACTTGCAATGGTTATAGGGATGCTACCTCTTGCTTTACAAAGCGGTGCTAGTGGTGAGTACATATCAGCCATGGCCCTAGTTCTGATAGGCGGTTTAACCAGTTCAATGATTTTCACGGTATTTATCGTACCTGCTATTTACCTTGAGTTCGACAGGTTAAAGTTGTCTTTTAAAAGAGTCCAAAAAAAACATAGGGATTACCCTTCGTCAGCTATGATAACTACAATTAAGCCATTAATCCTTTTTGTTGGATTGTTGGCATCAACCACTGTTCATTCTCAAACCAGATTAAGTCTTAAACAAGCAGAAGAACTAGTTAAAACTCAAAATAGTGAGGTGAAAATAAAAAAAATGGACATTAGGAAAGCAGATTGGACCCTAACCGAGGCACGAAGTTTATATCTACCCAATATTAACTTCACCTCAATGTACACCTACAATAATAAACCACAGGTATTTTTTCTTCCAAATAATTTCCTTGATCCAACAGCAAGTGCAGATGAGTATACAGCCATTGACGCTACCGCAAAAAATGTTTACCAAAACAGTTTACTGCTAACTTATCCTCTTATTCAATTTGAGAACGGGCCAACTCTGTCGAATGCAAAGTTGAACAGGACAAACTCGGAATTAGAAGTAAAAGCAACAGAAAGCAAAAAGGTAGCTGAGGTTCGAAAAGTTTACTACGAGGCTCTTTGGGCAAAGGCGCAGCAAAGTTTTTGGGAGGAAACTATAAAGCGCTATGAAAGTCTCTTAAGCGAAACCTGTCAGCAAATGCTTCAAGGCCTGGCAATGGGAATCGACACATTGCAAGCGTTCGTTCAGGTTGAAAATATCAAACCTCAATTACTAAAATCAAAAAACGCTTACAACTATTCCGAAAGGCAATTGAAAATATTACTGAATTTTGCTGAGGGAGAGATTATTACCTTGACCGACAGCCTTGATTTTAACCCACAAATTTTAACCTCAGATAGCGTATCGCTATCGAACAGATACGATTTGCAACAACTAAACCTGCACATTAAATATTCAGATAACCAAGTTAAAATTGAACGTGCAAAACTACTACCTAATTTACAATTCTTGGCAAACCACTCAATTGTTGCACAGCAAAAGAATTTCGATTTTAATAGTTATAAATGGCCTAACTCAAACTTTATTGGACTACAACTTTCAATCCCAATATTTAGTGGTATGCGAAGTTATAGCAGGGTAAAGAAAGCTCAAATAGAGAGAGAGCAAGCCAAGGAAATTTACGATTATGCTACTAGACAAGCCTCGCTTGAGGAGCATTCCTATAAAACCAGTATGTATGAAACTGCTGAGCAGATAAACTCTCAAAGAATAGTATTGGATGCTTCAAAGCGTCTTTATGGTTTAGTATACGATCGATGGAGACAAGGTCTTGTTAAGCAAGGCGAACTTCATGATGCACAGTTAGCCCTGCAGCAAGCACGACTTAATTACATGGGATTAGTTTATCAATATTTGGTAATTGAATCGGAACTTAAAAGAATTAGAGGGCTGTAATTAAGCGTGTTTAACAATGTTTTCAAAAATATGACTGTATGACAATGGATTATTTGATGTTAAACAAATTAATAATGTACTATGAATAATAAAACAAAACAAATGCATTCTGTACTTGTTACCGGATCTTCCTCTGGAATTGGAAAATCAATTGCACTTTATCTTGATAAACAGGGGTACAAGGTTTATGCTGGTGTTCGAAAGTTTGAGGATGGTGAAGTGTTAAGAAAACTATCCTCTCCCGATTTACAACCGGTTATTATCGATGTAACAGTTCTGACCTCTATTAATGCAGCAAAACGTTTAGTTGAAAGTGAAATTCAACCCTTTTCATCATTCGCACTTATTAATAATGCTGGGGTTGCTTTGGGATCTCCTATAGAAACCCTCCAGCATTCGACGTTAAGGTTCGAAATGGAAGTGAACTACTTCGGGGTAATTTCCACTATCCAGAGTTTCCTTCCCATTCTAAGGGAGAAAAAGGGTAAAATTATTAACATCAGTTCAATCTCAGGTAAAAGTTCTATGCCATTCAATGGAACCTATTGCGCATCAAAATTTGCTTTAGAAGCTATCACCGATGCTTTACGTCTGGAACTAAAGGCCTGGGATATTTCGGTTTCAAATATACTCCCAGGGGATATAAGTACTGAAATTTGGGAAAAAGCAATTACAGACATTGACAAAAGGGCTTCGGAGTGGAATCCTGAAGCAATAAAATTATATGGACCTACAATTGAATTCATGAAAGATACCATACGCAATGTAAAAGGTTCTAAACCTGACTTAATTTCAAGAGCAGTTGATAAGATATTAAAATCCTGCAATACAAAGTCCCGAGTTTATGTTGGCAAAAATGTGTGGTTCTATTACTTTTTGGAAATCCTTCCAACTGCAATTCGCGACAAGTTGATTTTGTCTAAACTGCCAAAGTATGGTAATTATAAATAGTTTATGAATCTCGAAAGGCTTTAAATACAGGTATTTGTTTGATTGCCATTATCAGCATTCACTCATTGGTTCCTGCCATAGCATTAATGTTGTTATGGTAGGAAAAACTAAACAACATTTATAATAAACAATTTAGATATACCATTAACTGAAAGTAATATGCGTAAATTATTAATACTTGCTACAATTTTATTTTTCAACTCATTAACATTTGCTCAAAATTCCATTAAAGGAAAATGGTTGACAGAAGATAAAGAAGGGATTGTAGAAATATATATTGAAAACGGCAAGTACTTTGGTAAATTGATTTGGCTTAAAAAACCTAATGATGATAAAGGGAATCCTCTTACAGACTCCCAAAATCCAAATCCCAAACTTAATTTAAGACCGCTTCTTAATCTGGTAATTATTAGTGATATGCACTTAGAAATTAATGAATGGGGCGGTGGAACAATTTACGATCCAGAAACAGGAAAATCCTATAGGTGTAAATTATGGCTCTCCGACAATAACACGCTTAATGTTAGAGGATACATTGGTATTTTATACGAAACTGAAAAATGGGTAAGAGTAAAATAATGTAAATAAGAAGAAAATATGGAAACTACCAGAAAAAGACTTGATGCAGTTGATCTGGCCCGAGGGCTGGCAGTGCTTTTTATGATTGCTGTGCATGTACTTGAAGTGTATGCAAATACAGAAGTTACAAACTCTGTTTTTGGACAGGTTATAGCATTTCTTGGCGGGCCTCCTGCTGCTCCTGTATTTATGATGCTTATGGGACTTTCATTTGCTTATTCCAAAAAGAAGGATATGAGTTCAGGAATTATCAGGGGAGTTAAGATATTTCTATCGGGCTACCTTCTAAACTTTCTGCGAGGTGTTGCCCCATTGCTTTTTGCACGAGCAATTAACCTGCCAATTACAGAGGGTTTGAATTCAGAACAAAGCTTCAACTTGTTAAATATTTTCCTTATTGCCGATATCCTCCAATTTGCCGGTATAGCTCTAATAATTATGGCAATTATCAGGGAACTGAAAATTAACCGATATATGCTAATCTTTGCTGCATTTCTAATTTCTATGATATCGCCATTGCTATGGAAAATAAGAATTGATATCCCTGTGTTAGAACAACTAGCAGATTTATTTTGGGGCGACAAGCCCTTGGGCGGTTTCATGGCCAATATGGTTAATTTTCCTGTATTTCCCTGGCTTACCTTTCCCCTCATAGGTATGGCTATTGGTGAAATCTTTTCTCAATCAACACATTTACCAAGCTTATTTAAGAAAATTGGACTGATTGGTGGAATTATTATGATAACAGGATTACTAATTAGTTCATTGAATCCTGAATATCATTACAATGACTACTATCATAGTCGCCAGGGAGCAATGATATTTATGTCGGGGTTTACTCTGTTATGGTTATATCTTTGCCAAATAATTACTTCGAAAATTCCCAGAAACATGGCTTTCGATTTGCTGTACGATTGGAGCAGGAATGTTACCAACATCTATTTTATTCAATGGGTATTAATAACTTGGTGCATCAGCATTTTTGGGATAAACGAGAGCTCATTATTCCCTTCTTTATTAATTGCGGCTATGATTGGTGTGTTATCTCACTTATTTAGTAAGTGTTATTTATATGTTGCTAAATCAACTAAAGAAAAATAAAATGAAAGCAAAAACTATCCTATTTGGAAGCATTTCTTTGATTATATGTACAGTAGCTGGTTATTATCTGCCTTATAAACTTATGAAATGGCAAATTGAAAAGCAAGCCATTGATTATTTTGAGAAAAATGATGTAAATCTTCCTTTTCAGACCTATACAAGTTTTGGTTACGAAAACATAATTGCCAACGCAGCTCCCTGGACGAAAAAGTTTATGGATGAGGACATGGTATCAAACATAGAAATGACGGTACGAAAAAAATACGCCTATATTTTTGATGCTGCTATTAACTCACCTGAATCAGAAAATGATATTGCGAACTATTTGAAAGTAACCGGTTTGTTAAACGAAATGCTATTATCAGTTGAACAAGCACAATTTAAATTGGAGAAAATATCAATCTCTCAAAACCTAATAGTTCCCAAAGATGACTTTACAAAAACATTTATGAATGCAACACCCACCCTCCCCGTTAGATTGCCTGCTGAATTTGAGCCAATTCAATCGGTTTTTGTTTCCTTCCCAATATATTATCAAGGTCAATGGAAAACGCATACAGAGTTGATTAATTCAATTTCAAGTGAGGCAGAAGCAATAGTTTTGGTTCCCAATAAATATTGGCAAAAAGCTGTGATGCTTTACTTCGAGCAGAAAGATATATCGCTTGCGAATGTTCGGTTTGCTTATGTTAAAACAGATGATGTCTGGACAAGAGATTATGGACCTACAACAGTTATAAATAGTAATGGTGAAAAGATTTTTATTTGGAATAACTATTATGAGGAGTATAATTCGTACCACAAGCTTAGTGCAGATGCAGCTAGTGATTTAGGGAGATACTTAGACATCCCCGTTTATAGGGTTCCTTTGGTTGTTGAGGGCGGTAATATTATTACCGATGGAGAGGGAACTTTTATTATGTTTAATTCAGTTTTAGTCAATAATCCAGACTATAACCTGAGTAAGTTAAAGAAGGTAATGAAGGATTACTATGGGTGCAAAAATCTAATTCTTTTACCATTGCTAAAAGATGAGCTTACAGGTCATGTTGACATGGTGGTTAAGTTTGTCGATAAAAACACACTAATGGTTATTGAAAGCGATATTTCTTATAAGTGGTATCAGGACTTTGAAAATATAGCGAAAGAACTTTCAGAAACAAAAACCCTCGATGGTAAAAAATATAAGATTCTTCGGCTTCGAATGCCCAAAACCGATGATGAATCGGTTAATTTCTGGAGTTACATCAATAGTTTAACCTTAAACGGATCGGTAATTGTTCCTGTTTTTGGTGTTAGCGAAGATATTGCAGCTCTTGATGCATATCGAAAAGCTATGCCAAATTATAAAATAATTGGAATTAATTTTAGTAATTACCCGGTTGGATCTGTTCATTGTCAAACAAAAGAAATGTATTGACAAATTATAAAACAATACGGTTAGAAGTGAAAAAACTTAAGGGAAATTTATAAAAAGAAAGGATTTACTCTGACAGACACTTTTTTACAAGAAAACACAACTTTTTACCATATGAAAGCATGAAAAATTTCGTATTTATTGTCATATCCTTTCCTTTTTTGAGCTTAAATCTTATTGCACAAGATAGTTTTTTTTCTAAATTTTATTTTCCAAATACTTATGGGTTGAATTATCCTATATTTAACAATCATTTAAAGAGTAATTTTATTGTATCATTCGGTTTAGAATACCGATTTGAAAAAAAAACTCCATATTTTGTGAGATTTTCGAGTGAAAACTTTTGGTTGGAATACAACATAAAAAACGGTTCTCAAACCAATGCATCACAAAGTAAACTAACAATTAACGGGTTTTACTTTGGCCCTGGCTTAAGAAAAAATATGGGAAAATGGAAATTTTTACTCTTAGCACAAACAGGATTTGTAAATTATATGTATCCAATAGTAGAAAACACCTATAATAACTACAAGGTTAGCTTTAGCAGGAAGAATTCTTTTTCCTGCCAAGCAGTTTTAGGTGTAGAGTATTACTTAAGTAAAAAATTTGCTTTAACCTGCGAATCGTATTATATAATTATTCCAAATGCCAATTCATTTTGGAAAAGCAATTTTGAGAATGCAGGGTTTCGATTTGGAATAAATGCATCTATTTTTTAATTTTATTAATTAATGATTAAATAGTGCCTCATAGAAACACCCAGTTTTTTTTATTTTTAATTAGAACTGTTCTAAATAAAATATATTGGTTCCCATTTTAGGAACCTTTTTGTTAATTCATTAATTTATCAGGGCATAGGCTTAAAATATTGTCCTTCTTTTTCATTTATCTCATTTTTAGGCATAATTTTCCCATCAAACTCAGAATTTGCTTCATCATACCCTACTTTTTAAGCCGCCAGTTTCAAACTGTTTTCGCAGTAAAGGCTTTCTCTTTGCTGCTTGAGCAGTTGCCTGTCTATTTTCTTCAAGTTATAGGCGCAGCCTGCCAGGCTGATGTACCTTTTGTAATTCTTTATCCCTTTGTCCGGACACCGGTCAAGCCCACGATTCTCCAATTCATTGATATTTGATTCTATTGCGCAGTGTTTGTTTTTTAATCGCCTAAATGTCCTGCCACTTTTTTCTATCTCTTCTTCCTGATTCAACTTTCCAAGTATTGGCATGATTACTTCCGGGATTACTAATTGCAATAGTTGCTTTACAGTTTTATCCCAAAACCCTTTATCAAAGCTCCATGAATTTATTTTAAATTTGGCCAAAATCCTGTGTGCCACTCTAATTGTCATTGCCCAGTCTTGCTCTTCTTCCATCATAACATAATCTATTATCAGATCGTATTAGTCGGCAGTGATTAGCAGTTTCTTACCTAACTCAACATTAGGTTGCATCTTCCTTTTATTGACCATTTATGTGTAGGTTTCAACTATTGAAAACAACTTTTCCTGGTGTGGAATGGTTTCGTTTTTTATTATTCGTCTTTCTATTAAATCTATGTGTTTGTCCATCAGTACTATAAAATGCTCTAGGGCTATATTTAATGCCAAATCTTCATTATCGTTCACCGGAAAAGATGCCAGGCCACACTTCATCCTTTTGCTTAAGGCTTCTGATTTGTTGAGATACCTTTTTGCTGCAATAACTATTCTGTCCCGTTTATTCTTGCCTCCGCTGCTACTTGCTTTGCCCAGTTCCCGCATTAGGCCTTTCATCTCACATCTCCAGTTTGATAGCTTTCGCCAACCTTGGAGATGTTCGTATTTCTCCAGATATTATCAACTGTATCAATACATTTTCTTGCACAATCCCATAACAGGTTATAGTCTGTTGGGAAATGGACATTGCTCTCAACAACAAAACTATCTGATTTTAAGCGCAATGCTGTATCTTCTTTTTTTTAGGACCCCAAGCCCAAATTCAACTTTGATATCATTTAATTCCTTTACCATTTCATCGCTCAGCATCGAAACATTATCATAGATTTGTTGATATTCAAATTCTATTGGCTTTTGACCAAATTTCTTTTCTACACCCATCAAGTGTCTCAGGGTAAAATGGTTATTAGCAAGGTTGTGCAACATCTCCTAGCCCAGGTTCAAACATAATCGTAACTGGGCCAATACAAACACTATCCATAAATCCATTCCCTGTCTTCCTGTTTCTTCCTTTCTTTGTTTCAAGTACTGCTCTAAAATACTGAATATCTTTTCGTTATATTCATTATTGCAAAAGAGTTCCTTCAAAGCAGCAATAAGTTCATCAACAGCATTTTTGCTTTTAGGGTTAATCCTTGTTTCTTCAATTGGTAATTGACCAATGGTTAACTGTTGTTCGAATCTTTTTCTCAAATTAGAATCTTTTATTGAAAACTGATCAATAGCTTGAAAGTTTTCTAAGAAACTCTAAATACAAACAACATATGTGAATTAATCCTGAAGAATATTTTCTTTGAGATTTTTACTTTAAATGAATTTGCTAAATTTGTGAATTATAAAATGCCCAGTGGACATCAATTTCTAATATACATAAGAGAGAATAATAGTTAAACAGATTCTTTTGAATATTATTGATTATTTTTAACAAAGGACAAGGTTGATGCTCCGAACTTCCCCAACGCATTTTTAGTAGCAGGCGTTTTGCGCAAGCTCAAAAAAGCACAGATACCTATCTCCCTTCAAATTTATTTTTTATCTTTGGTAAAGCAACTTAAAAATGAAAAAAAGCCTCAAGTATGAATATACTATTTGATACAAGCGGTGATAAAAAGTTAATCCAGAAACTTGTGGAGTCGATAACAACCAATTCAGAAGTGAAGAGCCTTTTAGTGCTTGGCTGCGATGCCAACGGGTGGAATCCCGAAGAGATTGATCCAATAATTAAAGTTCTTCCTGTACTAGTTTTTGGAGGAATTTTTCCAAAAATTATTTACAACAAACAAGTTTATGACCAAGGAGTATTAGTGGTTGGTTTGCCTTACCATTCAGAGATAATTACTGTACATGAGCTAAGCAACCCAGAAATTGATTACAATAAGATTCTCCAATCGCCATCAGAAAATTGGATGGAGCAGGGAAATGCACAAGAAGAAACC
>Ga0209450_10001505_pt1 | contig 11695 bp, 8 predicted proteins | sample FrelakmetLWP11LW_FD_187149 | JGI IMG/M metagenome (GOLD analysis project Ga0209450, IMG submission 187149) | Freshwater lake sediment microbial communities from the University of Notre Dame, USA, for methane emissions studies - LWP11 LW (SPAdes)... | ecosystem: Environmental > Aquatic >... | reverse complement strand
GTCCAGAACCCCCGGCCCGTACAGCTTGTTCCCCTGCACATAGAACGGCATCTGGACGATCTTGCCGACCGGCCAGACCGTATCGATGTGGGTCAGGACGAGGACCTCGTCGTCGGCGTCCTTGACACGGCCCGGCGCGAACTCGGCCACGATCAGGTCGCCGACGTCCTTCTGCGGCTGAACGGTGACCTTGCAGCCGACCTTCTTGAATTCCCGCGCCGCGAAGGCCACGCAGGCGTCGACCGCTTTCTTGTCCTGGGTCGGCGATTCGAGCATGACGAGCTGTTTGAGCAGGTGGACGAGCTCGCCTTGACGGGAGCGGAAATAAAGACGGAAATCCATTCGGCCCTCCACGGGAATAAGAAGAAAAACACTTTATCACAGAGACCGCGGAAAAGCACTTCCTTTGTCTTGATTTGGCCGATTTTTTCCCATAGAGTAGACGCCAGTGGGCCGCACCCAGGAATTTCCGGAATGACCAAGAGACCGCTATTCGTCCTCAGTCTTCTCCTCGCCGTGACGCTGTCGCTCACCGGCGAGATCTTCTATCCTTGGAAGGATACCTTCATCGGGGCGCTGGACGCGGCCGGCTGGCCGGGGCTGGTCATCGCCCCGTCGGCGGACGCCGCCTTCGCCTTCGTCCTCCGGGTCGAGCGGGAGGGGGAGGCCGCCGAGGGCGCCGATTTCTATTACCTCGTCTCCCAGGTCGGCGCCCATTCTCCGGACGGGCTTTATGCCCGGATGCGCTTCGACCTGGGTCTGCCGTTCAAGCTCGGCCGTGCGACACCCATCCTGCTGAAGCCCTCGCCGCGGCGTCAGGCCCTCACGATCGAATGGTCGCGCCGGGACGAGAAGACGGTCATCGGCCGGATCGTCTGCCCCGCCGACGTCCGGATCACCCTCCTGCATTATTTTCCCTGGGGTCTCAAGGGCGAGTACGCTCTCCTCGATGACGGCCAGGTCCGGGGCCGCGCCGGCGGCTCCCCGGCCCAGGCCTACCGCATCTGGACGAGCCGGTCCGGCGACCCCGCTCCGGGGCCGCCCGGCGGCCTGGCCTGCACCTACGCTCCGGGCCCGGACCGCATGCTCGCCTTCGCCGCAGGCGTCGGCGACTCGGACGGCCGCGTGTCCGACCGTCTCTTTCGCTACAGGAACGCCGAGACCATCGGCGCGCTCCTCGACGACGAGGCCCAGGTCTACGAAGAGAAGCGGGTCAAAGCCCGCGGCCTGTACGCGGGGGTTCCCGAAGCCATCACCAACAGCCTGCACTGGAACGTCCTCTACCAGCCGGGCAGCCACCGGCTCTATGCGCCGGCCGGACGGGCCTGGGTCTTTCCCCGGCCGGACGGCGGCCGGGACGATTGGACGCTCTTCTCCGGCGGCGCGTTCCTGACCCCGCTCGGCCTGGCGCTCGAAAGCCAGAAGCTGGCGACGGACGCCCTCCGGGCCATCCTCGAGACGCAATACCCCAACGGCAACATCCCGAACTGGCGCGGCCGTTCGAGCGGGTCGGCCGACCGCTCCCAGCCGCCGATCGGGGCGTTCGTCGTCCTGAAGCTCTTCGAGCGGCTGGGCGACCTCGAGCTGCTGCGGTATGCCTACCCGTACCTTCAGCGCTGGCACGACTTCTGGACGGCGCCGCGGCCGGGCGGCCTGCCCCGCCGCGACGGCAACGACGACGGGCTGCTCGAGTGGGGATCGGACGCGGCCCTGGTCGGCAAGAGCGTCCCGTCCTGGGAAAAGACCGCCTCGGGACGGATGAGGGCCGGCTGGGAATCCGGCCAGGACGACCTGCCGGACTGGGACGATGTCCCGTTCAACGAAGAGACCGGGACGCTGGCCATGAACTGCATCGACCTGAACTCGCTTTACGCCCTGGACGCCTGGTGCCTGGCGGAGATCGCCGCGGTGCTCGGCCGCCCCCTCGATATCGAACGGTACCGGGCCCAATACGAGCGGACCAAGGCGCTCATCAACGCCAGGCTCTGGAACGAGAAGGACGGGTTCTATTACGACCGTTTCTGGGACGGCCGCTTCTCCGTCCACAAGGCGGCTTCGGCGTTCTTCCCCCTCATCGCCCGGATCCCCGACGAGGCCCGGGCCCAGCGGATGCTCAAGCACCTCCTCGACCCGAAACAGTTCTGGGGCGATTTCGTCATTCCCTCGATCTCCCGCGACGATCCGGCCTTCCGGCCCGAGAACCAGCAGTCTTGGCGCGGCGCGGTCCGGCCGACGGCGAACTACCTCGTCTACCAGGGGCTCAAGGCCTACGGCTTCGACGCCGTCGCCTCCGAGTTCGCCCGCAAGAGCGCCGAGATGTTCCTCCGGAGCTGGCAGAGCTTCGGCCTCTCGCCCGAGAATTTCGATTCCCTCACGGGCGAGGCCGGCGGCGACCGCTACCTGAGCGCCGGCCCCCTGGCCGCCCTGATCGCACTGGAGGAGTATCTCGATTTCACGCCGCAGGAGGGCTTCCGCTTCGGCATCCTCAGGCCGGACGCCAAGGGGCGCCTCTCGCGGGTCCTGATCCAGGGCCGGCATTACGAGGTCGAGGTCTCGAACTCGTCCACGGCCCTGCGCGAGGAAGGTCGGACGCTCCTCGGCGTCGACGGCGGCGCCGTCATCCGTCGCTTCCTGTACAACGAATCGGAGGTCTCGTTCGCGTTCAAGAGCCTGGAGCGGCGGCAGGTCCGGCTCCGGTTCCTGAAGAAGGGCAAGTACCAGCTGCTCGTCGACGGCCGGGTGGTGGACGTGTTCACCGGAAGCAGCCGGGCCTTCGAGCTCGGCGACGGCGAGCACACCGTCCTCGTCCAGCTGCTCGAGGATCTCGAAAAGGAGGGTCCCTCATGACGCATTGCACAAGACGCGATTTTCTGAAGACCGGCGCCGGGGCCGGCGCGGCGGCGCTGCTCGCCGCGGCACGGCCGGCGGCCGGTACGCCCGGGCCCTCCGCCGCGGCGCCCTCGGCGCCCCGGGTCGTGTCCAGCGGCAACGGCATCCGGGCCACGGCCAGGGCCATGGAGATCCTGCGGGCCGGCGGAGATCCCCTCGACGCCGTCATCGCCGGAGTCAACATCGTCGAGGACGATCCCGACGATATGTCCGTCGGCTACGGCGGACTGCCCAACGAGGACGGGGTCGTCGAGCTCGATTCGTCGGTCATGTACGGGCCGACGCACCGGGCCGGGGCGGTGGCCGCGCTCAGGAACATCAAGAACCCGTCCAAGGTGGCCCGGCTGGTCATGGAACGGACGGACCACGTCCTGCTCGTCGGCGAAGGCGCCTTGAAATTCGCCCGGGCCCACGGCTTCAAGGAAGAGGACCTCCTGACCGAACGATCGCGGGAGGCCTGGCTGCGCTGGAAGGAGACCATGTCGGACGTGGACAACTGGTTCCCGCCGAAGGCCGGGAGCCTGGCCGCGGAGATGCGCTCGGTCCTGCAGACCCACGGCACGATCAACTGCATCGCCCTCGACGGCTCCGGCCGTCTGGCCGGAGTGACCACGACGAGCGGCCTGTCCTGGAAGCTGGCCGGACGGGTGGGCGACTCGCCGATCGTCGGCGCGGGCCTCTATGTCGACAACGAGATCGGCGCGGCCGGCTCCACGGGCCGGGGGGAAGCCAACCTCCAGACCTGCGCCAGCTTCCGGATCGTCGACGCCATGGGCCGGGGCCTGAGCCCCGAACAGGCCTGCCTCGAAGCCTGCAAGGCGGTCGCGGCCAAAACCAAGCTCGTGCCCCGCCTCTGTGACGGCCAGGGCCGCCCGAAGTTCGGGCTCGATTTCTACGCCCTCAACAAGAAGGGCGAATTCGGCGCGGGCGGTCTCTTCCAGGGGGGGACGTACGCGGTCCACGACGGGGTCGAGAACAAGCTCCGCGAAGTGGCCTATCTCTACAAGAACCCGGGGGACGGCCGCTAGGGCTCATTCCCGGACGATGATGACGGGATAGCCTTCGTCGGCCAGGCGTGCGGCCAGCTTCTTCACCCCGGCTTCGTCGGTCCTGACCCGGACCCGGAAGTAGGTGCCGTTCGCCGTCTTGATCTGCGAGACGGCGACACCGGGATAGGTCTTCTCCAAGCGGCGCATGATGGTATAAGCGCTCTCCTGGACGGAGAAGGCGCCTACCTGGACCCAGACCGCGGCCGGCTTCCCGCCGGTCATGCCGGGGGCTTTGAAGCCCCGCAGCACGTCCAGGCGGACGCGGGCCGTGCCGGGGCCGACGATGCCGAGGACCCGGGCCGCCGCATAGGACAGGTCGATGATCCGCCCTTTGACGAACGGGCCCCGGTCGTTGATGCGGACGACGGCCGAGCGGTCGTTGTCGAGGTTCGTGACCATGACGTAGGTCCCGAACGGCAGCGTCTGGTGGGCGGCGGTCATGTCGTTCATGTCGTAGACCTCGCGGCTCGAGGTCTGACGGCCGTGGAACTCCCCTCCGTACCACGATGCGACGCCCGTTTCGACGCCGCCGGTCGTCGGGCGCGGCAGCGAGGAGCAGGCCGTGACGGCCAGGACGAGGATGAGCGCGAGGGCGCCGGACGGGCGGCCGTGCCGGACCCGCCCCGGTCCCGCCGGACGCGACCCGCGACCTCGGTCAGTCAAGTTGTTGAGAGAGCCTTTTCTTGAGATAGGCGAACGCCTCGCGCGGGGTCGACACGATCCGGAAGAGCTTGAGATCGTCGGCGCAGATCGCGCCCTTCTCGACCATGGAGTCGAACTTGATCAGGTCCCGCCAGTACTCGCCGCCGTAGAGCACGAGGGCCAGCTCCCTCTTGGAGATCTTGCTCGTCTGTAGAAGGGTCACGATCTCGAAGAACTCGTCGAGCGTGCCGTAGCCTCCGGGGAAGGCGATGACGGCCTTGGCCTTGTACGTCAGCCAGAACTTGCGCATGAAGAAATAGTGGAAGGAGAAGGACAGCTCGGGCGTGATGTAAGGGTTCGGGGGCTGGGGCTGCGGCAACGAGATATTCATGCCGATCGTCTTGCCCCCGGCGCGCATCGCGCCCCGGTTGGCCGCCTCCATGATGCCGGGCCCGGCCCCGGTGCAGACGACGAAATCCTTGCCGCTGGGCTTCTTGAGGCCGATGGCCCACTTGGCCAGGAGATAAGCCAGCTCCTCGGCCTCCCAGTAATAGCGGTGAAAAGCCGAATCGGCCCTGGTCGGATCGGCCTTGGCCGATCCGAGGAAGAGGATGGTGCTGTTGATCTTGGCCTTGTCGAGGCGCGTCATCGGGCCGAGGTATTCGCTGAGGATGCGCAGGGTCCGGCCCTCCAGGGACTCCAGGAATTCGGGGTCGCGGAACGACTCTTCGGGGCGCTCGGTCTTTTTCATGGTCGGACGGACCTCCTTGGCCGGTCGTCGATCGGATTCTATCAGAATGAAAGCGGATCTCTCAAGGGCGGTTTTGACTTGGCGGGGGGCGTATGCTATCAATAGGCGCGAAAGGACGGTCCGATGGACGACTCGGCAACGACCCTGGCTTCGCTCGAATACCCCGGACGGCTCATCGTCATCGGGGCCCCCCCCGGGGGCGGGACCGCGGTGATCATCTACGCCATCACCGGGCGCTCGCCCTCGAGCCAGGCCCGGAAGCTGGTCCGCCGCGACGGGGGGATCTGGGTCGAGCCGACCGACGAAGCGACCCTGAAACAGGGGAACGTCGATCTCCTCGTCTATCCGGCCGTCCTGTTCGGCCGGGACGGCCTGGCCGTGTCCAACGGACGGCAGACGGCCGACGTGCGCGACCGCCTCGCTTCCGGTCTCGGTCCGGCGGGTGTCCTGGCCGCGGCCCTGGCGACCTGGAACTTCGAACCCGATGCCCCCATCTACACGCCGCGCATCAGCGGCTGTCTCGCCGGCGGGGCCGCCGGGCTGAGCGTGGTCCGGCGGGGGCCTTCGGGCCAGAGCCTGCGGAGCTACTTCGAAGTCGGCCTGCGGGCGGGGGAGGGGAGGCTCGTGTCCACGTACGAGGGCCCCAACGCCGACCCGCTGCCCGTTTTCAGCGGCGAGCCCCGCTTCGTCGCCGTCGCCGGCTCGACGGCCGCCGAGACCGCCGAGGAGACCTACCGGAGCCTCGGCCCCGGGCCGTCGGGAAAGGATTTCCGCGTCGCCGTCGCCTGCCTGTCCGTCGGGCCCGGACATCCCGAGGGGGCCGACGTCCACATCATCAACCGGCACGAAAGGACATGATCGCATGAGCAAGCCCGAGCGCACCGCACGCAGCCAGTACCTGACCAAGGTCCGGGAGGATTTCCCGGATACGCTCCAGTTGGGCGAGGACGCGTTCGTCAAGAGATTCCCGATGCGCTACGGCGAGAATCCCGGCTATCCGGCGGCCTTTTATCAGGAGGCCGGCGCCTCCGGACCGAACATGGGCCATCTGGAGATCCTGCAGGAGGGCACGAAAGGCCTGAGCTACATCAACGTCGGGGACATGGACCTCGGGCAGCGTTTGGCCCGCAAGCTCATTCAGGTCTTCCCCGGCCGTCACGCCTGCGTCATCATCAAGCACGAGATGCCGAGCGGCGTCGCCCTGGGCGATGACCCGGTCGGCACGTTCGACAAGGCCTGGGCGTGCGACGCGCTGTCCAATTTCGGCGGCGTCGACGTCTTCAGCTATACCGTCACCGCGCCGCTGGCCCGGCTCCTCGTCGAGAGCCCGCGCAACGTGGAGGTCGTCTACGCCCCCGGCTTCGAGCCCGAGGCGCTCGAGGTCCTGGCGACGCGCAAGGTCCTGCGCGTGGTCCGGATGGGCGCGCCGCTCGACGCGCCGGCGATCGACAACGGTCTCGAAGTGAAGCGGGTGGCCGGCGGTCTGCTCGTCCAGAAGCGCTTCGATTCGAAGATCGTCTCGGCCGACACGGTGGACGTCGTCTCGGTCAGGAAGCCGACGGCCGGGGAGGTCCAGGCGGCCCTGTTCACCTGGACGGTGGCCTGTTTCACCAGGTCCAACGCGGTCGTCATCGGGACGGCCGACAAGACCCACGGCATCGGCTCGGGCCAGCGCAGCCGCATCGACTCCGCCGAGGACGCCATCCGGCTGTCCCGCCGCGGCTATGGCCCCGAGGGCTGCGTCCTGGCGTCGGACGCCTTTATGCCTTTCCCCGACGTCGTCGAGCTGGCGGCCAAGCACGGCATCAAGGCCATCATCTACCCGCTGGGATCGGTCAAGGACCAGGAGGTCATCGACAAGGCCAACGAGCTGGGATTGGCTATGATCATCACCCGGAAGCCGGGCGATCTCGATTCGGAGCGCTGTTTCCTCCACCGGTGAGGACGAGCGTCATCCGCCCCGGCCTGTTTTGCCATGAGTAGAAGAGCCGTTCGAAACATCTGCGCCCTGGCCCTCGCCCTGATCGCTTCGGCGTGCTCAGCGCCCGGCCCCGGCGCGTCCGGGGAGGTCCGGGCGGCCATCGACGAGCTCCGCGAGACCGGCCTGGCGGGGGAGCGGGCCTACGCCATTCTCGAAAGGATCACCGCGGCCGGACCCCGCTTGACGGGCTCGGCCCAGGCCGCGGCGGCCGTCGAGGTCACGCGGCAGATCATGGAGGAGCTCGGCTTCGAGCGTGTCCACACCGAGCCGGTCGAAGTCGGGCGTTGGGTGCGCGGCGACGTCGAGCGGGCCGAGATCGCCGCCCCGCCGTCCGGGACCGCCCTCCCGCTCGCGGTCTGCGCGCTCGGCGGCAGCGTCGGGACCCCGGCCGCAGGCCTCACGGCTCCGGTCCTCGAAGTCAGGTCCCTCGACGAGGTCGCCTCCCTCGGGGAGGCCGTCAAGGGCCGGATCGTCTTTTTCAACAGGCCCATGGACCGGCGCACGCCGGAGCCGTTCGCGGCCTACGGCGCGGCCGCCGACCAGCGCGTCGCAGGGGCATCGGCCGCCGCCCGCCACGGCGCGGTCGCCGTCCTCGTCCGCTCGCTCACGTTCCGGACGGACCGCCATCCGCACACGGGCATGCTGCGTTATGATCCCGGAGTCCCCCGCATCCCCGCGGCCGCTGTCAGCACCTCCGACGCCGACCTCCTGAGCGCGCTCCTTAAAAAGGAGAAGGAGGTCTCGGTGACGCTTCGCCTGGACTGCCGCGACGAGGGCCGGGTCGTCTCGGCCAACGTCGTCGGCGAGCTCACGGGCCGCGAGCGTCCCGACGAGATCGTCCTCGTCGGCGGCCACCTCGACAGCTGGGATCTCGGCTCCGGCGCCCACGATGACGCGGCCGGCTGTGCCGCCGCCCTGGAGGCCGTGGCCCTGCTCAAAGACATCGGGGCGAGGCCGCGCCGCACGGTCCGGGTGGTGCTGTTCATGGACGAGGAGTTCGGCGGAACGGGCGGCCGGGCCTACGCCGCTTCGGCGCTGAGGACGGGCGAACGGCATCTCGTCGCCGCCGAATCGGACCGCGGCGGCTTCGTCCCGGTCGGCCTGGCCGTCGGAGGCCGGGAGTCCGGGGCCCGCAAGCGGGTGGCCGCTTACGCGGACCTGCTCAGACCGCTCGGCGTATCGTTCATCGTCCCCGGCGGGGGAGGGGTCGACGTCGCCCCGCTCGTTCAGGGCGGGGCCGTCCCGGCCGCCGTCATGGTCAACGCCCAGCCCTACTTCGACGTCCACCATTCGGCCCTCGATGTCGCGTCGAGCGTCCACCCCCGCGAGCTCGAGCTCCAGGCGGTCATCCTGGCCGCGCTCGCCCATATCCTGGCCCAGGAAGGGATCTGAGTATCCGGGAGGGCTCATGAACGACCTCGTCCTTCTCTTCGCCGTCCACAACCATCAGCCCGTCGGGAACTTCCCTTCGATCTTCAAGTCGGCGTTCAAGGACTGCTACCGGCCGCTCCTCGAAGGCCTGGCCGGACACCCCGGCTTCCGCTTCGCCCTGCACTTTTCGGGGCCCCTTTGGGAATACATGGAGAAGAACGAGCGGAGCTGCTGGGACCTCGTCCGGGAGCTGACCGGCCGGGGCCAGGTCGAGCTCCTCAGCGGCGGTTTCTACGAGCCCGTCCTCTCCGTCATCCCCGAAGAGGACCGGATCGGCCAGGTCCGCATGATGAACGATTTCCTGGCCGAGAGCTTCGGGCAGCGGCCGCGAGGCCTGTGGCTGACCGAGCGGGTCTGGGAGCCCGGCCTGCCCAAGTCCCTGGCGGCGGCGGGCATCGAGTACACCCTGCTCGACGAGGAGCACTTCCATTACGCGGGCGTCCGCGACCTGGCCACGACCTACGTCACGGAGGACGAGGGCCGCAGCCTGCGGGTCTTCCCGATCGACAAGACCCTGCGCTATTACATCCCGTTCCATTCCCTCGAGGACATCGAGACCTATCTCAACCGCGTCCGCGACGGCGGAGGCGCGGCCATCCTCGGCGACGACGGCGAGAAATTCGGCGTCTGGCCGGGCACGCACAAGTGGGTTTACGAGGACGGCTGGCTCCAGAAATTCCTGGCCTTCATCGACGACCGGGGGATCCGGACCATGTCCTTCTCCGAATACCTCGACACCCATCCGCCGGCCGGCCGGGTCTATCTTCCGCCCGCTTCCTACGAGGAGATGATGGAGTGGGTCCTCGAGCCCGACGACCAGGCGGCTTTGAAGAAGCTCAAAGCGGCGGCCGGGCCGGAGGCACGGCGCTTCCTGCGGGGCGGCTTCTTCCGCGATTTCTTCCGCAAGTACCCGGAGGCCAACCACCTTCACAAGAGGATGCTCATGGTCTCCGCCGCGGTCCGATCGGCCGGCCGTCCCGGCGAGGCCCTCCGGGACCTCTACAAAGGGCAATGCAACGACCCTTACTGGCACGGCGTTTTCGGCGGCCTCTACCTGCCTCATCTGCGGGAAGCCGTCTATCACCATCTGCTCGAGGCCGAAAAAAGGACCCCGGACCCGGCCGGCTGGCAGGTCCTCGACTTCGACTGCGACGGCCGGGACGAGCTCGTGTTCAGGGACCGGACCTTCGGCCTTCTGGTCCGGCCGGCCGCCGGCGGGACACTGGCCGAGATCGACTATCGGCCCTGGTCCCGGAATCTCTCGGACGTTCTCGGCCGCCGCCGCGAAGCCTACCACCGGGCGCCGGACGAGAGCGGGACGGCGGACGAAGGAGCGGGGAAAAGCATCCACGAGCTCGGAAAGAAGCTGCCGCCCGAGGCCGCGGAACTGACGCGCTACGACTGGCACCCGCGCCTCTCGCTGATCGACCACTTCTTCCGCTCCGGGACGACCCCCGAGGAATTCCGCAGGGTCGATTTCCGGGAGCAGGGCGACTTCGTCGGCGGCCCGTTCTCGTACGAGGTCTCCGGCCGGAAGCTCCGGCTGGAACGCCGGGGCGCCGTTTGGGCCGGTGAGGAGAAGGTCCCCGTGGCCGTCCGCAAGACGGTCGCGTCCGCCGACGGGACCCTCCGCGTCGACATCGAGATCGAGAACCTGTCCGGGCGGCCGCTCGCCGTGACCTACGGGTCGGAGTGGAACGTCCTGGCCTTCCCCCACGAGATCGAGCTCCGGGGACCGGAGGGCGCGGCCCTCTACGGAGGGGCCCTCCTGTTCGAGCCCGAGTCGGCCGACGCCGTCTGGTCGTTCGCCCTGCGGACGCTCTCCCAATCCGAGGGGGGATTTGATATAATCCACCAAGGGTACTGCCTCTGTCCGGTCTGGTCGGCGATCCTGGCCGGGAAGGGAACGAAACGTCTGTCCGTCATCTTCAAGGAGCGCGATGTCCGATAGGTCCTTCACGCTGGTCCTCCACAGCCACATCCCGTACGTCCTGGCCCACGGCAGCTGGCCGCACGGGATGGATTGGCTTTATGAGGCCGCCGCGGAGACCTACATGCCCCTTCTCGACGTCTTCGAGCGGCTGGCCGCGGAGGGCATCCCGGCCCGGACGAACGTCAGCTTCACGCCCGTCCTGATGGAGCAGCTCAAGGACCCGGGCTTCCTCACGGGATTCGACGAATACCTCAGGATGAAGATAGAGATCGCCCGCCGCGACCGGGACTATTTCGACCGGACCGGCAACACGGCCCTCCGGCCGCTGACCGATTTCTGGGAGGATTGGTACCGCAAGGTCCTCGAGGACTTCCACGGCCGCTGTCACGGCGACATCATCGACGGCTTCCGCTCCCTCCAGGACCGCGGCCAGATCGAGGTCCTCACCTCGGGGGCGACCCACGGCTATTTTCCGCTCCTCTCCCGGGACGAGAGCGTCCGCCAGCAGGTCCGGCAGGGCCGGCACACCTACCGCAAGCATTTCGGCCGCGAGCCCCGCGGCTTCTGGATCCCCGAGTGCGCCTACCGGCCCGGCTATGCCTGGAAGAACCCCCTGGGGGACGGTGAGCCGTACGCCCGGCTCGGCGTCGACGAGATCCTGGGGCAGGAAGGGCTGGGCTATTTCTTCGTCGACTCCCACCTCCTCAAGGGAGGCGAGGCCAAGGGCGTCTACATCGACCGTTTCCCCGGGCTGAAGCTCCTCTGGGAAAAGTTCCGGGACGCCTACAAGCCGGCCGAGGAGCTGCCGAACGACGCCTATTCCGCCTACCTGGCCCATCCCTCGCACGTCCCGTTCTTCGCCCGGGACGATGTTTCCGGCTCGCAGGTCTGGAGCCGGCACATGGGCTACCCCGGCGACGGCGGATACCTCGAATTCCATAAGAAGCACTTCCCCGGCGGCATGCGCTACTGGAGGATCACTTCGAGCGACGCCGACCTGGGCCTCAAGGAACCGTACG
>Ga0209450_10001503_pt1 | contig 11697 bp, 13 predicted proteins | sample FrelakmetLWP11LW_FD_187149 | JGI IMG/M metagenome (GOLD analysis project Ga0209450, IMG submission 187149) | Freshwater lake sediment microbial communities from the University of Notre Dame, USA, for methane emissions studies - LWP11 LW (SPAdes)... | ecosystem: Environmental > Aquatic >... | reverse complement strand
CTCGACGGTGCTCACCGAAGTCCTCGCGCCACGAGCCCTCGTCGGTGAGCACCGTCGAGCGTGCCACCAGCGCGCCGTCGTGGTCTACCAGCAACGAGCGCAACTCGTTGGCCGCTGCGTAGGTCGCCGCGGCTTGCTCGACCGGCGCGAAGCTACCCGTCGTGACGGCCTGCGTGGCGCTTGTAATGTTTTGGACAGCCATACTTCACCTCATGCCAACGCGAGCCAGTTCATGGCCGCGAGGTACTGCTCGCTGCCGCCGCTCACGTTGGTGACGACGAGCGAGATCACGTCGGACGTACCCGCCACGTCCGCACCGAGCGTCAGCGTCGTGTCGCGCAGGAGCAGATTCACCGCTCCGCTGTTCTGCGAGAACACGCCCGCGGCGATCACCGTGCCCGACCCGAGGTTCACCTGTCCGGCAGCCACGCCAACCGCAGGCGTGTCGATCTCGCAGAATCCCCGCGTCGTCGCCCAGACAGGCGCGACAGCGAACGTCGGATTGTAGAGCAACTCCCACTGCGACGCCCCGTTGCCCGCCGTGAGCGGGCCGACTTGCGTCGGGATGATGGTGATCCGCTCCTGACCTGAGCCGCTCGCGTGCCGGATGGAGAGCAGCGTCGTGCTCGCGTTGTTCGCGACGTTGGTGCTGCGCGGCGAGTAGACGCCGAAGGCGCTCCCCGTCGCGGCCTGCCCGCCCTCGCTGATGACCGTACCGCAGATGCAGTCGAGGCTGCCCGAGCCCAAGCCGCTTGCGTCCACCTCGTAGCGCAAGGGCAGGTTGGGAGTCGCCATGTAGACGGACTGTTCGAGGTTCGCGCAGTCGAAGCGGTGTGCGTAGGTGATCTGCCCGTCAAACACGAAGCCCACCCGCACGCTGCCCACGCCGAGCCACTCAAAGTCGATGACAAGGATCTGGGCCGCGTTCGGCTTGAGGTTGAAGCCGCTCGGGTTGCTCGGCCCGCCCGAGCCGTCGAGCGTGTCGAGGTTCCACCCACTCTGCGGCACGCTCACCGTGGGGTTCGCGCCCGAGCTTCGGCGAACGAGGTTCAGCGGGTTGATGCCCGTTCCGTCCACCTCGAAGAAGATGCCGTTGTTGTTGTCGAAGTAGCCGATGCGCTTGACACAGCTCTCAATGCCGTTCGCGTTGAAGGTCTGGAAGACGAGTTGCGACTTTCCAGGCTGGTAGTTGAAGAACCTTCGCGTCTGGCGGACTGCGGTCCCGCCACCCGCGACAGACAGCGTCACGCGCGCGTTGGGCTGGTCGTAGACCGAGGCTCCAGACCCGGTGAGCGCCTCGGTCCAGTAGAGCGGCTGGGCGTCGTAGACGAGCTTCGAGTCGAAGATCGTCTGCGGGTCGGACACCCGCAGTCGTCCGAAGGCGTCGAAGTTTGCGCTGGTGAGTCCGCTGGTCATGGCGCTCCATACCGCCGCGTTGAGCGTGGCGTCGATGCAGACGTAGAGCGTCTGCGTGCTGGTGACGTAGGCCGTGTCGCCGACCTCGACCGTCGCAGACTGCGTGGCCGAGCCTGCGACGTTGGGCAGGTCTGTCGGGCCAGCGTAGCTGTTGCCCCAGTAGCCGTGGAAGGAGGTCGGGCTTCGCGTTGCCATGCTGGCCTCAGATGTTGTGGGCCACTTCGTTGCCTAGACCGGTGTTGTTCACCGGAGGGACCGTCAGGCATACGTTGGCTACGCAGGTGTTGTTGTTGCCGGTGATCTCGATGCCCGAGGCCGGTGCGGTCGCAGTCGCGCACGAGTTGGCCGTGACGGCGTTGTTGTTGCCAGCGATGCGGATCGCCGGGATCGGCGCGTTCACCGCGGGTCGAATGGTGTTACCCACCACCGTCGAGTCGAGCCCGGCAGACAAGAGCGCGGCTCCGAGCGCAACCTGACTGCCGAGGTGTTCGAGGCTGTTGCCGGTGATCGTGGCGCGCTCGGCCGCGCACTCGATGGCGTAAGGCACCCACGCTGCAGGGGTCTGCACCGTGTTGCCGGTGCAGGTCAGACGCAGGCAGGCGAGGTCGGCGCGGATGGCAGCCGTGGTCGAGGTGCTCTCGATGGTGTTGTCCGCGACGGTGCAGTCGCGGACGTTCACGAGGCCGATGGAGGGGTAGGAGGTGCCGGGCTGCTGGGGCTCGAAGTGCTGGACCTCGTTGCCCTCGACGAACAGGTTGCTCGCGCCCTCTGCGCGGATGGCCCACGAGTCTGCGCCGGTCAGTTGGTAGTCTATCGCGTGGATGAGGTTGTTACTGATGGCGATGCCTCGCGGCGACTGCACCAAGGCACCCGAGCCGTCGATCCACACGCCGCACTCGGCGGTAATGGTCGGCGAGCCGCTCGGTGCAGGAGCCCCGATCTCCGTGTCCGACACCGACGAGTCGAGCGAGCCCGGCCCGAAGCGGACGCCGAGCGTGCAGAAGAAGATGCCGCAGTCATCGATCTGGACGCTGGCAGTCGTTTCGGCCTCGTTCGGCCGAATGTCATAGCCGGTGTTGTACAAGAAGGTGATGACCGAGCGAAAGGTCGAGACGAAGCTCGCTTCAAGGAGGCAGCCCACGCTGCTGCCGGGGCCGAGCGGCGGCGGCGTATCGCCCGAGCCGATGATGATCGAGTCCGACAAGCGGATCGCTGCGACGTTCGTCGCCGCGGCCCCCTGCTGCGTCCAGAAGCCGTACTGTCGGGCGTTGAGAACGTAGACCTGCGAGCCGAAGAACACGCAGCCGCCGCTGTCCTCGGCGATGCCGTTGTTCGTGAGCCAGACGCCCACGTCGAAGCCGAAGGTGGTCAGGTTGCGGGCCGCGACCTGACCCTCGATGAGCCGGACTGCGCTTGACGTGGCGTTAGGCAGCAGCGTGATGCCCGTGTCGGAAATGGTGACCGACTCGATGCTCGTCTGCGGGACTGGCTGGCTACCAGCCGTATTGACGACGACCCCATGACGAATCTGCGCGCCGGGGACCGCCTCCACGGTGATTGAGAGGCCGTTGAGCACGCAGCCCCCCGACTCGACCTGCACGGCTCCGAGCATCACGCCGGGCGGGCCGAAGCCCGGCTCGATGGTGATGGACAGGTCGCGCAAGGTCGAGAGCGCGGGCTCGTTGGGCGAGCCTGCGAGCAGGCGAAACGCACCGCGTTTGCCGACGATCCTCGTGCTCGGCCCTGCGCCCGACACGAGCGTCCGAGCAGGCACGTCTAGCTGGCCGCCGGGCAGCCGGTACTCGCCCGGCCGGATATGCACGTCGCCCTCGCCGCCCGCGAGGCCAGCCGCAGCCAGGGCTGCGGCGATGCCCGAGCCGTCGCCGGGGTCGGGAATGTAAACGAAGCCGCCGCTGCTGTAGGCGACGTTGCTGTCGCCTGCGGGCACGTTGCCGACGAGGTACTTGGGGGCGAACCGATCAAGTCCGGTCGGAGGGGGCGGGCCGCCGCCCGCGGGGAAGAAGAGAATCTGTGCCATGTCAGCGCCCCACCGAATGATGAGCCTCGAGCCACATCTCAATCTGCGCAGGCGCGGCCGTGAGGTCGAAGCGCAAGCGCAGGATCGGCGACACGGAATCGTACTCAAACTGCGTGGCGTCGAGCCGGATGTCGGTCACAAGACCGTCGATGGACTTGGAGAGAATGTAGAACTGCTCCTCAAAGCCCACAGGAACGTAGACCCGGGGCTCGTAAGGCAGCCGAAGCCGGACCAACTGGTCGAGGCCCACTGCGGGAACCTCGCCGAAGTCCGGCCCCACCGTAAGCAGGCCATCGACGCGAGCATGCGCCAGCCCCTCGCGGCCTACAAGAACCGCAGAAAGCGCCATGTCACATGCCCTGCGGCATGAGCGAGCCGCCCGCCGAAGCCGTGATGTACTGCCGGAGCTCGAACTCATCCATCGGCGACACCGTGAGCGCAGGCCCGCGCGAGGGCTGCGCCGAACGGATGAGGCCGCCCGGCTGGACGTACACCATCGGCGTCGGGTTCTGGCCTGGCACCCCGAGCCGGTAGACGAGCTTCTGCTGGTGCGTCTGCTCGGCCAGCATCATCGCAGCCCGCACCGCCGCCGAGTAGGTCTGGCTCGGCCCGAGCATGAGCACCCGGTCGTTCGCCCCCACCACGAAGGACCGCTGCCAGAGAGGCACCACCGCCCCGTCCTGCACGAGAGCCAGGCCCTTGCGCGTGGCCAGTGCCACCGGCACCCCGCCGAGCACGCTCGAGAGCTTGCCCGACCGCAGGTCTGCCAGCTCCGAGGCAAAGCCCGGGCTGTTCGGGCTCCTCCATCCGCACTCGCCCCTGCCGCAACGCTGGCCGAACCGAGGGAGCGTCTGATCTCGACGGACCACCCAGCACTTGCCCTGCTGCAAGACGCAGGTGTTCGTCGCCACGCGCAAGGCTTTCGCCAGGTCGTAGTACTCCGCGAGGTAGTCAGGCACCGGGTAGATCCGCGGCACGAGCGCGAAGATGTCCCCGCGCCCCCCGTCGTCCGAGGTGCTGTAGCTGCCGTTCGCGTAGTTGACGACCTGATCGACCATGTTCACGTCACGATCTTCTTCGCCCCCTCGGCCGCGATGCCCGCGAGCCGGTCGGCGACGTTCAGCACCTTGGCCAGCTTCGTCTTCTCGGCGATGCCAGCCGCCATCTTCCGCAGCTCCACGCCCACCGAGTACTGCTGGCGGGGGTTGAAGCACTTGGCATGCACGCCGACCGGCACCGTGGCGTCGATGTCGTTCTTCTTCTCGACCATCCGCCAGCGTCGGTCGTGCTCGTCGAACGGCTCGCCGCACTGCTGGCAGACATGCACGCCGTCCTGCACCGCTACCACGACGAGGTGGCCTCCGTTCGGCGAGATGACCATGTCCATCGCGTCGAACGTCGCGGCCTTCTGAAGTGCTGCCTCGTTGAGTTCCTTGCCCATGTTGCCTACCCTCTCCTGGGTACGCGCCGCCCTGCGCGGCGCAGAATCAGCCGCGGGTCCGAACGAACCAGCCCCACGCGCTCACGTCGGCGCTCAAGCCCTCGCCGACGTTGTAGTTCACTGCGATCTTGTTGCCGCCGAGGCCCGAGAGCGGCCCGCCGAAAGCGTCCTCATCGAACACCTTGACCGAAGAGCCCGCGGGCACCTCGTAGGTGAGGAACGTGAGCGCCGCGTTGGCCGGCGTCACGAAGGCCACGTTCACCTGCGCGGGGTCCGCAGGGTTGGCGTTGTGGACGTAGAGCTCGACCACATCAAGCTCAGCCAAGCCGGCCGTGCTCGAGGCCGCCAGCGTGTGCAGGACGGTGAAGTTCGGGCCTGCGACCGCGGCAACGGGCAACCCGTTCGCCATCCCGGTCAAGCATCGACGCTGCTGCTGCATGTTCCTCTGCTCCCTTCGATCAGCCGCGGGTCCGAACGAACCAGCCCCAGCCTCGCGCCGCCGTGCTGCCCTGCGCCTCGAGCTGAAGCGAGATGGTCGCACCGCCAAGGCCCGAGAGCGGCCCTCCGAGAGCGGCCTCGTCCAGCACCTTGGCCGCCTCCATCGACGGCACGGCGTACTTCTGCGTGATCACGGGCCCGCTGACCGGCGTGAAGATCACGTTCAGCACCGCGTCGTTGACGGTGTCCGTGTTCTGAAGGGACAGCGACACCACGTCGAGGAACGCAAGGCCCGAGGTAGAATCCGCGGGCAGCGTGTGAACCACCACCGGAGCCGCCGGCGCCACCGGAACGTCGACCGGAACGCCGTTGCTCATCCCACTGAGGCACCTACGCTGCTGATCCATGCACGACGTTGTAGCCTGTCGAAAAGACGGGCACAACCCTTACCGATAGCCTACTCTTTGCCGAGCCTCGCTTACTGCTAACTCCTACTCAGCTACTACGGAGCTACTACCATGATCAAGGTCTGCTCGCGCAAGGATCGAACGCATCGCATCGGCGAGTGCTGGTCGTTCCCCAACAGCCAGCTCAACGAGGCCATCGCCTTCGCGCGCATCGGCTCGCAGTACGGCCGGGTCCGGCAGGTGACGATCTGCGGCCACCTCGCTCGCGTCTACTCCAACGGGCTCAAGGTCACGGGCAGCCGCTCCATGACCGAGCTCCGCAAGCGGGCTCGAGCCTGTGGCTGACTTCTCCGTCGACGCCTTCGAGGCGTACACGCTCCGCATGAAGAGCAAGAGCACGTCGCTCAAGTACGCCGACGCGGCTCGCCACTTCGAGAACTTCTGCAACGAAAAGGGGCTGCGGATCGAGAACCTGCCGCGCACCGCTCTCAGTGGCTTCGTCGAGTGGCTGCTGGCCAAGAACCTGTCGAACTCGTCCGTCCACGTCTACGCGACCGGCGCCAAGAGCTACCTCCGGTGGTGCGAGGGCCAGGGCCTCGCCATGCCAGCCATGCGGACGCTCGACATGCCCAAGCTCGCCGAGGCGATGCCCCAGGCACTCCGCGGCGGTGCTATCTCCGCGTACCTCGAGGAAGCCGCCAAGCTCCACGAGCCCTTCCGCTCCGCGCTGCTCCTCCTGCCCTACACCGGCCTGCGGAGCGCCGAGCTCGTGTCCCTCTCCATGTCAAGGGACATCCGCAAGATCGCGTTCCCCATCCGAGGCACGAGCAGCCACCGCGAGCATTTCACCTTCGTCGTCCGAGGCAAGGGCGGCTCCGTCCGCGCCGTGCCCCTGCTCGTGGACGGCCTGCCCGTCTTCGCGTCCTACATGAAGAACTGGCGCCAGCACGTCCACCCTGACTCAGACTGGCTCTTTCCCGGCCGGGACGGCAACCACATCGCCACGAGGTCCCTCCGGCACTTCGTTCAAGAGATGAGAAGCCGGGTCACGAAAGGAAAACTCACCCCGCACACCTTGCGCGACACCTACACGACCGCACTCTGGCAGTCCGGGGTCGACGTGGCCGTGATCTCCAAAGCCCTCGGCCACAAGGACATGAAAACCACCTTCACCCACTACCTTGACATCCGATCAGAGGACGTTCTCGGCTCGGTCGTCCAGCGGGGTGCCCGCCTGGTCGTCGAAAAGCCAGACGTGGAGAAGGCGGCGTCCGCCGTCGCACACCTTGATTCCTACGCGCGTGCGCAAGGATTGCGCAAATAAGGTATTTTTCTGCCAGCAAAACAGGGAGAGTACATGAATCAGATCGCTCAGAATCTCATCACGGATCTCGACTCCGCGCTCAGTCCGGCACTCAAGGACGTGATCGGCGGTGGAGGGCCGCCCTCGGCCTCGCTGCCCTCGTTCGAGACCCTCACCGCGCCCATCGACCCGCAGCCCCTCGAGGCTCCGCGCGGCCCGCTCCGCCACCGCGCCGCTCCGCAGGCCGGCGGCAACGGCAGCGTCAGGTCCCTTCAGCGGTTCGGAGCCATCGGCAAGACCTTCCCGGGCGCCGAGCGCCTCCGGGTCCGCAAGTACGACGACGTGCAGGGGTTGTGGGGCCCCGTGGGCGACTGGCCGCTCGCCGCCGTCAAGAACAGCAAGGACATCGAAGGCTGGCTCCTCGAGTTCATCCGGCCGCAGTACAAGGCCGGCGGCAGGTTCCAGGTCTCGCTCTTCGACGCGGAAGGCCGGGAGACCCCCGCCGGCGAGTTCGTCCTGCCCGCTCCGCCCGTCGATGCGGCGGCTCCCGCCACCGACTCCGTGGCCCTTCGCGTGCTCGACACCTTGGAGAGGAAGATGAACCAGCAGCCGCCCGCCGCCGTCGACCCCATCGCCGCCTTCCGGCAGGTCAACCACATCGTCGAGGAGGCTCGCACGCGGGCAGGCTCGGGCCAGGGCGATCTCGCCTCGGTCCTCAGCACCATGATCCAGGCTCAGCAGGCCCAAGCGCAGGCGCAGGCCAGCCTTCAGATGCAGATGATGCAGCAGGCGCAGGCCCAGCAGACCGAGATGATGCGCCTGCTCGTGACGGTCCAGCAGGGCAGCCTCTCCGCCGCCCCGCCTCCGCCGCCCCCGATGGCACCGGCTGCCACCGAGAACCCCATGATGATGCGGTTCATGGAGGTCGCCATGCCCCTGCTCGTCGAGCGGCTGCTCAAGCCCGAGCTCTCGACGAAGGAGGTCATCGCCATGCTCACGACGCGGCCCGAGCGCAGCGAGCTTGAGACCATGCGAACCGCCGTCGACTTCCTCCGCTCCGTCCAGGGCAACGAGAAGAAGGAGTCGCTCGTCGATGAAATGACGAAGATGGCGCAGATCCGCCAGTTCGCCTCCGAGCTCGTGGGCGGCGAGAACAGCAACGCCGGCAGCACCTCGTCGAACTTCTGGGACGCCGTGGCCCAGCTCTTCGCCAACAAGGACTTCGCCGGCTCGCTCGGCAAGATGATCGGCTCCGACATCCAGCAGCGCCGCGAGGGAGCCACCCGGCTGCCCGCTCAGCCGCCGCGTCTGCCGGCCGGCCCGCAGCCCGCCGCGGCCCTGCCGCAGCAGACCGTGGTCCACAACCCCGTGCCCATCACCGTCGCGCAGCAGCCCGCAGCCCCCGCCCCGGCCGCTCCGCCCCCGGGCACCCGCACCCTCGCCGGTGACAAGCTCGTCGTGGTGGGCCCCAACGGCCAGCGCCTCGTGTTCCCCGCGAACATGCAGACCCTCGCCGAGTCGATCGCCTCCTCCAAGGCCCCCGAGGAGTACATCCAGCGCACCGCCGAGGTGCTCTACCGCCTCCGCGACCTCGAGACCTGGAGGCCCTTCGTGGACACCGTGCTCGAGCACTCCCTCAAGAACGAGGCGCAGCCGGCACTCCAAGCACTCAAGGGCTGGCTCGGCCTGCTCGTCCAGCTCTCCTTCCTGCCCCTCGAGGCTGCCAAGGCCGTCCATGCCGCTTTCGAGGAGCACTGGGTCAGCTTCCACACCTCCATCGCGACCCTCATGGGCGCCACGCCCGCTGCCGAGCCCGCCCCGCCGGACGCGCCGGCCGGACCCGTCGCCGAGGCTGCGACCTCCGATGGCGAGGACGAGGCCGGCCCGGCCACCGAGGACGAGGACGAGTGAGGCACGCGCACCCCGGAGCCCGCCGGGCCGCGACCGTGAGGTCATGGCTCGGCGAGGGCCCGGCGTGCTAGGCTGGCCGGCATGGATCTGTTCCGCCTCGGTCTCGGCGTCATCTCCATCATCGGTGGGGTCTCCGCCCTCAACCGCGGCCTCACGCACATGAGCGCGAGCCTGCGCGGGTCCGGCGACCGAACCCAGGTCATCAAGCGCAAGAAGCGAACCCTGCAAACCATCCAGCAAGGCAAGCGCAAGCCCACCTCTGCAGGGCCCGTCCGCGTCACGCTCAAGAGCGTCAGCACCCTCGACGACCGCCTCGAGGCGATCATGGACAACGCCGAGAAGGGCAAGTTCGATCCCGAGGTGATCGCCTGGGCCCGCAAGGAGCTGTCCAAGAAGTGTGGCAACGGCTGGAACGGCGAGCAGTGGTGCGTGAAGGAGAAGGACACCGAGGCCGAGATCCTCGCCATCTTCAAGGCCCTCCGCCGCGACGTGCGCTACACGAGCGACATCCTCGGTGCCGACACGTACATGCACCCGCGCCTCGCGCTCAAGACCGCTTCCGCGGACTGTCTACCGGGCGACACGTTGCTTGTGACGCCGCAAGGGCTCAAGACGATTGAGCAGATCCGCCCCGGCGACACCATTCACGACGGGGCCGCATGGACCCGCGTACTCAACTGGTGGGATAAGGGAGAGCTACCCGTATCCCATTTCAGATTGAACAACCGCAACGTCCTGCGATGCACCGCGGACCACCGCTTGTTCCGAGTGACGCGCGCCGCCACGGGAGCGCACGAAGAACTGCGTGCTGGGGAAGTGCAAGAAGGCGACTCTCTGCTGCAACCGCGGCAGTTTGCGGCTGGGGTGGAGCACCTCGACTCCGACCATGCGCTGATCCTCGGGGCCTACCTAGCGGAAGGCTGGTGGGACGCCAACAAGGCGACGTTCTGTATCGCGGGAGTGCCCGAGGGTAAGGGCCTTCGCGAGCGTGTGCTAGAGGCCGCGGGGCGGCTTGGAATCCGAGACCAGCTCTATGTGCATCCTCGCTACATCGGCTTCCGAAAGGAGCATGCGTGGATGGTTGAAGGTTGCGGCAAGGGCGGTGCCGCGCACAAGCGTCTGCCGCATCTGAACTTCGACTTGACCACCGTTCGTGCGATCGTCGATGCGATGGAATCCGGCGATGGCGGCATGGCCACCAACGGCGTCAACATGGTGTACTCCACGGCTTCTCGGGAGCTGGCTTTCCAGTACCGCGTGCTCAAGCGCATGCTCGGCCATTCCTCTTCGCTGAAGTGCATGACCGCAGAAGAACATGGAGGCGCAGGATCCTTGCCGCTATGGCGCGTGACCGTGCGCGCCTCGCACCAAAAACGACCGTGGGCCGTGGTCAAGGAGGTGCAGCGCGACGTAGAGCTGCGTCATGTCTTCGACATCGAAACCGCGTCGGGGCGCATCTATCTGCCAGAAACCGATCTCGTCGTTCACAACTGCGACGACTTCAGCTCGTTCGGCTGCGCTGCGCTCATGTCGGTCGGTATCCCCTGCCGCTTCAAGGTCATCCAGACCACCAAGAGCGCGACCCCCGATCACATCTTCATCCAGGCCGGGACCCCGAAGGACGGGCCCGCGAAGTGGATCTCCCTCGACGCCAGCGTGCCCATGCCCCCGGGCTGGGAAGCGCCTCGAGGCATGGTCCAGCGTGAGTGGATCTACGAGTTCTGAGGCCGGTTAGCCGGCCAAGTAGCCCCGCGCGAAGCACAAGCACGCCGCCCCAGCCGCGAGGTGCCAGCAGCCATGCCAGAGGTGGTAGTGGCCTCGGTGCGCCTGCCGGTAGAAGGCCAGCGACACGAGTACAAGCACGAGCCCGCTCGCCGTCCAGTCTACCGAGCGCGACTGCAAGGCGAGCCAGCCGTTGGTGGCGATCACCGACCACGCCAGCGCAAGGTCGAGGTTGCGCCACCGCTGCTCGGCGGCGAGGTGGTAGCCGACCGTCGCGACGAACGAGGCCGCGTACACGAGAGCCAAGGGCGAGCCCGTCTGAGCCAGCAGAAGCACCGCCGGCAGGAAGGCCATGCTCGTCAGCGTCGAGAAGGTCACAAGCTCACCACTCCCTCGCTGGGCACCGAGCATCGTGCCCATGCGCCGCCATGAGACACACGCAGGGACGCCGGCCCTGCGTCACCTCAAGTGTCCGATCAAGAAGCGCCACCAGTTCTCGGCCGCGAGTCGTGTCCGCCACACGCAGGCGATCCCCGTGAGGCATGTTCAGCCATGCCGCCGCGACCCTGGCGAGCAGATCGGAACCGTCCGTCATTCGACCACCGCCGCCGTCATGGTCGTCGCAGCGGGACCATGCTCTTCCACGACGAAGACCCGGATGCACTCGCCCGGCTGGACGACGCGCATGGTGGCGAAGTGCCTTGCGAGGAGGTCGTTCACCACGTCCACCGGGACCGGCGCGTCGGCGGCGTCGAAGACGATCTCCACGCCGCACATGATCCTCTCGACCATCGTGCTGTACCGACCGCTGAGAAGCATGGACAGGCGACAGGGCTTGCGAGCCATCTGAGCCGTGTACTCGCTCTGCTCGCCGTTCCTACTCATCAACAAGGTTCTGATTCGATCGCCCACCCTGCCTCCTTCTTCACGAGTCCCATTGTGCCCCTGGGTCTCACGGGGTCTTCGGGTCGTCCTCGCCGTCGAAAGCGAGGATCAGATCCTGTTCGGCGGTCGCGAGATG
>Ga0209450_10001501_pt1 | contig 11712 bp, 14 predicted proteins | sample FrelakmetLWP11LW_FD_187149 | JGI IMG/M metagenome (GOLD analysis project Ga0209450, IMG submission 187149) | Freshwater lake sediment microbial communities from the University of Notre Dame, USA, for methane emissions studies - LWP11 LW (SPAdes)... | ecosystem: Environmental > Aquatic >... | reverse complement strand
CGAAGGTGTCGGAAATGTCGTAGCAGCAGTTCTCGGGATCCCCACACCATTTTGCTCCTGCTCGGCGGTTCCTTTGTTCATCGGCTTTGTGGAAAGCGGTGTACCGCTTGGCATCACGTTCTCTTTCCTCATTGCTTCACCGCTTATTAATGAAGTTGCGGCTGCCATGCTTCTCGCTATGTTCGGGTGGCAAATCGCGCTGATCTACATTGTCTCCGGACTCATTATCGCGATTGTCGCCGGTATTATCATAGGACGCCTCCATCTCGAGAGCCAGGTTGAGGAATTTGTCTGGAAATGCAAGATGCATGACCAACCCGATAAGGTAATGACATGGAAAGACCGGCTCACGTTCGCGAAGAACGAATCAAGGGACATCACGCAAAAAGTGCTGCCCTACATCCTTATCGGTATCGCAATCGGTGCGATTATCCATGGATATGCCCCAGCAGATTTTCTTGTTAACATTGCCGGTGAGAACAACCCGCTCGCTGTACCGATTGCAGTGCTCATCGGTATCCCGCTCTACTCAAATGCTGCTGGCATGATTCCGATCATGGAGGTCCTTACCTCAAAAGGGATGGCAATGGGTACTGCCTTGGCATTCATGATGGCAGTCATCGGGCTCTCGCTACCAGAGATGATTATCCTGCGCAAAGTGATCAAGCTCAAACTCATTCTGATCTTTGCAGGAATACTGTTTGTTGCATTTACAATGACCGGTTATTTGTTTAATGCAATTCTGGGATAACATGATAAAAAAGGAAGAAGTTCTATGACAAAATCAGAAGATGCTCTTGCCCGTTTCAGGAAAGGGATCACCTGCTCATCTGCAGTATTCTCCTCTTTTTCTGAAGAACTGGACCTTGATCCGGAAACCGCAAAAAAGTTGTCCTGCGGTTTTGGTGCCGGAATCTCAAAGACGGGCAACATATGCGGAGCGGTATCCGGGGCGATCATGGTTATCGGGCTGAAATACGGGAAGACGAAAGAAGGCGATGATGCAGCGACTGAGAAAACCCGAATGGTGGTCCGGAAATTTATACAGGAATTTACTGAACGCCATGGTTCGGTCAACTGCACAGAACTGCTCGGGTATAACCTTAGTAAACCGGAGGAGTATGAGAAGGCCCGTGGCAGCAAACTGTTTGTGGCGAAATGTCCGGAATTGGTTGGCGATGCAGCTGCAATCCTTGAAAAAATTCTCTGAAAATAAAACAGGTGATCATTCATGGAAAAACCCGTTAAACAACTCTCCTTCCTTGACCGCTACCTGACCCTCTGGATTTTTCTTGCGATGGCAGTCGGTATCACTATCGGGTATTTTTTACCTGCAGTACCGGTTGTGATTACCAGCCTTTCTGTCGGGACCACTTCGATCCCGATCGCCATCGGGCTCATCCTGATGATGTACCCCCCTCTCGCCAAGGTGAAGTACGAGGAACTGCCGACAATCTTCCGAGACACAAAGGTGCTGGGGCTGTCAATAGTCCAGAACTGGATTGTCGGACCGGTACTGATGTTTGTCCTTGCTGTAATCTTCCTTCGCGACCAGCCTATGCTCATGTATGGACTGATCCTCGTCGGCATTGCCCGCTGTATCGCGATGGTTATTGTCTGGAATGATCTCGCTGAAGGTGACTGTGAGTACTGTGCTGCTATTGTGGGCCTGAACTCGGTTTTCCAGGTCTTTTTCTATTCGGTTTATGCCTGGTTCTTTATCACGTACCTGCCCCCACTGCTCGGTATTGGGACCGGTTCTGAAGTCTCGATCACCATGATTCAGATTGCCGAGAGTGTCTTCATCTATCTCGGCATCCCGTTCATTGCCGGCATTGTCACGCGGTATATCCTGATCCGCGTGAAATCAAAAGCGTGGTACGAACAGGTATTCATCCCGAAGATCTCCCCGATTACGCTGATTGCCCTGCTCTTTACGATCATCGTGATGTTCTCCCTGAAAGGAGAGTATATTGTCAACGTCCCCCTTGCTGTCGTCCAGGTTGCAATCCCGCTGCTCTTCTACTTCGTCATCATGTTCTTTGCGAGCTTCTGGATGTCCTGGCGTCTCGGTGTTGATTACCCGAAGTCGGCATCGCTCTCATTCACGGCGGCATCCAATAACTTCGAGCTTGCAATTGCAGTTGCCATTGCTGTCTTTGGCATTGCATCACCAGCGGCATTCGCCACGGTGATCGGGCCGCTTGTCGAAGTGCCCGTTCTGATTTCACTCGTGAATGTCTCGTTCTGGCTTAAGAAGAGATGGTATGGAGGAACGAGTGATTCAACGTGCAGTCCGGTACTGAAGTAATCAAAAAACAGGGGGGAGAATCCATGAAAAACAAGAGTGTAATTGATGAATTATTTAGGAAAAACGAAAAATGGAATATGATATCATGACTGACGAACACGAAATACGGAAACAAGTACGGAAGAGCTACGCAAAGGTTGTTGAAGGGGGTAGCGGGTGCAGCTGCGGCCCAAACTCCTCCTGCTGTGGCGGAGCAACAACAGCTGAACAAATTAGCGGGAAAGTCGGGTACTCATCCGAAGAGATGGGTGCTGTGCCGGATGGCTCGAATCTTGGCCTCGGATGCGGGAATCCGCTTGCCCATGCAGCGATTCATGAAGGAGACACGGTACTTGATCTGGGATCCGGTGCCGGGTTCGATTGCTTCCTTGCAGCTCGCAAAGTCGGAAAAACGGGACGGGTCATCGGGGTTGACATGACGCACGAGATGCTGACGAGAGCACGGGAAAATGCGAAAAAGTCGGGTGCAACCAATGTTGAGTTCCGGCTCGGGGAGATCGAAGCCCTGCCGGTTGCTGATAACTCCGTTGATCTCATCATCTCAAATTGTGTTATCAATCTCTCTCCTGACAAGGCGAGAGTATTCCGCGAGGCATTCCGGGTACTGAAGCCGGGGGGATTGCTCATGGTTTCAGATATTGTCCTGACCCGTGAACTCCCGGAATCAGTGCGTACTTCGATGGAAGCTTATGCCAGCTGCATCGCGGGTGCGAGCCTGAAAGATGCCTATCTTGACCTGATCCGAAAGGCACATTTTTCCGATGTAGCGGTACTTGAGGAAACCCAAGTACTCTCCGATCTTGCAGAGGCCGATCCTTTGTTGAAAGCAGGGTTTGAATCTTTTTCCCCTTCGAAAAAGGATTATGCCCAAATCGCGGAATCCGTCAAGAGTGTAAAAGTGAAAGCCGTGAAAAGAAAATAATGGATGGATTATAGCCAGGTTCTGGGACAGTTTCTGAAAGGTGGGAAAAATTACTGAAGAAAGTTCATTGATCCTCATCACCTGCTCGGGTGTTTCCAATACCGGGAAGCTTACGGCACAAGTCGGAGGAATCCTCGCACAGAAGGAGCCGGATCTTTTCGAAGGGCACCTGCATGCAAAGCAGTCCACCCGCGACATGGAAACAGTGATCAATGGCGGAAAACTGGTAGTGGTTGACGGGTGCGGGGACCGGTGCGCAGCAAAGAAACTGAAAAGTCTCTGCCTGACACCCCACATCCATATTATCGCAACAGAGGAAGGAATTGAAAAGAATGGCATGGCGGACCCGAAGTTCGACGAGATCGAGACGCTGATTGCCGCGATCCGCAGGGAAGTACGGCAATACTCGAATTTTTAAGATATGAGTCAAAAAAGCAGTTTATGGGACATGGTGAAACAATGACAGATCTCTTCAAAACAACGGAATTTTCCGCTAATGGTCCGGTCAAAAAAGACCTTATGAAAACCGCAGGTTCAAACATTATGCTCGTCTGCCTTGACACAGGGCAGGTAATCCCGCCACACCCGGAACCATATGCGGTGGTGTTTGTTGTTCTCCAGGGCGCAGGGGTCATAACCTCGGGGACTACAGAGAATCCCGTCAAACCCCTACACCTTGTCTCAGTAAAAAAAGATGAAAACAGGGGAATCCGGTGCCATGAGCGGATGATACTTCTTGGCATCCGTGAAGACGTATAAGAGATGAGGCGCCTGTGTCTACGGTAATTCATGCTTCAAATTTGACAAAAATATTTGGTAAAAGTATCGCCGTGGATCACGTATCGTTTGAGGTCCAGAAGGGCGAGATCTTCGGTTTCCTTGGCCCGAACGGTGCAGGAAAGACCACTACAACGAGGATGCTGACCGGGGTCATTCCTCCCGATGCCGGAACTGCGAATATCCTTGGCCATGACATACGGTCCGAACCGGTGCTGGCAAAACAGGGTTTCGGTGTGGTGCCGGAAACCTCTAATGCGTATACGGACCTCACCGCATGGCAGAACCTGATGCTGATGGGTGAGCTGTACGGGCTACCACGTGCCCGGGCAGAGAAGAGTTCATCCGACCTGCTCGGCATGGTGGGGATTCTGGAACGAAAAGACCAGAAAGTACAAGCGTACTCCAAGGGCATGAAGCAGCGGCTCATCCTGGCGATGGCACTTATTCATGAACCGGAACTCCTCTTCCTTGATGAACCCACGAGCGGTCTTGATGTGCAGAGCACCCAGATGATCCTCGCGCTGCTCCATGATTTGAATAAGCAGGGAACCACCATTTTTCTCACCACGCACAATATGGAGGAGGCAAACCGGCTTTGCCACCGGGTTGGCATCATCCGTGCAGGGAAGATTGTCGCAATCGATGCGCCGGAGAAACTCAAAACGGCAATCGACCAGGTACACAAGATAGAAGTGAGTTTTGATCGGGATGTGCCCGACAACTCCCTTGCAGGACTTGAAGGGGTCATAACGGTGAACCGGACCGGTGACAAATGGCAAATCACCACCAGGAACAAAGATGCCACAATCCATTCCGTCTCGGCTTTCAGCCAGCAGAATGGTGTGGCGATTGTCACGCTGAACACGCTAGCTCCCTCTCTCGATGAAGCGTTTCTCCGGTTGACGCAGGAGACACAACAATGAACCCGGCAGGGTTTTCCATCCAGATGCGAAGGGCATGGGCGATTGCAAAAAAGGACATTCGCATCTATTACTTAAAGGGGCCCGTGCTCATCTTTGGAGTCTTCATGCCGCTCTTCCTGTTTCTTGCCTTCCTGATGGGCAGCAGGCAGCTCCCCCTTTCATTTCTGGTATCCGGTCTGGTCGGTATGACACTGTTTTTCACGGCCACAGCAGTGTCACCCGCCATCTTCCCGTGGGAGGGGCAGGCAAAGACCCTTGAACGCCTCGCTTCCTGTCCGGTCACGGTCGAGGCAATTGTTTTTGGCGACATGATCGCCTCTACCCTCTTTGGCATCGGGATTACGATTATTACCGTAATCATCGGGCTGGTGCTCGGGATTTCCCTCATGCACGGCATAATGCTTCTGACCGCCATCCTCCTTGCTGCGGTCTGCTTCTCAGCGGTCGGGATGCTGCTCGCGGTGCCACCGACGAATGTGCCTTCGAATATCATGATGCTTTCCTCGCTGATCAAGTTCCCGCTCGTCTTCATCTCCGGTATCTTCATCCCGCTGGAGCAGATGCCGCCATGGGGACTGGCACTTGCGGTCTGTTCTCCACTGACGTACTTTACCGATATTGTTCGATACGCGTTTACCGGCATGCATTATTTTCCGGTGATTATTGATATCACAGCACTTGCGGTATTTACGGTGATCTTTACCGTTGGAACGATGTACCTGCATAAGAGGACGATGCCGCAAAGGATGTAACACCGTTAAGGTAAAATGGCAGGGAATTATGGTCTCCAAATCTCCACCATCGATTGATCACCGTGGTATCCAAGAAACTTCTGTTATTTCCTTATTATGTTCTTTGCAAGCTTCTGGACTTCACACCGTCTCAACGTCGATTACCCCCAATCTGCCTCTCTCTCATTCACGGCAGCATCTAATAACTTCGAACTTGCAATTGCGGTTGCCATTGCTGTTTTTGGCATTGCATCACCTGTCACATTCGCCACGGTTATTGGGCCATTAATCGAGGTTCCGGTCCTGATCTCGCTTGTAAAGGTCTCGTTCTGGCTCAAGGATAGATGGTATGCTGATAACACCAGTGATGAGTGTCGTCCTATAAAACAATACTGTGAATATCAGAAAGGTTCCAAAAAAATATTTTTTTATTTCCCACGCGATTCCGTTCTGACCCGATACCTCCTGCAAGAGGTGAATCACAGTAACAATTTTTGAAACTCATGCAATGGAATATATACCCCGTTAACGGATACCCAACTATCAGATGCTATTGGACTGATTTCACATGGCTGACGAACCAAAACCCATAATCATCCAGGAACGGCTTGATGTCTGCGAACTTGACCGTGCCCGGATGGCCCTTCTGAATCCTGCATTAATCGAGCAGAAAAAAGAAGCCCGAACGATCGATGAGAATGCAAAACCGATTCTTGAAGTGACCATGAAGGAAGGCCACGAAACAGTCTGGGACCGGTTCGAGATGCAGCAGCCTCCCTGTAAGTACTGCGAAGCAGGACTCTCCTGTTCCCGCTGTACCATGGGCCCTTGCCGAATCATTCCCCCCCATCGCATCCGCGGGGTCTGTGGTGCTGATGCCGACCTGATTGTCGCCCGCAACCTGCTTGACACGATCGCAACCGGTTCTGCGGCTCACTCTGATCATGGCAGGGATATCGTGGAGACCCTGTGCCTGGTCGGGTCCGGAAAGACCAAGGATTATGGTATTGCCGACCCGGAGAAACTCCGGAAAATCTCAGTTGAATTCGGCATTTCGACTGAGGGGAAAACAACAGAGAAACTCGCCGCAGAACTCGGCCTTGCCCTGCTCGCAGAGTACGGGATGGTAAAAAACACGCTCCAGTTCCTTAACCGTGCACCAAAGGCGACCCGGGAGATGTGGAATAAACTCGGGATCACCCCGCGGGGCATCGACCGCGAAGTAGTAGACTGCATGCACCGGATCCAGATGGGTGTCGGGGCAGATTATACCGGCATGCTCCTGCAGGGTCTTCGCTGCAGCCTCTCGGACGGGTGGGGCGGGTCAATGATGGGGACGGATATATCGGATGTGCTTTTTGGTACACCGACGATAAAAAGCTCAACAATGAACCTCGCGGTCATGAAAGCAGACCATGTGAATATCTCGGTCCATGGTCACAACCCTGTCCTTTCTGAAGTGATCGTAAAGGCAGTCGCCGACCCGGAAATGAAAGCCCTTGCGCAAAAATACGGCGCAAAAGGGATCAATCTGGTCGGGATGTGCTGTACAGGCAGTGAGCTGATGATGAGGAAAGGTATCCCTATGACGGGGAACCATCTCAATCAGGAGCTGATTATCGCAACCGGTGCCCTTGAGGCAATGGTGGTGGACTACCAGTGTATCTTCCCGTCGCTTCCCCGAACTGCAAGCTGTTACCATACCCTGATTATATCAACCAGTTCGAAAGCTACGATCCCCGGCTCATACTTCTTTGACTTCCACGCCGAGAATGCTTACCTCACCGCAAAAGCAATCGTTCGGATGGCAGTGGAGAATTACAAAAACAGGAATCAGCAGCGTGTATTGATCCCAGGGAAACCCGTACCTGTTATGACGGGTTTCTCCAATGAGGCTATCAAAAATGCACTGGGCGGATCGTTTAAACCGTTGATCGATCTTATCGCTGCCGGAAAGATCCGGGGAGCAGTGGGGATTGTCGGGTGCAACAACCCCCACATAAAGCACGATTACGGACATGTGACACTCTCAAAGGAACTGATCAAGAAAAATATCCTCTGTGTTGAAACCGGTTGTGCTGCAATCGCATCAGGAAAAGCGGGGCTTCTCCGTCCGGAAGCTGTGTCACTTGCAGGAGATGATCTCAGGGCAGTATGCGAATCTCTCAAAATCCCACCGGTGCTCCACATGGGATCATGCGTCGACAATGCCCGCATCCTCGTGCTGGCTGCGGAACTCGGTAACGCGCTCAATGTCCCGATCCACAAGCTGCCGATTGCAGGGGCTGCTCCCGAATGGTATTCGCAGAAGGCGGTTTCAATCGGTGCCTACTTCGTTGCATCAGGAGTCTATACCGTGCTTGGCGTAATGCCGCATATTTCGGGGAGCCCGCATGTAGTTTCGCTCCTGACTGAGGGGCTGAAAGGTGCGGTCAACGCGAGCTTCGCCGTTGAACCGGATCCGGTAAAGGCATCTGTGCTTATATCGGACCACATCGAACGCAAGCGGACTGAGCTCGGGATTTAAGTGTCCCCAACCATTAACCGTGCACAATCACCAGAAAAAAGCCATCTTTCCCCTCATGGTGGAACGGGAATCCGGATCGTAATTACCGGAAAGGGCGGTGTCGGTAAAACCACCATTACCGCTCTGCTCGCCCACCTGTTTGCACAGGAAGGGTTCAGGGTCCTCGCTGTTGACGGGGATCCTCAGCAGAACCTTGCAGTCACCATGGGTATTCTGCCACAGGATGCAGAGCGGATAGTACCGGTCTCGCAGAGTACTGAGTACCTGCGGGAAAAAACCGGCGCCGGCCCGGGAATATCCCCGGGGGGACTTCTCACCCTCAATCCCGATGTCAGCGATGTCATTGACCGGTTCTCAGTCAGCGTATCTAAAAACCTCCGGCTCCTTGTGATGGGGGGCGTCAGCCAGGCTGGTGGCGGCTGTCTCTGTCCCGAGTATACGCTTCTTTCCGCTATCTTCCGTCATATGCGTCTTCTTCCTGATGAGGTAGTCCTGCTTGACACCCCAGCGGGAATGGAGCATTTCGGCAGAGCGGTCGCAGAAGGTTTTTCCTGTGCACTGGTTGTCGCTGACCCATCTTATAATGCAATCTCTGTCGCGGAGGAATCTGCAGGGCTTGCACAGCAGCTGGGAATCCAGGATAGGATCCTGGTAGTAAACAGGGTACACACGCAGGCAGAGGTTGATAAAATACGAGAGAAGATGGAGGCAGTTACAGGATTTTCCCGGATGGTTTTTTTACCTTGTGATCCTGAAATTATTCATCACGAACCTGCAGTCAACCGCCTCCTTTCACGTGAATCCGTGTTTATTGATGAAATGCGTATACTTGCAGCAACAGTTGCTGCACGGGAAGAGAACAGGCTTCAGCAGTGTTGAAAAAAATTGCAGACGGGAACTGTCAAGATTATGAAGCCTTGCTAAAAACATAATCTCCGTTTAAGACGAGCAGATCATTCCTGCCCGTTTTCCTTTTACCTTTACAATGACAATGCCATCTATGTGGTTTTCGGTTTCCCGTGCCTATGATCGCCCGGTACCCACCGTCCCCCATCCTTTGTCAGCTCTTTTTTCCAGATGGGAACACCGGCTTTGATTGCCTCAATAATAAACCGGGATCCGGCGTAAGCCTCTTTTCGGTGTCCTGCAGCAACAATGATGATCAGTATATTCTCACCTACCGCAAGCCGCCCGATACGGTGGATGATATCGACATGCAGGAGCCGGAACTGTTCAGTCGCGTCTTTGGCAATTTTTTCCAGTTCCTGTGTTGCGACATCTTCGTACGCTTCGAGTTCCATCTCGGTAATATCGTCATCTCTGACGATACCATCGAAGACCACCACAGCTCCCGTCCCCTGTTTCTTTGCTGCCTGAATGAGACCCCCGATATCGACATCATCTGTCTGGATTGAAATCATGCTTCACCTGATTTATCCTCCCGCAACCGGGGGGAAAACTGCAATCTCGTCACCATCGGTAACCGGGGTTTTTGCCGCATCAGCGATATCGATCCGTTTACCGTTTTTCATAAGGATGACAAACTCCCGAAAATCGCCTTTCTCATCAAAGATAGCAATATACCCCTCAGGATTTTTCCTTGCAACCGTGGTAATCAGCGGGGTGAACATCGTCCCCGCTGCCACATCAGTCATGATATCGCTCCCAAGCAGTTCACGGAACCGTGCAAAAAACCGGATCTTAACGCTCATTCTTTTTCCTCCCTGGTGTCTTCTTTGCCATACCACCACACGCTTCGCAGGCAGGGTTGCGTTCCATGCAGATCTCATCTGCATGCGACTGCACTCCATCCCAGATGAAGAGACGCCCCGTGAGCATTTCGCCGATACCGAGCAGGTACTTCAGTACTTCGTTGGCCTGAGCTGTACCTATGATTCCTGCTGTCACACCCACCACCGGGAAAACTTCCTGTGGAGGGGGTTTGGGAAAGATGCATTTCAGGCAGGGGGTTGTTCCAGGAATGATGGTGGTTGCCTGCCCGTAGAATCCATGGATACCTCCATGGAAGAGCGGGATCTCTTCTTCAATTGCGACCTCGTTGAGCAGGTAACGGGCAGGATAGTTATCCAAAGCATCCACAATTCCATCAGCTTCCCCCACCAGGTCAGCAGCATTGGTTTCATCAATCTTTACATCGATAGCGTGGATCGTTATGTCCGGGTTTATTTCCTGTAATTTTTCTTTCGCTGAATCGGTCTTCTTCCTGCCGATATCCCGGTCGAAATGGAGGATCTGTCGGTTCAGGTTCGTCCGGTCAACCACGTCCGTATCGACAAGGGTTATTGTTCCTATCCCAGCGACAGCAAGATATAGGGAGACCGGTGATCCGAGGCCACCGGCACCCGCTATGAAGATATGCGCTTTTTTAAGTCGCTCCTGTCCCTCATCCCCGAAGAGCAACATCTGCCGATTATATCGTTCGCGTTCACGTTCTGAAAACATTGTTCACCGGAATTTCAGATTTATTCCTGCAGTCCTGCCTTAATGATCGCAGGTGAGATCTTCAGCATGATCATGGGAATGGGGATGTTTCTCCTCCCAGGGTTCCAGCCCTTTCTTTACACGGTAATCGTTGATTGCCTTGTGAATACCTTCTTCGGCCAGAACCGAGCAATGCATTTTGATAGGGGGCAGACCATCAAGCGCCTCTGCGACTGCTTTATTCGAGAGCTCCCATGCCTCCTCCAGCGTCTTTTCCCTGACAAGTTCAGTTGCCATGCTGCTGGATGCAATTGCTGCTCCGCAGCCGAACGTTTTGAACTTCGCATCAACTACGATATTGTTTTCGATCTTCAAAAAGATCTTCATGATATCCCCGCAAACCGGGTTCCCGACCTCGCCAACCCCGTCAGGGTTTTCAATCTCCCCAACATTTCGGGGGTTCCTGAAATGATCCATCACCGTGTCACTATACATTGCATCCCCCTTCCTTGCCGCTCTTCCGGTAGAGCGGGGACATGTCCCGTAGTTTTTGTACGACTTTGGGAAGAATGTCGAGCACAATATCCATATCCCCTTCCTTATTTGCATCGCCCAGCGTGAGCCGGAGCGAGCCATGCGATAGTTCGACCGGAAGCCCGGTCGCAAGTAATACGTGTGAGGGTTCAAGGGAACCGGATGTGCAGGCACTTCCGGTTGATGCGCAGACACCTTCATCGTCCAGCCATAGCAGCATCGACTCGCCTTCAATAAATTCAAAACTCACATTGAAGTTACCCGGTAGCCGTTTCTCCGGGTGCCCGTTCAGCCGTGCGTTGGGAATTTTTTCCAGCACGCCTTTGAGGAGACGGTCCCGCATCGCTGTGATCGCTGCGTTGTGTCCCGGGATATCCGCAGTGGCAAGTTCGATAGCTTTCCCCAGACCGACAATACCGGCAATGTTCTCTGTTCCCGCACGACGTTTGCGTTCCTGGCCTCCACCATGAATAAGGTTCTCGATCCGGACACCCTTTCTTATATAGAGTGCCCCTGCTCCTTTCGGGCCATAGAATTTGTGG
>Ga0209450_10001500_pt1 | contig 11718 bp, 11 predicted proteins | sample FrelakmetLWP11LW_FD_187149 | JGI IMG/M metagenome (GOLD analysis project Ga0209450, IMG submission 187149) | Freshwater lake sediment microbial communities from the University of Notre Dame, USA, for methane emissions studies - LWP11 LW (SPAdes)... | ecosystem: Environmental > Aquatic >... | reverse complement strand
CCGGGCACCGACCCGCGAGCTGCCCGACTGGGTGGTGAAGGTGGTCAGCCTGTTCGATCCAGCTGCGCGCCTGGCCGTGCCCGAACTGGGCAAGCACGTCCGCGTGGACAACAGCCTGACGCGCCGCACGCTCGGCATCGAGTTCATCCCGGCGGGCGAGGCGGCCGCGGCCATGGCGAGGAGCCTGATCGAACTCAAGCTGGTGTAAGCGTCCGCGGCTGCGGACGCGCCAGGCCGAGCTTCATCCGGCGCCTCCGGCTCATGCCGTGAGCCCTGCGGCCGTACAATCGGGCCAGCACAAGTCGCTGAACGGGGCGCGATGATGTTCCAGCTGGATGCGGGATTCCTGGTCGGTTGCGTCGTGGGCGCCGTGGTCGCCGCGATCATCGTGATCGCGACCCTGGCGCGTGGCCGCCGGGCGCTGCAGGACGCGGCTGCGGCGGCGCGCTCCGCGCAGGCCGTCGCCGAATCGCGACTGGCGGACCTCGCAGCCAACCACGCGACGCTCGGCGAGTCTCACCGCAGGCTGGAGGATGAGCGCCTCGGGCTCGCCCGCGACCGGGAGCGGCTCGGCACCACACTCGACGCAACGAACCGGCAACTCGAGCGTGAACTCGCCACGGCCGCCGGCGTGCGGGCCGAGCTCGACGCCGCGGGCCGCGCCGCGACCGAGGAGTACCGCCGCCACGCGACAGAGCTTGCCCAGCTCAGGGCGCAGGCGGCCGCGCTCGAAACGGAGCGCAAGGGGCTGGAGGTGCGGCTTGCCGAACAGCGGTCCTGGATCGAGGAGCAGACGCGGTTCTTCGAGCAGAAGATCGCCGGCATTGCCGGTCAGCTGCTCGAGGAGAAGTCTCGCGCCTTCACCGAGGTGAATCGCAAGGAGATCGACGCGGTCGTGAGTCCGTTCAAGGAGCAGCTCAAGGAGTTCCGCGAGCGGGTGGACAGCATCTATGCGTCCGACACGCGCGACCGCGGCCAGCTCCACGAGCAGATCCTGCAGCTCACCAGCCTCAACCAGGCGGTGTCCCAGCAGGCCGAGGCGCTCACCAGGGCACTCACGATTTCCTCCAAGGCGACCGGCGACTGGGGCGAAATGATCCTGCAGAAGATCCTCGAGGACTCGGGCCTGCGCGAGGGCCGGGAGTACACGCTGCAGCACACGGTCGCGGCCGAGGACCAGACGCTGCAACGGCCCGACGCGGTGATCTTCCTGCCGGAGGACCGGCAGGTGGTGGTGGACGCCAAGGTGTCCAACAAGGCCTGGAAGGAGTACTGCGCGGCGGACGACGAGTCGCGCGCGACGCGCCTCGAGGAGCACATGGCGTCGCTGCGCGCCCACATCCGTGAACTGTCGGCACGCGACTATCCGCGTTCGCCGGATCTGCGGACGGTGGACTTCGTGCTGATGTTCGTGCCGGTCGAGGCCGCGCTGCTCGCGGCCCTGGCGCACGACGAGACGCTGTACACCGAGGCCTACCGCAGCAAGATCATCCTGGTCACGCCGAGCACGCTCATGGCGGTGCTGAAGCTGGTCGAGGGCATGTGGGTGTTCCAGCGCCGCAAGGAGTCGGCCGACAAGATCGCCGAGGCGGGCCGCAAGCTGTACGACAAGCTGACCACGTTTTCCGGCACCTTCCTCGAGATCGGCGAAGCCATCGAAAGGGCGCACGACACGTTCGAGCGGGCGCGGGGACAGCTCGCCACCGGCAAGGGCAACGCGATCAGGCTGGCGCAGAAAATGGTCGAGCTCGGCGTGGGGCCCGGGAAAGTGATGCCGCCCCGGCTGGTCGAGCTCGCCGAGCCGGAGGCGGACGACGAGGATTCACCGCTCGACGACACCCGCGACGCTCCGGGCGGCGGAAGATAACCCGGTGCAGCGCGCCGGGACGATGTTCGTCCGAGCTCGCGCGGCGCGGGCGAAAAGGCCGAGCCGGGAAGCCCGGGCTCGGCCCTGCTGGCGTCGTTGACGGCCGGCGCGATAGACCATGCCGGCCTTCTCGGGCGGACCTCCGGCAGGAGGAGGATCCAAGGGGTTCCGCCCAACACGGCCCGGCGTCGTGGGTCGCCAGCACCAGCGATCGCCGGGACTCAAATTCCTTGTACGCGGACGCTACGCGCCGCGGCAGTCCCGAATCTACTTATGCGCCTCGTGGATAGGTGAAAACTGCGATGCGAGCGGCAGTCGCACCGACCGCGAACGGCTGCTACCCTGCGCCGTCGTCAATCCAGACCGAGGCGCCGCACGATGCTGACCGTCCACCACCTGGAGACCTCGCGTTCGCAGCGCATCCTGTGGCTGCTGGAGGAACTCGGTGTTCCCTACGAGATCAAGGTGTACCGGCGCGATCCGGCGACGCGGCTCGCGCCGCCCGAGCTGAAGGCGATCCATCCGCTCGGCAAGTCGCCGGTCGTCACCCACGGCGGCGAGGTGATCGCCGAGTCGGCCGCGATCATCGAGTACCTGGTGGAGAAGTACGGCAACCGCGGACACGGCGAACTCGCGCACCTGCGGCCGGCTCCCGGCACGCCGGAGCACCTGCAGTGCCGCTACTGGATGCATTACTGCGAGGGCTCGTTGATGAACTGGCTGGTGATGAAGCTCGTGTTCGTCACCATCCCGAAGCGCCCCATGCCGTTCTTCGCGCGGCCCGTGGCACGCGCGCTGTGCGCGAAGGTCGAGGCGCAATTGATCGATCCCAACCTGCAGGCGGCGACCCGGTTCATCGAGGATCACCTGTCGCGCAACCGCTGGTTCGCGGGCGACGAGATCACCATGGCCGACTTCCAGATGAGCTTCGGCGTCGAGGCCCTGCTGTCGCGCGCCACGGGCGCGGGTGCCCAACCGCACCTGGCCGCATACCGTGACCGCATACGGGCGCGCCCCGCCTACCAGCGGGCCGAGGCGAAGGGCGGACCCACGATCATGGCGAGCTGAGTTGATTCGCAGCATCGTCATTGGCGCGACGCTGGTCCTGCACGCAGCGGCCGCCGCTGACGAGCCGCAGGCGTCCATCGCACCTGCAGCGCCAATCGAGGAAGTACTGGTCACCGGACAGCAGCCCGGCCCCGGCCTGTGGCGCGTGACGCTGCCGTCCGCCGGCAACGACCACGAGCTGTGGATCCTGGGTACGCATGGCCCGCTGCCGAAGAAGATGCGCTGGCGGTCCAGCGACCTCGAGGAGGCCCTGTCGACCGCGCAGGAACTGATTGCGCCGGTGGCGATGCGGGCCGACGTCGGTCCACTCGGTGGGCTGACGCTCCTGCCGTCGCTGCTCGGGCTGCGCAACAACCCAGGCGGCGAGCGGCTGCAGGACGTCGTGCCTCCCGACCTGTATGCACGCTGGCTGCCGCTCAAGCAGCGCTACATCGGCCGGGACGACGACGTCGAGAAATGGCGTCCGATCTTCGCCGCCCTGGAACTCTACGAGCAGGCCCTGCGCAAGTCCGGGCTCGAGCCCTACGGTGTGATCTGGCCCCAGGTCGAGAAGCTGGCGCGCAAGGCGCGCGTGAAAGTCACGACGCCCGAGGTCGACGTCAAGGTCGAGAAGCCGCGCGCCGCAATCCGCGACTTCAAGCAGGCGCCGCTGTCCGACCAGGAGTGCTTCGCCAAGACGATCGCCCGCCTGGAGTCCGATCTCGACCTGATGAAGGTGCGCGCGAATGCGTGGGCGACCGGCGACGTGACGAAGCTGCGACAGCTGACCCACGTCGACAATGCGAGTGCCTGCATCGCCGTCGCGCTGAACGCGCAGGTGATGCAGGATCGCGGCTACACCGACTGGCCCGCGCGGCGCAGGGCCGCATGGCTCGGGGCGGTGGAGGCGGCCCTGGCACGCAATCCTGCGACGGTCGCCGTGCTGTCGATCGACCAGATCCTCGCGCCGGACGGCTACGTCGCGGAGTTGCGCGCGCGGGGGTACGTGGTCGAGGACCCGTGAGCGACCGGTCCGGTCGCGGCGGGGCGCGAGGGCCCGGGATGCAGACGAGGCGGACACCTATGACCGAGTTCGATCCTGGCGCGGCCGCCGTCACGGGCGCGGTGCAGCAGGTCGCCGCGGCGGTCTGGCGCATCGTGGCGCCGAATCCGGGCCCGCTCACCGGTCCCGGCACCAACACTTACGTCGTCGGCACGGACCGTGCCGTGGTGATCGACCCCGGTTGCGATGACCGCGCGCACCTCGAGCGGATACTCGAGGTGACCGGTGGCGCCGTGGAGCGCATCGTGTGCACGCATTCGCATCCTGACCACTCTCCGGGAGCTGCCTGGCTGCGCCAACGCACGGGCGCGCCCGTGTACGGCCTGCCCGCTCCGGACGACGGGCACCAGGATCCGTCGTATGCGCCGGATGCGACGATCTCGGAGGGCGAGTGCATCGCGGCCGGCGACAGCCAGCTGCGCGCGATCCACACCCCCGGGCACGCCTCCAACCATGTCTGCCTGGTGCTCGAGGAGAGCGGCCTGCTGTTCACCGGCGACCACCTGATGAGCGGCTCGACGGTCATCATCATCCCGCCCGACGGCTCGATGCGCCTGTACCTCGAGTCGCTGCGCCGGTTGCGCGGCCTGCCGGTGCGGTCGCTGGCGCCCGGCCACGGTGGGCTGATGCCCGGTGCGGGCGCAGAAATCGATCGGGTGATCGGGCATCGCCTGGCGCGGGAGGCCCGGCTGGTGCGCGCCCTCGAGGCGCGCGGTGCCGCGACGCTCGACGACGTGCTCGCGGAGGTCTATGCAGACGTGCCGCGGTCCCTGCACGTCTATGCGCGCCACTCACTGCTCGCGCACGCCGTGAAACTGGTGGAGGAGGGCCGCGCCCACGTCGAGGGCGAGGTCTACGTCTGGCACGCTGACTGAGGGAGCCCGCTGCCGCCGGTCGACCCGGCGCTAGAGCCGTCGCAAGCGTCGCCGCAGGTCGCCACGAGGCGCGGCCGTATCGCCGATAGCGCCGCTCACGGGCGTGACCGTTGCATAGCCGAGGTCCAGCCAGTGGTTGTCCGTGTCGCGGACGTCGACCGCTTCATGGGTCGCGGTGCGGGCACGATACTCGCCGTCGGCGGTCGCCGTGAACGTCACCCGAAGGTCGGTCGTGGAACCCTGCGAGGTGACGACCGTGCCGCGCAGCTCGGCCACCGGGCGGGCCGGGTAATTCACGTTCAGGACGGTGCGCCCGCGCGTCACTTCGCCCGCGTCGCAGAACCATCCTCGCGTCGACTCCAGCAATCGCGCGACGTGGATCCCGATTGCCTCGAGCTGCGCACGATTGGCGGGCGAGTCCGCGACGGCGTCTGGATGGAGTCGCTCGGCGCTGACCGCGATGCCGGGTACCGGCGGGTCGAGCAACAGCGTGCCGGCCAGGGCCGCGCCGAGCGTTCCGGAGAGCATCAGCAGCGAACCGCTGTTCGGACCGTGGTTGATGCCCGAGACGACGAGATCGGGCCGCCGGCCGGCCGGGTAGAGCGCCGTCGCTGCCAGTACGACCGCGGTCGCGGGCGAGGCGCCGATGCTGAAGACAGCGGGGTCGTCAGGGTCCCGGGTGACCAGGACCGGGCCCCAGGTGAAGCTCATGGCGCTCCCGCTGAGGTTGCGGTCGGGCGCTGCCAGCGTGACGCGATGACCGGCAGCCACCAGCGGCGCGCGCAGCGCGCGGATGCCCGCTGCCGTCGCTCCGTCGTCGTTGGTCAGGAGGATGTCGAGCGGCCCGGTGCCGCACAGCGCGGCGATCCCTGCGAGGGCGGCGGCGCTGCCCGCGGCGGACACTACCTCAGAACTCGAGCTCGGCGTGGTAGACGATGGTCGCGTCGCCGGCGACCTGCACGGCTGTGGCGCGCTTGCCCGAGGCTTCCACCTGCACCTCGACCTGGCCCGGGCGCCCGACGAAGCGTCCCTGGTGGCCGATCAGGCGGGCCGGGTGGCCGTTCGACGCCAGCAGCCCGTGGTGCATGAGGTACACGCCGAGCATGCCGTGGGCGTTGCCGCTGACCGGGTCCTCGGGCACGCCGATCATCGGGCAGAACATGCGCGACTCCGTGGTGAGCGGGTCGCCATCGGGTCGCAGCGCGAACACGAAGAACCCGTCCGCGCCCACGTGCGAGGTCAGGTGGATCAGTGCCTGCATGTTCGGCTGCAGCGATTCGAGCGTCTCGGGCGAGTTCAGGCCGATCAGCAGCCGCGAGTTCCACTTGCTCATCACCTGCATCGGGCAGGCGGGATGCAGGCTGGCCGAGCTGATGCCGAGCGCGTCGAGCACCGGCGCGCGGCGCTCCTCTGGCACCACCGGGCCGAACGAGGCCGGGCTCTGGTGCAGCGTGACGTGCAGGTCGGGGGCCTGGCCCTGCACCTCTACCTCGATGATCGCGTTGCCCGATTTCTGCCTGACCTTGCCCTTCGGCACGCCGCCCGCGATGGCCCGGACGTAGTGAGCCGCAAGCGCCGCGTGGCCGATGAACGTGACCTCGCGGCGGGGCGAGAAGAAACGGATCTCGAGGTCGTGGTCGGGCGCGTCCTCGGCCAGCACGAAGGCCACTTCGGTGCCGTGCAGCTCGCGGGCGAGGCAGCGCATTTCCTCGTCGCTCAACTGCTCCGCGTCGAGCACGACCGCGGCCGGATTGCCGCAGAAGCGCTCCCGCGTGAAGGTGTCGACGAGGAACAGGCGGCACTTGCGCTTGGCCATTCGGGCTTCGATCCGGGCTGCAGGGACGCGCATTAGTGCCGACGCCGCCGCCGCCGTCAACCGGCGAGGTGTTCGGCCGCGTCGTGCAATCGTATACTCGAGCGCACCTTGGGGTGGCCTGACTGGGCCTGAGATGCCGACTGCGGCGCGTACCGCTCATCGGTGAACCCGTTGAACCTGATCCGGTTAGCACCGGCGTAGGGAGCAGGTACGTGCCCGGCACCCAAAGAGTTTTATTATTCTGTTCAGATAGTTACGGGCGATTTGCAGATTTATTCTGCATTGCCGGCGCCGTACTCGCGCTCGCCGTGCCGCTGCGGGTCGCCGCGGTTGAGCCGGACCAGGAGCTGGAAGAAATCGTCGTCACCGCCTCGCTGCGCACGGCGGCCATCGGCGACTTCCCGTCGAGCGTGACGGTACTCGGCGCCGAGGTGCTCGAGGCGGCCGGTCTGCAGCACCTGCAGGACGTGCTCGGGCTGGTGCCGAACGTGAACTGGTCCGGTGGCACCTCCCGGCCTCGTTATTTCCAGCTGCGCGGCGTCGGCGAGCTGGAGCAGTACCAGGGAGCGCCCAACCCGTCCGTGGGGTTCCTGATCGACGGCATCGACTTCAGCGGCGTCGGCATGCCGGCGACCTCGTTCGACGTCGAGCAGGTCGAGGTACTGCGCGGCCCGCAGGGCACGCGGTACGGGGCTAACGCCCTGGCCGGGTTGATCAACGTTCGCACCCGTGATCCGCGGCCGGAGAGTGAGTTCGCCACCGAACTGTCAGCGGGCGACGACGGCCTGCTGGCCGCCGGCGTGGTCGCTGGTGGTCCGCTCGGCGGCGCGGGGACACGGCCGGGTGCCTGGCGCATCGCGGCCCAGCAGGCGAGCAGCAACGGGTTCCGTCACAACCGCTATCTCGATCGCGACGACACCAACGAGCGCGACGAACTCACGGTGCGCGCAAAGCTCGCGCTGCAACCGACACCCGGCTGGGACCTGTGGCTGACGGTCCTGCGTGCCGATCTCGACAACGGCTTCGATGCTTTTGCCCCCGACAATTCGTTCGACACCCGGTCGGACCGACCCGGCCGTGACTCGCAACGGTCGAGCGGCGCTGCGCTGCGGTTCGCGGGTCCGCTCGGGCCTGCCACGCTGCAGGGCACGACCGCTTACGCCGACTCCGACATCCTCTACAGTTTCGACGGCGATTGGGGTAACGACCCGTACTGGGGCGAGTACGCGCCTTACGACTACTACTCGCGCTACGACCGGCAGCGCAGCACGCTGAGCCAGGACCTGCGCCTGGTGAGCGAACAGAGTGCCCGCGACGGCGGCTTCGGGTGGCTCGCCGGCGTCTATGCGCTGCGCCTCGGCGAGGACAGCCGGCAGCGCGACGAGTTTGCGGGCGATCTGCTGCGACCGGTGCTCGACACGCATTACGAGGCCGTCAATGCTGCGATCTACGGCGAGGCGGAGTGGGGCGTCGGTGGCGGTAGGGTGCTGTCGAGCGGGCTGCGGGTCGAGGCACGCTCGGCCGACTACGACGACAGCGACGGCGCGGCATTCTCGCCGGAAGACACGATGCTGGGCGGCCACCTGTCGCTGTCGGGCGATTTCGCGCCGGACGCCGGCTGGTACGTCACGGCGAGCCGCGGCTACAAGGCGGGCGGCTTCAACATCGGCGCGCTGGTGCCGCAGGACCGGCGCGAGTTCGAGCCCGAGTACCTGTGGAACCTCGAGACCGGGCTGCGCTACGCCGATGCCGGCGGCACGGTGTCCGCCGACGTCGCGCTGTTCTACATGTGGCGCGAATCCCAACAGGTGGCCATCTCGTTCCAGCTCGATCCCGGTGACCCACTCACCTACGGGTTCTACACCGACAACGCCTCGCGCGGCCGCAACTACGGGCTGGAGGGCACCGTCAGCTGGCGTCCGTGGTCCGCCCTCGCTCTGGGCGCGACGGTCGGCCTGCTGCACACCGAGTACATCGACTACCAATCCGGCGACCGCGACCTCGATGGCCGCGAGCAGGCCCACGCGCCGGCCTGGCAGTACTCACTGTCCGCGGACTGGGATCTCGGTCGTGGCTGGGGGGTGAGGGCCGACCTGATCGGTAGCGACTGGTTCTATTTCGACGTGAGCCACGACCAGAGATCGCAGCCGTACGCGCTGGTGAACCTCAAGGCCGGCTACTCTGCCGGGCGCTGGTCCATCCACGCGTGGGGCCGCAACGTGTTCGACGAGCGCTTCGCGGTGCGCGGTTTCTATTTCGGCCTGGAGCCCCCCGACTTCGCCGACCAGCTGTACTTGCAGCAGGGCGATCCGCGGCAGTACGGCGTGACGCTGACCTGGTCGCTCTAAGGTGTCAGGTTTGCAAGATTTGCAAAACTGATGATGACTGGGTTCCACGAAACCTCGCCGACCTGCAATCTTGCCGATCTTGCAAACCTGACACCTCGGAGACTCTCATGCGCATTGCAGTGGACATCAGCCTGTACCCGCTCGACGCAGACTACGTACCGCCGATCAAGGACTTCATCGAGCGGCTCAACCGCCAGCCGGGGCTGCGCGTCGAGACCAACGCCATGAGCACCCAGGTGGCGGGCGAGCACGACCGGGTCTTTGCCGCACTGGCCGAGGAGACGAAGGCGACGTTCGACGGCAGCGCCCGTGCGGTCTTCGTGATGAAGGTGCTGGGCGGCGAGCCGTCGGCGGCCGAACGCACATGACGCCAGGCGGCCTCATCGCCACCGCGGGAGCCGCGCTCGCGACGATCCCGCCGGCCGAAGCGGTGGCGGTGCTGCTCGCGTTCGGTTACCTGCTGCTGGCAGTGCGCCAGAACGCGTGGTGCTGGGTGTGCGCAATCCTGAGCTCGGCGATCTTCCTGGTGCTGTTCGCGCAGGGCGGCCTGGTCATGCAGGCGGTGCTGCAGGTGTTCTACATCGTGATGGGCGTGTATGGCTGGTGGTCCTGGCGCCACGGCGGTGATGCGCATGCCACTCTGGCGGTGACGCACTGGAGCGCGCAGCGGCACGCGCTCGGCGTCGGCGTGCTGCTGGCCCTGACGATGGCCAACGGCTGGCTGGTCGCGCGCTCGCAAGGCGGGCTGGTGCCTTACGTCGACGCGTTCGTCGCCTGGGTGAGCATGCTCGCCACGTGGATGGTGGCCCGCAAGGTCCTGGAGAACTGGCTGTACTGGATCGTGGTGGACTCGGTCGCCGCAGCGCTGTACTGGTCGCAGGGATTCCAGGCGACCGCAGTGCTTTTCGTCATCTACGTCCTGATCGCCGTGCGCGGCTATTTCGCCTGGCGCGCGGACCTGCGGCGCGGCGCGGCGCCCCTTGCCGAGCGCGCTCGTGCGTGACGCCGCGATCCGCGAGGCTGAGTTGCGCGCGCTGCTGCGCGCCTGCGCCCCGGCGCGGACGCTGGCGGACGGCGAACTGACGCACATCGAGGGCGGCCTGAGCAATGAGGCGTGGCGCCTCGATGTACCGCAGGGGACGTGGTTCGTGCGCCGTGGCCATCCCCACGCCGACCGCCTCGGCGTAGACCGGCCGAGCGAATGCGCGGTGCTGCGCACCGTGGCGGCGGCAGGCCTCGCGCCCGAGGTGCTTGCCTGCGAACCGGCCGTCGGCTTGCTGGTGACTGCTTTCATCGACGGCGCGACGTGGTCCGCGGCCGACGTGACCCGGGAGGTCAACCTCGAGAGGGCCGCAGCTGCCCTGCGCCGTCTCCATGCGCTGCCGGTTCCCGAGGGTGTCCACGCGGTCGACTATGAGCGTCAGGCACAGCACCTGGCGGCAAACCTGCCGGCAGCCGACGACGCCACTGCCGTCCTGCACGCACGGGCCGCGGAGGCGTTCCGGCGGATCGCGGGCCGCCGCTTTCCGCTGACCCTCTGTCACAACGACCTGCATCACCTCAACCTGCTCGACGATGGTCAGCGCCTGTGGCTGGTGGACTGGGAGTACGGTGGACGCGGCAATCCGCTGTTCGACATCGCAAGCTTCCTCGCCCTGGCCGAGCTCGGGCCGGTCCCCACCCAAGTGTTCCTGGATGCGTATGGCTGGCCGCGGTCCAGGGACGGCGAATTGCTGGATGACGCGCGCTGGCTGTTCGATTACGTGCAGTGGCTCTGGTACCGGTCGCGGTTTCCGCACCCGGTGGGGGACGAAGCCTGGTACGCGGAACGTTTGGCGCAAAGGCTGTTGCGCTGCAATAATTGACCGGTTAACCGGGCGACGGGTGAACCATGGCCAAGATGCTGGTGAAAGATCGGGAAGGGGCGGAACACGAGATCGAGGGGCAGGTGGGCGTCAAGCTCATGGAGACCCTGCGGGAGTACGACTACGGCGTCACGGCCATCTGCGGCGGCCTGTGCTCCTGCGCCACCTGCCACATTTTCGTGGACCCGGAGTGGATGCCGCGCCTGCCCGCGCCCCAGGGCGACGAGAAGGAACTGCTCGTCGAACTCCAGCACTACGATCCCGCCCGCTCGCGGCTCAGCTGCCAGGTCGATTTCACCCCGGCCCTCGACGGACTGCGCCTCGAGGTCGCCCCGGACGAGTGACCACTGGCGGGACCGTCCAACCGGTGACCGACACCTTTGACTTTCCTGGCTGGTGCCAACATCCTCGACAGGTCACTGAGCACAGAGGATGCGGATGTCCAGCGGAACCGAGTCCCCAGCCCATACCCCGCACATCTCGCCGAGCGGCTGGCAGGCGCGCAAGAGTGCGGCGACGCGCCGCCAGATCATCGACGCGACCCTGCGTTGCTTCAGCAAGCTCGGCTATTTCCACACGACCACCCCGGCGATCGCCGAGGAGGCCGGATTGTCGCGCGGGGCGATGCTGCATCACTTTCCGTCGCGCATGGACGTGGTCCGTGCCGCGGTGGAGCACCTGCACGCCAAGCGCCTGAAGGCATTCCGCGCCGCCGTCAATGGCCTGCCGTCGGGCGAGAACCGTGCCCACGCTGCGCTGCGAGCCCATTGGGAGCAGCTCAGGCACCCCTTGTATGCGGTGTTCATCGAACTCTGCGTCGCGGCCCGCACCGATCCG
>Ga0209450_10001499_pt1 | contig 11722 bp, 15 predicted proteins | sample FrelakmetLWP11LW_FD_187149 | JGI IMG/M metagenome (GOLD analysis project Ga0209450, IMG submission 187149) | Freshwater lake sediment microbial communities from the University of Notre Dame, USA, for methane emissions studies - LWP11 LW (SPAdes)... | ecosystem: Environmental > Aquatic >... | reverse complement strand
TACCTGCACTTCTAGTTTACGCTGAACTGACCCGACGGTCAAGCCGACTCGCGCGGAAGACTTCCACCCACTGACTGGCGAAGCGAACAATCATTGACATAACGGGAAAATCAGGTAGAGTAGACATGATAAGTTCCGAAGAGACAAAGGAGAGTTTCATGCCAATTAAGAAAGCTTCTCTCAAGGACGTCCGCAAGACCAAGACACGGACGGCATACAACACGGAGCATGCAGCGAAGACAAAACTCGCCCTGGACATGGCTCGTAAGTCCGATTATGCCCCCGAGAAGGTCGTCGACGCTGTGAAGCAGCTGGACAAGCTCGCTCAGAAGGGCATCGTCCACAAGAATACGGCTGCCCGCAAGAAGTCTCGCCTGATGAAGAAGGCGAACGCCGCCAAGATTGCGGCCAAGGCTACTGCTTCGTAAGAGCAGCTGCTGAAAGCAACCGCTCAAGGGCTACCAGCGCACTACTGGTGAGCCCTTTCTTCGTTTCGTACTCGATTTCCTCGAGGCGCTCCAGCATTGCTTCAAGCTCGCGCAGCTTCATGTGGTTTGCCGTTGTCAGGAGAGCAGTCAGCGTATAGTCGTCGAGATATTGATGCTGGGCGCGCAGGCACCAGGCCCTGAGATCCGCTTTTGGACGATTGGACTTCGAAACCAGCTTCGCATTCAACAACCGCACAAAGCCGACTTCGACATCATAGAGAATGATCGTGTCGGCGGCCCCCGAAGCCGAAAGATCATAGAACGCCGTCACTGCACGGTCGTATCTCCTGAGAGAGATGGCTTCGACGAGATCGGCAGCAGCTGCAACGTGGCATCGAGGCACGACCTCCCTGACGTCTGCGACGGTGACAACCGTGTCGGTATACGCGAGGAGCCTGTCGATTTCGCTTCGCATGAGGAAGAAACTGCTGGACGTCCGCTCCATGAGCTCATGAACTGCCTGATCCTCTATCGCACGCCCCTCGAACCTCTTCTTGATCCACGACCGCACCGCCGTCGGGGGCACGGCGTAGCTCGTAACGACATACGCCTTCTTCAGCAATTCTCCTGGAACTTTGGCAGGATCTGCAAAGATGACGGTCGTGGTTCCACCAGCCATAAACAGGGGAATCATGGCACCCAGCCGTTTGGCTGCCTTGTCTTCGAGGCCGTTGATGACGAGAACCTTTCGCCCGGCCCCGAAACTCTCGCTGCCGAGGAACTCACGGATACCATCCACGTTGTCGTCGCTGCCATCAAACTCGGCATAGTCGAAGGCTCGGAAGACCTGTGCCACGAGTGATCGTGCTGCCTCTTTCGCCTGTGGAATGAAGTAGTCGTCTCCGGGCGCAAAGACGTAAAGCGACGCAGGCTTTTTCCCTCTGAGACTCGTCAGCCCCTCAGTCACCGAAACGTCGCTGGAACCTGACGCGTATCCCTTGGCTGCTGTCATTGCTCCCGGTCTATGGATAGATCTTCTCGAGCAAACGAGGGAAGGGGACCGTTTCCCGCACATGCGGCAGCTTGCAGATCCACGCCACGGTTCTCTCCACACCAAGACCAAACCCGCTGTGTGGGACCGACCCGTACTTGCGGAGGTCCAGGTACCACTGGTAATCTCCTTCGGCAAGTCCCTCGGCATGAATGCGATCGAGAAGCAGCTGGTAGTCGTCTTCGCGCTGACCGCCTCCGATGATCTCGCCGTATCCCTCCGGAGCCAGCAGGTCGGCACACAGCACCGTCTGCGGGTTGTCAGGGTTTGTCTTCATGTAGAACGCTTTGAACGATTTTGGGTAGCCGTGTACGAAGACCGGCCGTTCGAACTGATTCGAGATCAGTGTCTCCTCATCCCCTCCAAAGTCGTCGCCCCACTGTATCGGAGAACCGGCTTTCTGGAGGAGCTTCACGGCCTCATCGTAGGAAATGCGTGGAAACGGCGCAGCTATCTTCTCGAGCGGAGAAACGTCCCGCTCGATGATGGCAAGCTCCTCTTTGCGCTTCTCCAGAACCCGCTGCACGATGTACGTGACGAACTCCTCCTGAACACCGCAGTTCTGCGACCAATCACAGTACGCCATCTCCGGCTCGACCATCCAGAACTCAGTCAGGTGCCGGCGCGTCTTTGACTTCTCAGCGCGAAATGCAGGACCGAAGCAATAGACCTTCCCGAAGGCCATGGCCGTCGCTTCATTGTAGAGCTGACCACTTTGCGAGAGATAGGCGGGTACGCCGAAATAGTTGGTCGAGAACAGGGTCGAGGATCCTTCACAGGCATTGGCGGAAAGGATGGGGGCGTCCATCAGCAGGAAGTCGTTGTCGTCGAGGTAGTCACGGATGCTCTTGACGATGGTGGCGCGTATGCGCATGATCGCCCACTGGCGCTTCGAGCGGAGCCACAGGTGACGGTTGCCCATCAGGAAATCGACGCCGTGCTCCTTGGGCGTGATCGGGTAGTCCACGGCCGCCTGATGCACCTCGACCATCTGTACATGCATCTCGTGACCCCCAGGCGCCCGCTCTTCGGCATGGATTGCCCCGGTGATACTGATGCTGCTCTCCTGGGTAAGGTGGCGCACCGCTTCGAATGTCGAGTCGTCGATATCGCTCTTGGCGACAACGCACTGCATGATGCCACTGCCGTCCCGAACGAGAACAAACGCTACTTTCCCGCTGCTCCGGCTGTTATAGACCCAGCCGTCGATGGTCTGGACCTGCCCGACGTAGTCAGCTGCCTTGTCGATGTACATGTCTACTTCTCCTCCAGTGATTTCTGATGTGGACACACTGTCGAGTTCAGGTTGGCCCCACACTTGGGGCATAGGCCTCTGCAATCATCTTTGCACAATGGGAACTCCGTGACTTCGATGAGCAGGTTCTGGCGCACAACATCCGAGACGTCAAGGACATCCGACTCAAGGGCAAACACGCCCTCCTGATCGGGATCTTCTTCCCCATTGACAAGATACGTCTCATTGACGTCGAACTCGACATCCTCCACGACCGGGTCCAGACACCGTGCACAGGGCTGGCTCACCCTCGCGTTGAACGAGCCGGAGAACTGATATCCGATGCCAAGATTGCTCAGGACAAATTGCCCCGTCACCGGCTCAAGGAGCATCACGCCAGGAAGGTCCCCGACCGCGGTCTCTTCGAAGGAGAAGGATTGGCTGCTTCCTTGCTCAATGTTCAGTTTCTGCAGTTCGAGTATCATCTTCCTTCTCCTCAACATGGAACTGTTTCTCCGACGCCTTGACGGTCTCAGCAAGCTTCGCAAGAATCTGCTCCAACTGCTCCAGCATCTTCAGCGAGTAGCCGTCAGCCTGCTGTTCAGCAGCCTTTCGGGCGGCAACGACCTCGGCCATCATTCGGTCTCGTTCAGCAGCAGCGGAACGTACGATTTCGTTGTCTGCGACCAAGTCGTCATGCGACCTCTGGCCCTCTTCTATCATCCGGCCACACTGTCGCCTCGCATCGGCCATCAGGGCATCACGCTGCTCCAACAGGGCACACGCATTCCGAACCTGTTCCGGGAACGCCGTGCGGAGATGTGCGACTGCATCCGCCAGCTCCTCATCCTTGATGAGGCGGTAGCCAAATAGCCTATAACTCCGCTCCCTCACCTGATCGATGCGGTCGATGATGTCCTGCAGCGTAAGCTTCTCAATCATGCATTCCTCCCCTGGCCCGAGACAGACCAAGCACGATCCTGTCTGCAACACTTGCAGGCACCAAGTCACGAATGTCTCCGCCGCCTTCGAACATCTGCTTGATGAGTGTGGATGAAACAAAGAAATGCTCCTGCGAGCTCATGAGATAGACAACATCCACATTCGGGTCGAGATACCTGTTCGCCCAGGCAAGCTGCACCTCACGGTCGAAATCCGAGACGGGTCGCAATCCGCGCAGCATGATGTTGGTGCCGACGCGCTTCATGAAATGAACGACCAGGTCGTCGAAGCCTTCCACGACGACGTTCGGGATATGTCGGGTCGCGCTCCGGACCATGTCGACACGTTCGTCCAGTGACCACATAGGACTCTTGTACGCTATGCCGGCAACGCCGACAACGAGGTGACTGCACAAGCGTGCCCCACGCTCAATGATGTCGACATGTCCTCTGGTGACCGGGTCAAACGTGCCCGGATAGACGATTTTGTCCATATGTCCCATAGACCTCATGTTCAAGTGTAGTCAAAAGGCGTCCGATGAAAAGAAAAGGAGGGGCGCCTTTCGGCGCCCCTCCTTACGGTCATGGCACATTTAGGCCAAGAGCACCTTGCTCAGGAAACTCAGCGTGCGCTCCTGCTGGGGATGCTCGAATATCTCAGCAGGAGATCCAGACTCAATGATGAGGCCCTGATCCATGAAGATGACCCGGTCCGCGACTTCCTTCGCAAAACCCATCTCGTGTGTGACGACAATCATCGTCATGCCTTCGTCCGCAAGCCTGACCATGACGTCCAGGACCTCGTGGATCAACTCGACGTCAATGGATGACGTCGGCTCATCGAACAGCATGAGCTTCGGGTGCATGGCAAGCGCACGCGCAATGGCTACTCGCTGTTGCTCACCGCCACTCATTTGGGCAGGCTTGTGATCAGCGCGATGGGACAGCCCGACCTTGGTTAGAAGCTCCATGGCCTCGGCCTCAGCTTCTTTGCGAGCCGTCTTCTTGACCACGACTGGTCCCAGGGCGACGTTCTGAAGAGCCGTAAGGTGAGGAAACACGTTGAACTGCTGAAACACCATGCCGATATCTTCTCTCAGTCTGCGGATGTCATACTTGCCTGATTCGACGAGCTTGCCATCGAAGGTCACGCGGCCAGCCGACGGGGGCTCGATCCAGTTGATGCACCTCACCAGCGTGCTCTTGCCTGAACCTGAGGGGCCCATCAGGACCAGCCGTTCCTTGAAGTCCATATCGAAGCTGACTCCCTTGATGACTTCGAGAGAACCAAACGACTTGTGCAGATCATCGACGACGAGCAGCTTCCCTTGTGCCATCATGTCGTCAGCCATCTCACTCTACCTTCTTCTCGAGACTTCGGGACCACTGCATGACGGGGGTCGTCATGATCAAGTAGATCAGTGCGGCACCGATGAGGGGCGACATGATATTGTACGTGCGAGCGCCAATGATCTTCGCTTTGAAGAGAAGATCTTCCATGGAAATGAATGCGACCAGGGAAGTATCCTTGATCAGCGCCGCAAACTCGTTGGCAAGCGGCGGCAGAACCCGACGGAATGTCTGTGGGAGGATAACGTGACGCAGTGCCTGCGCCCGATTCATGCCCAGCGAGAAAGCAGCTTCAGACTGTCCCTTGGGGATCGATTCCACAGCCGCCCTGAAGACCTCCGCTATGTAGGCTGCATAGCATACTGCGAGCGAGACTGCTGCTGCCGGGAACTGGGGAAGATTGACTCCAATAATCGGGAGAGCGTAGTACACAAGCAGGACCAGGAGCAGGGCAGGTGTTCCTCGGACCACTTCGATATAGAACCGCGTGATTGCCCCGACCACTCTGCCGCCAAACATGTTCAATAACCCCACCAGCAGCCCAGCGACGGTCGCAAAGATCATCGAGACGACCGTCAGCGAAAGCGTGGTCCACGCTCCTGCCAGCAGGAATGGCAAGTTCTCGAAGATGATCGACCACTTGAACATTGTCTTCTATCCCCGCTGCAACTGCTACTTGGGAAGGTATGGCGGGTCGGCAAAGAAGTACTTGCGGTACAGAGTCGCGTATGTCCCATCCGCAACCACTTTGCGGAGGGCCGCATCGATGTCGCTCTTAAGTTGGGCATCGTCTTTGCGCACCGCGATACCATACAGCTGTGTCAAGTCCTGACCAGCGATCGATGTGGTGTTGAGGACCTTCAGTGTGGGATGTGTGCTGGCATAGGCCGTGCACACAGGGTAGTCATTCACCACAGCATCGGTCTTGCCGTTCTCGAGGTCGAGGGTGGCAAGCTGGATATCGGGATAGGAATTGACCTTGACGCCCGCAATCAGCTTGGCCGAAGTCTCCCCTGTCGTGCCAGTCTGAACACCGACTGTCTTCCCCACAAGATCCTCGGGTTTGGTGATCGTGTTTTTGGCGGGGTTGTACATGATGCCCATGTCCGCCCGGTAGTAGGGAATCGAGAAGCTGACTTCCTGCTCTCGTTCAGGGGTGATCGTCATGGCAGCGCAGACTGCGTCGAACTTCTTTCCCTGCAGGGCAAGGAGGAGACCGTCAAAAGCCCCGCTCGTCAGGCTGCTGGTCCTGCCCATCTTTGCAGCAACTGCTTCCATCAGCTCAACGTCAAATCCTGTTGGCTTGTTGGCTTCGTCGGCGTACTCGAATGGCGCATAGGTTGGGTCTGTCCCCCAGTTGAGCGTTCCACTCTGAGTCTTGCATCCTGCCAAGACCGTGACCACCATGAGGACAACAACCATCAACACAACACTACGGGCAAACGCTGTCTTCTTCATCCTCTCTCCTCCTGCATGACTCAGATTTCTGGCAACCGTCACATAAGCGAGCTACCCGATATCGCACTGCAAAGAAACAGTGCTACCCTATACTCTGTGCAATCCCCGAAGAAAGTAAAGCGTCGAAGGGAGCCGAGTCACCTGGCGACCGCAACAGGCATCGGTCTCGTCGTGGTCGCTGGCGCTGCCTTCGTAGGAGCTTCTGTCATGCATCTCGTCGGCAGGCCGCTGGGTTGGTCTGTCATGGCGGTTGTTGGCGGTATGAGCGCGCTCGGCCTTGCCGGCGTCGGTCTTGTTTCAGGTATTGCTGAGACGCTTGCGAAGCGATTGCGACACAAGGAGGAACTCTGATGCCCGGAATTCTGCGCCCGTTCGACGGACATGCCCCAACCGTAGCCCCCACGGCATTTGTCGCCGACACCGCCGTGCTGACAGGAAACGTGACGGTTGAAGAGGGTGCCAGCATCTGGTATGGTGTGGTCCTCCGTGGTGACATAGCGCCTATCGTCGTGCACCGCAACGCCAACGTCCAGGACAACGTAGTCGGGCACGTAGATGTGGATGTCCCGCTCATCGTTGGGGAGGGCGCCACCGTGGGCCACAGCGCCGTCCTGCATGGCTGTACAATTGGCCATCACGCCATGGTGGGCATGCATGCCACGATCCTCACGGGAGCTACTGTCGGTGATGAGGCAGTGGTGGCAGCCGCTGCCCTTGTTCCTGAGAACAGGACTGTTCCTTCCCGGTCTCTTTCGATGGGCGTCCCGGCACGCACGGTACGACCGCTGACAAGCGAGGAGATACAGGAACTCCATCGGCGAGCCGACGACTACGTCAGACTGGGAGTGATGTCCAAAGCGAAGTCCGAATTAGGATAACCTTGGCATCGGAGCGGTCGGCACCCCGGCTTTGGCATTGTCTTCACCTTCTACGCACATTTCTCCTTGTTTTTTTTGACCCTCCCCTATACTTCACCCAACCAATGCTACAGGCCGATCAGCCGAAGAGCCCCCTGGTGACGATCCGACGTATGTCGTGTCGCATTTTCATACCCTGTCAACAAGGAGAGTCAGACATGAGCAGAACTCGCACATCACGGTGGGGCGCGGTCTTCACTTGCGCGCTCGTTCTAGGTCTTCTGGTCCTCTCGGGCTGCAGACCTGCGGCCACGTCATCCGACCTTGACCTCGTCAAGCAGGACGGTACTCTGACCGTTGGCAATGACACCACGTACGCACCCTTTGAGTTTGCGGACAGCGACAACAAGCCGACTGGCTTCGATGTCGAACTCATTGCTGCCGTCGCCCAGAAGCTCGGGCTGAGATCGGATATCGTGACCACCGCCTGGGACGGCATCATACCTGCCCTTCAGACGCGAAAGTTCGAGGTCCTCATTTCGTCAATGACGATCACCCCCGAACGCGAGAAAGAAGTCAGCTTCTCGATTCCCTACTACCGCGCAGACATGGGCATCGTGTTTGACAAGACTCTCCATACCATATCAGGACCTTCCGACCTTGCCGGATTGAGGGTCGGCGCTCAGGTGGGAACCACGGGCGAAACCAGTGCACGCATGATCGATGGCGTGACGGACGTTCGGTCCTATCCGGACATTCAGCTGGCAATGGCCGACTTGACCCTGGGACGCATCGATGCTGTCGTCAACGACTTCCCAGTCAGCGCTTTTTATGCGAAGGCATCCCCAACGCTCACGGTCATCAGTGTACTCAAGGTGAAAGATCTTGACCTCACCCAGTATTACGGCATCGCCATGCACCTCGAAGACAAGCAGGTGAAAGCCGCTGTGGACAAGGCCCTGCGAGACTTGGCCAACGACGGCACGTACGACACCATCTACGCGAAGTGGTTTGGAGGCACACCCGGCTTCCGTCCAGGAGACCAGCAGCCCTGACACTTCACCCAAGAAGCGGCATCAAATGCGCATCCGCCGTACCCTTCCTGGGTGCGGCGGATGGAAGCTGTGAAGCTGCCTCTTGGCCTAGAATGCTGTAGTCACATCGATGTAGCCCTTCTGCTGAGCCTGGCGACTGCCGAAAGCCACCAGGACCGACCCGAGCGCAAACAGGACAGCCGCCGACAGGGCTACTCGGTTCAGCAACTGGAACGTCGACAGGTCGGAGAGAAAACTGGTGAGAATCTGTCCCGACACTGCCCGCCGCATGAGTTCGATGAATGGACTCATGGGAACCAACTCTGCGATCCTTGCAAACACCGCTGGAAAAGCAGTTGGGGGAAACAGGGCCCCGCTCAGCACAAACATTCCCCCAAACAGGGCATCGACGACGTCGACATCCAACTTGATCGTGAGTAGGAACACAGAGGCCATGGCCAACCCCAGGCCTGCCGCCACAAGATACCCGAGGACTGCGCCTGCTATCAGGTACACCCAGTTGGGGTGGAACGGCAGATGCAGCACAGGAACGAGCCAGCACAGATTGATGGAGATTCCCGCGAGCGCGATCAGATAACGCGTCGCGGCACGACCGCACAGGTACGTCCGGTACGACGTGCTCGACAGGAAGATGTACTTGAGCGTCTGATAGTGTTCTCGATCGTCGTGGACACTGAAGGCCATGTCGAAGAACACCATGCTCAGTGAGTAGTAGAAGATGGTGCCATACAGTGCATAGGGGAGGAGCCCCGTCTTCTGGCCGAAGACACCGTACAGAATGATGACCGCAAGAAAGCTTCCGATCGGATATGCAGCAAGATAGAGCAGCCACACCCATTTCTTCGTCCAGTTGCTCTCGATTTGCAGACCGACATACATGGAAGCAAGAAAGCCCTTCATCACTGCCACCTGAGCGTCAGACGAGCATCGCGCCTGGCCTTGTACTCGACAGACCGCAGTGCCCACGATGCGATGAACGCAAACACAAGACCCAGCCCGACGAGGATGAGTGACTCCCATCGCCAGTCCATCAGCTTCGCTGTGAACGAAGGGACCAGAAGCTGCCTCAGTGCGTCAAGCCCAAGCGTCGTCGGGATGAGTGCTGCAATGCCAAGCAGACCTATTCCCAGGAACCTGGCTGGGAAGTATGATCCCGAGAGAACATTCGTCGGTTCCATGACGAGATCGGCAGTCCGCCATGCGTCGCGCCCATGGTAGAGAAACAACGACGAGAACACAATGCCCAGTCCGTACATCGAAAACAGGGTCACGAGGAAGACGAGCACGGCCAGGGGCAGGTGCAGAACCGTGAACTCCACGTTGAACACCGCGATGCCAAAGAACAGCACTGCCAGAGAACGCAGCATCGTATGCATGGCTCCGCCGACAGACAGACCAACCAGGAAGGCGGAGAGCGGGGCGGGGCTCACAAGCATCAGCTCCAGGTTCCCCATTTCCTTCTCCCAGTACAACTGCGTCGCCACACCCCACAGAACGTTCAGGAAGAAGGGTGTCATGAACCCTCCCAGCACCACCAGGCCGCTGAACTCGGAACCGGTGCCGAGCGTGCGGTAGAGATAGATGTAGGTCGTCATCGTGAAGAAGCCGCCCAGCACACTCGCGATGACCCAGGTTGCCTCGCGCATCTGTCCAAAAATGCGCACGTAGGCCCGGGCATTGAGCGTTCTAAGAAACAGGAGAAGCTGCTTCTTCATCTTCGAACCTCCTGCCCACCATCTTGAGGAACGCGTCTTCCAGAGTAGGCTCGAGTTTGCGCATGTACTCGAGAGTCGCCCCCTGGCCAGCCAATGCTGTAATGAGACGGGAGATGTCACTCTCGTGGGTCAGGTGCGCGACGACCATGGGGCTGTTTGTCACCTTGTCAGCACCCAGGCCAAGATCATTCCCCTCGCCCATGAACGCAGTGATACGGTCAAGCTGCTCGCCGTCGAGCCGATCGACGGTAATCTCATAGTGGGCCCTACTGTCCAGGTCTTGCTTCAGTTGCGACGGAGCTGCATTCGCAAGAATCAGCCCGTGGTTGATGATCGCTACGCGGGAACAGAGTTCATCAGCTTCTGCCATATAGTGCGTTGTCAGAATGACCGCGCGTTCCGATTTCTCCTGAACCCAATCACGCACAATGGTTCGGATGATGACACTCGCCTCGACGTCGACGCCAAGCGTCGGCTCGTCGAGGAACAGTACCTTGGGACCGGTGACGAGACCGCGCACCAGATTCACCTTCTGACGCATGCCCGTGGACAAGCGGTTCATCTGCTGACGCCTGCTGTCCCACATGCCGACGACCTTGAGGTACTCCTCGATTCGGGACCGTGCCACAGGTGTCTCCATGCCGTAGAACTGACTGAACATCCAAAGCTGCTCTTCGACAGTGAGAATGCCATACCCCGACGTCTCGCCTCCCGAGATGAGGCTGATAAGCGGACGTACGTGAGCGTAATCCTTCTCGACATCAAAGCCGGCCACAGTAACGGACCCGGACGTGGGAAGCAGCAGCGTCGACATAATCTTGATGGCCGTGGTCTTGCCGGCGCCGTTCGGTCCCAGAAGACCAAAAATCTCGCCATACGAGACATCAAAGCTGACTCCCCGCAGCGCGTGGAAAGGGGCTTTGCCTCTCTGATTGAATACACGAGTGAGGTTCTCTACTTGAATAGCTGTATGCATACAGTGCTACCTCCAGGACAAGTGTGGGGAAAAGCGAACTGTATGACAGGGGAGATTACTGACGGACTCTGTGAGAGTCAGTGACTGAGGAATTGATGGTCCTGCGCTTACTGTGGCAAACTCCTGGCTGCAGCTGGTCCAATCAACAGCGTCCCTGTCATCAGTTGGTGCAAATCCTGTTGTCTGCCATTGTCGTACCTCCACATACACGAATGTCAATACGCGCCCTTAAGCTGCGATCTTGAGACTATACCAGAATGGATTCTCTTGTCAAGTGCTTGTGTACTATGCTCTGTCGCCTCATGCTGACAGCATGAAAGGTCGTATTGACGTTACATGAAACGCTCGAAACGCTCCTTGCCCGCCTTGCAGACAGGACAGATCAGCGGAGGCTGGGGCCTTGCACACAGGTATCCGCAGACTCTGCAACGCCAGACTGGAAAGGCGAGCCCGGCCGTACGCACCTGTTCCATGTCCTTCGCTTCCGAACCCGCCCCGCCCACCGGACGCCGGTCCGGGATGGATGCAGCGGTCTTCTCGCCACGACTGACCTCGGCTGAGACGTATAGCGCACAATAGCAGACACCGTATTCGTCGAGATCGGCATCCCGGTAGTCACAGGGGCAGACGAGGTCGACATCCCGCTCTCGCACTCCT
>Ga0209450_10001498_pt1 | contig 11725 bp, 10 predicted proteins | sample FrelakmetLWP11LW_FD_187149 | JGI IMG/M metagenome (GOLD analysis project Ga0209450, IMG submission 187149) | Freshwater lake sediment microbial communities from the University of Notre Dame, USA, for methane emissions studies - LWP11 LW (SPAdes)... | ecosystem: Environmental > Aquatic >... | reverse complement strand
GCTGGTATTCAGCAGGTAACTCGTAATTCGAAACATTATGTTTATCGCCTTTCTAAAAATCGTTTCATCTCCGGGTCGTAGAGGAAGGTAAATAAAGTTGCAGCCGATCCCAATAGAGGAAGTGGATCATCCTTGGAAATGATATCATAGGATGCATTGGGGTCAAAGAAATGGAAGAAGGAAGGGTGGAGATGAAAACGATGAGGATTGTTTAGAAAATGGAGAATATCACCAAAGAGAAGCCAGCGACAGCGCTTCCCCACTTCATAGCGAAGAACAGGGCTAAAACTTTCCTTTCTGGACATCCTCAAGAGGAGATAAGGGAAATCAACTCCAGAGACAATGGCTAGTTGCAATGAACCCCAGAAACGGGGGTTGAGTTCCATCAGCTTCGGAATCCCATCCCTTGGGTCCACTTTGAATTCAACCATGCCCACACCTACCCAATTTAATGATTTAAGGAGGGAGAGACCTAACTCCATGATCTGAGGATGTTCAACCCCTTCCCGTAATGTGCTGGGGCCTCCTTGAACTGGGTACATCCTCAACTTTTTGTGGACAAAGGCTGCCTTAATGTTTGAAGCCTCATCAAACAGGGCAGAGAGCCCAAAGGTTCCCTCTCCGTCAGGAATCCATTCCTGAATGATTGGAAAAGGATATTGTCCGTGGACGCTTTGATAAGAGGGGATGAGGTCTTCTTCTCTTTTTACATAGACAATGCCAAAGGATCCAGAACTGATTCGAGGTTTGATCACGGCAGGGATGGGGATCCCCTCCACCCCTCCCTCCTCCTTGGGTGGGGAGGGAGAAAGGAAGGGGGGATGATAAAATGTCTTTGGCGTTGGGATTCCATGGGCCTCTGCAAACTGCATCAGGTTTCTTTTATCCCGAACGAATTCGATCTTCTTCAAATCAGGACTGAGGAGGTAAGTATATGGGGAGATCTCTGAATGATATTTCGCCAGCAAAAGCAAGGTCTCCTCCTCCATCGGGAAGAGGCAATCATAGGGGTTTTTCTTAATCTCTGTCAGAAGAAATTCAATAAATTGATCTGGGGATCGCCGGGGTGAAGGATAGACGAGACGCCGGGTACAATATTTTGAAAAAAAAGAGGTATTTAGAAATGTTCGCTCTCCAACCGTGACAGAAATCCCTTTGCGACCCAGGGATCGAACCACAGCTAATGTTTTTCTAAAGTGCCCATCTGTGACTAGAACGCTTGCCATGTCTAATAAAAGGGTCCCAGGATTCCAGGGTCCATGGGTTCAAGGTTTTATTACCCAGGGTTTTCACCAGAACCCTTGACCACTCGACCCCTTGAATCCTTTCTATATTTAAATGAGGCCTTCATCAGCGAGGCTTCGATAATCCTCCCCTGCCAGAATGATATGATCATAAACTTTGATCCCCAGAAGTCTACCCGCTTCCACTAATTGTTTGGTAACTCGGAGATCCTCTTCACTGGGGCTTGGATTGCCACTGGGGTGATTGTGGATCAAAATGACCCCAGCCGCAGGTTCTAAGAGGGCTTCACGAAAGACATCCCTGGGATGGACAAGGCTCGCTTCGAGTGTCCCTTCTGAGATGGTTACCTCCTTAATCAAACGATTCGCCCGGTTGAGAAGAAGGACTTTGAAAACCTCTTTCCTTAAATCCCTCATCAGCGGAAGATAATGGTTGGCCACATCTGAAGATCGCTTGAAAAAGGTCTTGGGAATGTGACTTTGGGATTGAATCCTTCTCACCAATTCAAAGGCTGCGGAAAGGGTGGCGGCTTTGGCAGACCCAATGCCCTTGACCTTCATTAACTCCGAAGGAGAGCGAGAGAAGAGTTTTTGAAGAGATTCGTGTTGATCCAAAAGTTCCCTCGCCAAATCAATCGCTGTCTTCTTTCTTGTCCCTTTTCCAAGTAAAATTCCCAAAAGTTCTGCTTCCGTGAGGTGCTGGGGACCCTGTTGAAGAAGCCGTTCTCTGGGTCTCTCCTTTTTCGGCCATCGAGTAATTTTGTAAGAGGATTCAGCCATGATTGATTAAGTGGAAGCAGGGGATTCTACCTTATTCCCATCACCTTCAGAAGGAACCGGTGTAGGCTTTTTCCCGAAAATTTTAGAAAACAGGATGCTCAACTCATAGAGCCCCATCAGAGGAAGGGCCATGAGCACTTGAGAAATGATATCCGGTGGGGTCATTACCGCAGCAAAGATAAAAATAAGGAGAATGGCATATTTCCTCTGCCGGGCCAACATCTTTGCATCAATGATTCCGATCTTCGCGAGAAGGACTAACACCACTGGAAATTCGAAAACCAGACCGAAGGCCAACAAAAACTTGATGCTAAAAGAGAGGTACTCTTTCATACTCGGCATGGGTTTGATGAAGTCAGTGGCGTAACCTAAAAGAAACTTAAACCCAACGGGAATGGCAACAAAATATCCAAAGAGAACCCCTAAAGCGAAAAAGAACGAACCACCGAGGACAAAAGGGACCACATATTTTTTCTCTTTTTGATATAGACCCGGAGCCACAAAGGCCCAAATTTGGTAGAGGATGAAGGGGGAGGTCAAGATAATCCCTGCAATGAACGCTACCTTCATATAAGTAAAAAAGGCTTCTGCTACGCTGATGAATATTAATGATCCCCCTTTGGGCATCATTTTCATAAGAGGGGCAGCGAGGATATTGAAGAGGGTATCAGAGAAGTAATAGCAGATAAAAAACCCAACTCCAATAGCGATAAATGAGAGAACGAGTCGTTTTCTCAGCTCCTGGAGGTGAGAAGTGAGGGGAAGTTTCTTTTCATCCATGGGAAGGGACCTCTTCTTTTGCCCCTTCGGGTTCCTCCTTCTTATTCTCCGCAACTTTCTCCCCATCGATTTGGGCGGAAGCCTCTTCGAGGGACGGTGTTTCGGTTAGGGGAAAGGTCTCACCCTCTGACAATGTTTCTGTGGCCGCTTCGGAAATCGTGGAAGCCTCTGCGTCATATGCCGATACCTCTTCAGCAAAGTCAGCGACCAGTTTTTCTTTCTCCTCCGTCAGGGTGCTTTTCAGTTCCTGCAGATCTTTCGTCTCAGCTTCAAAACTTTCCTTCACCTCTTCGGTCGCCTTTTTAAACTCCCTCATCGCCCTCCCAAAAGCCTTGGCGAGCTCCGGAAGTTTATTAGGGCCAAAGACGATCAAGGCAATGGCCACAATGATCAATAATTCCGGAATTCCAATATTAAACATGATTCCTCCTAAGAAGTTTTATATCATAATTTTTCTCCCTATTGCAATGGGCGATTAAGCTCGGAGTGATGAGTTCGTCGGTCGGAGAAAGCACATGATAACATAGAGAACTTCGGGAAAACGCTCCGAACTTGAAACAGAGGCCACTATAAAGATTGTCAAATAAATGTTTAAATTTAGGTTATAATAAATTTCCAGGATAAGCGATGGAACTTGAATTTCTGAAAACCTTAGTGATCATCTTCGGGGCTTCTGCCGTCGTCGTGTTTCTTCTTCAAAAATTGAAGGTTTCTTCGATCGTTGGATTTCTTATTGCAGGGGCCGCTCTCGGCCCTCATGGGTTTGGGTTGATCCGCGAGGTCCGGGAGGTGGAACTCCTTGCAGAGGTTGGGGTGATACTCCTTCTCTTCACCATTGGACTCGAGATCTCTTTAAAGAATCTCAAAAGAATTCGTTCAGCCATTTTAGGAGGAGGTTTTTCACAAGTCCTTCTCACTCTCCTCGTCACGGCAGCCATTGCCTATCCCTTTCTTGGAAAATTAAACGCCTCCCTTTTTACAGGATTTCTCGTCGCCCTGAGTAGTACGGCCATTGTTATGAGGATACTATTTAGCCGAGCGGAGATGGACTCTCCCCACGGACGGCTTTCCATGGGGATCCTCATCTTCCAAGATCTGTGTGTGGTTCCATTTATGCTCTTGATTCCTATCCTGGCTGGCCAGCAAGGAAGTCTTGCTGAAGTTTCATGGACCCTTCTCAAATCAGCCACCATTCTCTTTGTCGTCATCTTTGGTGCACGATGGTTGGTTCCCACCCTTCTCCACCAGATCGTCCATACTCGAAGCCGTGAACTTTTCGTCATCACCATCATTCTGCTCTGTCTCGGAACGGCACTGTTGACCTCTGGACTCGGACTCTCTTTAGCCCTTGGAGCCTTTCTCGCAGGACTCGTCATTTCTGAGTCTGAATATGCCTATCAGGCGATCTCTGACATCTTGCCCTTCAAGGACAGTTTTAATGGCCTCTTCTTCATCTCCATAGGGATGTTAATGAATTTAACATTTCTCAGTGAAAACCTCATTACCATCCTCTTCGCTGTCGCTATTATTTTATTGCTAAAAACTTTAACAGGCTTTCTCTCAGTCCATTGGCTTGGCCATCCCGTGAGAGTTTCCCTCCAGACTGGTCTTCATCTGGCTCAGATCGGCGAATTTTCTTTTGTCCTTGCTGTGGCTGGCAAATCCGCTGGACTCATCACAGAAAACCTTTACCAACTTTTCCTCTCGGCATCCGTCTGTACCATGGTTCTGACTCCCTTTATCCTCCGAGCCTCTCCAAGAATCTCAAGTTGGATGAGTTCGAAGAAGCTCCTCGAGCGATTGGATAGAATGAAAAGGAAGGCGGAGAAGGAAGGTTTCCCTTCCAGGAGAGAAGGACATGTCATCATCATTGGATTCGGCTTAAATGGAAGAAACCTGGCAGAGGTTTTAAAAGAATCATCGGTGCCCTATGTTGTCCTCGAATTGAATAATGATACGGTCATCCAGATGAAAAAGAAAGGGGAGCCCATTTTTTATGGGGATGGTACCAGTCCGGAGATTCTCCATAAATTGGGGATCGCGACAGCCAGAATGCTTGTTGTGGCTATCTCGGACCCCGCTTCGACCCGAAGGATTGTCCAGATGGCGAGGAAGGAAAATGCCAAACTTTATATTATTGTGAGAACCCGCTACACGTCGGAGGTGGAGGATTTACTCAAACTGGGGGCAAACGAAGTCATCCCTGAGGAGTTCGAAACATCAATTGAAATTTTTGCAAAAGTGCTTCATCATTATCAAGTTCCTAAAAATCTCCTCATTGAACAAATCGAGAAGATTCGGAGTGGAAGTTATGAAGTTCTGAGGCGGGTGGAGCTTCCTGCCAAAAATCTACCCGAAAAATGTGAAATCCTAATAGATATCGACACCGAAACTTATTTGGTCAATGATCATTCCAATGCTTCCGGTCGCTCTATCAAAGAACTGAGAATCCGCTCTACAACAGGCGCCACAGTGATTGCCGTGAAGAAAGGAAATGAAATCATCCCAAGTCCAGGACTTGAGTTTGTTTTCACCCCAGGGGATATCATCTACCTCATCGGGAGCAAGGAAAGCCTTTTAAAAGCCTTTGCTTTGTTAGAGCCCTGACCTTCGGAACAGAAGATCACCTAATATAACCGGGAAGGAATTGAGTTTCGACGTCGAACATGATATAAAAAAATACCCCCACCCACCCCTCCCCCCTTGAGGGGGAGGGTAAGGGAGGGGGGTGAGGAGAAGCCCACCATGACCGTCATCCACATTAATGTGCCTTATTCCATGCTTCTTCACCGTATCGATTTTGCCATTACAAACCGAATTAACCCTGAAATTTATTTCAGTGCAGAGGATCTAGATGCCTGTGAGGAGAAAGAGGCCCAACAGTTATCTAAAATTCTCCAAGAAAACCAATTGGAAATTACCCTTCACGGTCCGTTCATGGATTTAAGTCCTGGTGGAGTGGATCGAAAGGTCAAAGAAGTGACCTTCGACCGATTCTTAAAAACAATCGAATTGGCATCTTTCTTCAAACCCAAAATGATTGTCTTTCATCCAGGGTACGAAAAATGGAAATTTGATGGAAATGTTAAACTTTGGCTCGAAAGCAGCCTCCACACCTGGAGGCCTCTGGTCAAAGAGGCAGAGGAGTTGGGATTGACCCTCGCGATCGAAAATGTTTTCGAAGAAACTCCTGACTCCATTAAAAATCTTTTAGAAGAGATTCATTCCTCCCATTTTAGATTCTGCTTCGATACAGGCCACCATCATGTATTCAGCAAGACCCCTCTCCCCATTTGGATGGAAGCTTTGGGAGGGTTCCTGGGTGAGGTTCACCTCCATGATAATCATAGAGAGATGGATGAACATCTTCCTGTGGGGGAAGGAGGATTCGATTTTAAACAATTCTTTAACTCTCTTTCACAAATGAACCTGAATCCTCTTTATACGATCGAACCTCACGAAGAAGCTCATCTCTGGAGAGGCCTGGAGGCTATAAAAAAATACATCAATGTTTGAGATGGAATGAATTAGATATTTCGTATCTTGGATTTACAAAGAAAGACCATCATTGAGGCTAACATATATGATCTATAGGTCTCTAAGGAACCTGGCCAAAGCCATTGTGGTTTTAAATCGATCTTTTTATACTACTTGACAAATGGCCAAAAATAATAATAACATTACTGACCTAATAGGTAACTACTTATATATGGTCAACGCAATTTTTTGGTTAATGGTTTTGAGACGTCTCTCAAACAAGGGGGTGATAAGCCTCATTCAGGGATAGGCACCATTTTTTGACTATAGAACCCTTAAAATATTTAACTTTGAAAGGAGGAGGTTTGGTATGAAACGTTATTCTATGATGTTATTTGTTTTGGTGACGGTTGTGGGCTTGATTGCGATTTCTGTTCCCGCTCAATCACAAGACAAGCTCGGCGTAATAAAAATCAAAAAGGGTGAACCCATTCATATTGCTTGCTGGATGGTCATTGCAGGTGAAAATGCCTCTTTAGGGACAGATACCAAACGTGGTGTTGAGATTGCTACTGCTGATAAGGGTGGCAAAATCCTCGATCATCCCATCAAACTGAGCTTTCAAGATACTGGCTGCAACGCTGAGGGTGGGCAGGCCGCTGCAACCAAACTCGCTGCTGACCCAACCATCGTAGCGGCCATTGGTTCGAACTGCTCCAGCGAGGCCAAACCGGGTGTACCGATTCTTTGGAAAGCTGGCATCGCAACCGTTTCTCCTTCGAATACGGCACCCTATTTAACAGACCCAAAGCGCGGGCCAGAATATGATGGTTATCTGCGTACGTGCCATAACGATAAGGTGCAGGGAGCCGTTGCGGCCGAATTTGCTATTAAACAATTGAAGGTTAAAAAGGCAGCGACCATCCATGACGGGAGCGTCTATGCCGAACAATTGGCAGCCGTCTTTGCTGAGACCTTCAAGAAACTCGGTGGGACCATCACGGCTCAGGAGGCTGTAGCTCCAAGTGACACAGATATGCGACCCGTACTGACTAAGATTGCCACGGGTAAACCTGAATTCATCTACTATCCCATCTTCATCGCCGCGGGAGGGCATATCACTCGCCAGGTGAAAGAGGTAAAAGGTTTAGAAAAAACAGCCCTGATGGGTGCAGATGGTATTTTCTCTCCTGACTTTTATAAAGCTGCGGGTGAAACCGCCGTTGGGATGTACCACTCCAGTCCTGACTTCTCCGCTTTTGCCGGTGGCTACAAAAGCTTCTTGGAAAAGCATCAGAAGAAATATGGCGAAAAACCCCTTGCCCCCTTTCATGCCCATGGCTATGATGCAGCCATGATGATCTTTGCTGCCATTGAGAAGGTAGCCAAGAAAGGTTCTGATGGATCTCTGACGATCGGCCGTCAGGCACTTCGAGATGCATTATACGCCACCAAGAATTTTAAAGGCTTGACAGGAAATATAAACTGTGACAAATACGGTGACTGTGCAGATCCGAAGATTGGGGTTTACAAGACGACCACTGACAATGTTAAAAATTTAGTAATGCCAGATAAACCGATCTGGAAGCCTTATTAATGAACAGAAAGGGCTGGGAATGAAGATTGTTTCCAGCCCTTTCTGTAATTTCATATCCAATTAAAATTTAATCAAGTCATCGTGAGGGTGGAGACCCCTATGCTGAAGCAATGGAAACGACTGAAAGAAAGGATTACCCCGACAGATATCGTCATGTGGGTCATCGGAGGGGCTATTTTAGCTTTGATTATTTGGGGGTCCACAGCCACCATTGCAGCAGGACGATATAGCTCTCACCATTGGTTTGATTTCGTCATCTTTGGTTTGGCCCAGGGGAGCATTTATGCACTCATTGCCATGGGATACACCCTGGTCTACGGGGTCTTGAGGATGATCAACTTTGCTCACAGTGAAATATTCATGAGCGGCCCTTATACCGCCTATTTTGTTGCAGCAGCCTTTTACCGGTCCGGATTCTTGGACCAGCATCCCCTGATCAGCCTCCTGGTCATTTTTCTCGTTGCCATGATTATTTCAAGCGGTATCGCCTTTCTTCTCGAACGAATCGCCTATCGTCCGTTGAGAACGGCCCCTCGACTGATCCCCCTCATTACGGCCATTGGGGCTTCATTCTTCCTCCAATACGTCTTCCGGGGCCTTTATGGATCTGGCTTTCAGGCCTATCCCGTAGTGAAGATTTTTGAGGGTGAATGGACCTTTGGGGAATTTCGCATCCTCCGTTTCCAGGCCGTGGTGATTTTGGCTGCCGCTTTGCTATTAGCCGCCCTCTACTCCTTTATTCAACGAACCCGTGTCGGAAAGGCAATCCGCGCTGTTTCTGAAGATAAGGAGGCCTCCTACATGATGGGAATCGACGTGGATAGGATGATCTCCACAACCTTTGTGATCGGTGGCATGGCAGCAGGAGCTGCCGGTGTCCTCTATGCGCTAATGTTTAAACAGGTCCATTTTTTCATGGGTTTTATCCCTGGGATCAAGGCCTTCACAGCAGCCGTCCTGGGTGGGATTGGCAATATCCCAGGAGCAATGCTGGGTGGTATTTTTCTTGGTCTGATTGAGTCTGTGGGTCCCAGCCTTTTCTTAGATGGTTTAGGGATTGTCGCCCCTTATCAGTTAAAGGATGCCATCGCTTTTTCCATGCTCGTTCTCGTATTAATTTTTAGGCCTACCGGTATTCTGGGGGAACGTCTGGCCGTTAAGAAGGCATAGTAGGAAGGGAATAACGTGATGTCAATCACCCGCTCCTTTTGGAAAATAGGATTGAAGATAGGTCTCATCGGTGGCGTTGTGAGCGTTCTATTGTCTCTGATTGGAATGGTGGAAGCCTTTGGCCAACGCGATATTATCAACGAAGTCATCTCCATGGGCCATACTTTGTTGCTGATGGTGGGGATTTTCATGGCCTATCTGGCAGCAAAGCGGACATCCTCGCTTGGAAAAACCTGGGTCCTTTTCAATGCCCTCGTCACAGGGATCCTCATCGGAGGCTGTTTAATTCTGTTGCTCCTGTTAGGAAATTTGGTGAATCTACGAGCCATCTTCATCAATGCCTCCCCTGTCCTCTATAGTATCCTAACCTTCGGGCAGAATATAAAGACTGGTTCTCTCCTGCTCATCCTGGCAGGAGCTTTGATCGGCTTATTTGCAGGGTTGATCTATCTCATGCCAAACCTTATGAGGAGGGTCATTGTCATCCCCTTAAGTAGCGTTATGATCGCTGGTGTCATTCAGGACTTATTGCGCCCTACATTGGCCGCTTGGGGATCGATCGCAGTAGTCAGTGAATGGATCTTCACGGCAAATGGGCTCTCCCTCCAAGGAGCCATCGCTTTAGCTATCGTCATTGCATTGATACTTCTATTCTGGTCCTTTAAGGGAAAGGCAATTCAGACAGGGATGAAGAACCTTCCTCCTAGACAACAACGAAGGTTACGCTCTATCGGATTTTTTATTCTCATTATTATCTTCCTTGCTCTTCCCCAGGTTCTCGGCATCTTCTTAAGTGAAGTTCTAACCATTGTCGGCCTCTATGTTCTTTTGGGTTTAGGGTTGAATATTGTAGTCGGATATGCAGGCCTTTTAGACTTGGGGTATGTTGCCTTCTTCGCTATCGGGTCCTATACTACCGCGATATTGACTTCACCCGAGTTGGGTTTTTTCCATTTTTCTTTCTGGTCAGCCCTTCCCGTGGCCATCCTTATGGGAATCCTCGCAGGGGTGATCCTGGGCATTCCTGTTCTGAAGATGCGAGGGGATTACCTTGCGATCGCCACCCTCGGGTTCGGCGAAATTATCCGGATCCTCGTCCTTTCGGATTTTTTAAGGCCCTGGCTGGGTGGCGCTCAGGGGGTCGGTAAAATCCCTAAAGCATTCATTGGCAGCTTCGAGTTTGGAAGGCCACAAGAGATCTATTACCTCATCTTGGCGGGGTGTCTTCTCGTCATATTCATCTCGTTACGCCTAAGGGATTCTCGAATGGGGCGTGCTTGGATGGCGATGAGAGAGGATGAGGATGTTGCCCAAGCCATGGGAATTAATCTCGTCGCTACCAAATTATTGGCCTTTGCCACAGGGGCTGGCTTTTCGGCCTTGAGCGGGGCTATCTTTGCAAGTAAACTCTCCTCCGTCTATCCCCATAGTTTCAATGTGATGATTTCGATCAACATCATTTGTGTGATTATCGTAGGAGGAATGGGCAGCATACCCGGTGTGATCGTGGGTTCCGTAGCCCTCGTGGGTCTGCCAGAGCTATTGAGGGAATTCGCGGAATATCGACTTCTGGTCTATGGAGCAGCCCTGGTTGCCATGATGCTATTGAAACCAGAAGGGCTCTGGCCAGCAGAGATACGCGGTCGCGAATTACACGAAGGGGAATCCAAGACCACGGAAGAAGTTCTTCCAACAGAAGGAGGTCCCTGATCGAATGAGTAGGAGGAGTGAATGACCATCCTCTTGGCGGAAAAGATGACGAAACGCTTCGGCGGATTGGTTGCTGTAGATGAGTTAGACTTGGATGTCAGAGAGAACAGCATCCACAGTGTCATCGGCCCGAACGGCGCTGGCAAGACCACCTTTTTTAACTGTGTGACAGGCTTCTATCGCCCCGAAGAGGGGGAAATTTCTCTCAATGGGAATTCTTTAGTAGGTCTTTTGCCCGATCAGATCGTCCGTCTTGGCATCGCTCGCACCTATCAAAATATCCGACTCTTCCCCAATCTGACGGCTATCGAAAACATATTGGTGGGTCTTCACAGCCACTTAAAAGCCGGCTATTTTGGTATCGTTGTAGGTCTACCCTCTACACGGACGGAGGAGAAAGAGGCATCGGAAGAGGCTAAACGGCTCCTCAATTTTGTCAACTTGACTGGTAAGGGCGATTTTCTCGCAAAGAATCTCCCTTACGGTGACCAAAGGCGTCTCGAAGTCGCCCGGGCCCTTGCTGCCCGCCCCAAACTGCTCCTTTTAGATGAACCAACGGCAGGGATGAACCCGAGCGAAACACAAGGCATGATGGATTTTATTCAACATTTACGTGATGCCTTGGGAATCACCATTCTTCTGATTGAACATCAGATGCGAGTGGTCATGGGGATCTCTGAAACGGTAACCGTATTAGATTATGGGAAAAAAATATCTGAAGGCACCCCAGCTCAAATTCAAAAAGATCCGAAGGTCATCGAGGCCTACCTGGGGAAAGGAAGCGCAGCAGAAGCACACAGGGCTGCAATTTAAATCACAAAGGTTAGAGCAGTGCGCAAAGTAACATTTCGACCAAATCTTAAAATAAAAAACGCGATGCTCTATGCCCACTACCCTATGCTATTTTTGTAGGATTTTTATTATGGCCATGCTCGATATCCAAAACGTCCATGCTTATTACGGAAAT
>Ga0209450_10001497_pt1 | contig 11728 bp, 10 predicted proteins | sample FrelakmetLWP11LW_FD_187149 | JGI IMG/M metagenome (GOLD analysis project Ga0209450, IMG submission 187149) | Freshwater lake sediment microbial communities from the University of Notre Dame, USA, for methane emissions studies - LWP11 LW (SPAdes)... | ecosystem: Environmental > Aquatic >... | reverse complement strand
ATGTTTTACAATTGGTAATGTAATTCCAAAAATATCTGTTTCTTGAAATGCATCTGTTCCAATGAAGGTTCTTCCAACTTGTCCAGTAATAACTACCATTGGAATAGAATCCATTCTCGCATTAGCAATTCCTGTTACTAAATTTGTTGCTCCTGGGCCTGAAGTTGCAAAACATACGCCTACTTTATTAGTTGTTCGAGAGTATGCATCTGCTGCATGGGCAGCACTTTGCTCATGTCGTACTAAAATATGTTTGATTAAATTTGCTTTTTCCCAATGATATAGTTCATCGTAAATCGGTAAAATAGCTCCTCCTGGATAGCCAAAAATATGCTCAACGCCATTTTGGACCAAACTGTCAATTAAAATATAAGCTCCCGTTCTTAAACAAGTGTTTTTTAGATTCATAATGATTCAAATAAATTATAACTTTTTGTTTTGATTAGGTATGAAATGATTTAGAACCGATGCCCGATGTCCAAAGGTCAGTCATCGGAGTTCATTAAAAAGTGTTTCTAAACTCTCTTTCTTTTCTTTTCTTTTTGGATGGCAAATTGTTCCATTTAAAGAAAAGAAAAACTGAGTTTCAAAAAAAAGGATCCATTTACCTTTCCCTCGCGGTAGTCCTTTTTTCTTTTCTTTTCTCCTTTTTCTGTGAAAGAAGAAAGTACTTAAAAATTAAGTAAAAGAGAAGAAATTGGATAACCCAATCCTAAGGTGCTAAAAAATGAAAAAGAATTTTTAAAATCAGATTTCATCTAAATATTATAATCAATATTTTAGATTTTTAATATTCTTTGTCCTTACAATAATTATTAATCAAAAAATTAACAAATTATGGATTTAAATGAAAAAACTGAAGCTTTGGATCTTTTACAAGATCTTACGCAAAAGATGTGTAGATATCCTTTCCAGACGAACCTAATGGTTCAATGTATTTTATTCTCTGCAAATTTTCCTTTGAAAAGCTATGGTTTAAAAACCTTAACACGTTTATTGACCAAGTTTGAAGAAGCATTGCTCTCATTTAACCACGTAATCGAACTCGGCGAAGGAAATTGTCTTTGTTTCAATGATGTAGAAGAAAAGATTGCAATCGCAAATAGTTTGATTTTAAATCCAGAAGGAAAGAAAATAAATCAAAAAATTGATGGTCGTGGTAGAGCTCGAGAGGATAAGCAACCGAATAGTTTAATTGTTTACTTATTTATGAATTTTCAAAGGCCTTTAAAAGAGTTATATGGAATTCAAAAAGAAGAGATCGATATTTATAATAAATTGTTGTTAATTGATGCCGAACACGTCTCAGCAATGCTCTTGAGCTCATTCAGGCTCGAACAAATTCACCTGCTTTTAGAAATCACATTTAATGTAGATGACGAGGCATTGAAGGAAGACGAAGCTGAAGATATCAGCTTCTAACAATCGTAAAAGGAAAAAAAGAAGTAGTGCGATTTTTATAATAAAATTAATAAAAAAAAAAAGGAAAATGGTAAACAACAATTTCTCTGCATTTGGTCGTTCAGAAAAAATTGATCTACTCAACGTTAGAAAGAAAGAAAGAAAGAAAGAATTTAAGTTCTCTCGAATTTACACTATCAAAGCACTGCAAGCAAAATTAATGTTTAAGAATTTTCAGCTCGAAAAGTATTCTGCTGCAACATTGGACAGGCTTTTAATTTTTTGTAGCTATGCTTCTGTAAATTTAAAAGAAGCTGTTGGCTTGAGTACTCAATGGTCCACTTTTCTAGAAAATCGTATCTACAATGAATATCCAAATGATTTAAAGGGAATTATTAGTGTTTCTAATAATATTTTTCTAAAAACTCAAGCAGGTCTTTCAATAACAAAAGAAATGCATCAAGGAAAACATATCGATGCGAGAGGGCGTGAAAGAGAAGACCATGAAATTCCGAATTACTTTCTTCTTTTATTGTTCATAAATGACTATAAAAGTTTACTAGAATTATTTGGAGTAAACGAAGATCAAGCAAACATGTACCAGAATCTGCTATTAATTGATGTAGAACATGTTCTTTCTCTTTTAATAGATAAATATACATTTTACGAAATTCACGATTTCTTAGAAACGTTATTTCAGCTGAATGAGGAAGGGAAAAATGACTCTGAATTAGAAACAGAAGAAAATTTGATTCCTTTTGGCTAAATTTAGCATATAATTTGAAAAAAAAGCGAAAAAAGAAGGAAAAAACTTGAAAATCTTTTTGTTAGGACGGAACTTTTTTTAGAAACTTTTAAAAAACAAAATATGTGCTTTATTCAAAAGTTTTAAAATTCAGAAAATCAAAATTTCCAAATTGTTTGAAAGGCAAAGGAGTTTAAAGGAAGGAGTGAGATTCGAACTCACGGAACCGGTAAAGTTCATCTGATTTCAAGTCAGACGCGATAGACCACTCTGCCATCCTTCCATCTTTGCTAACTCAAGGCTAACTACCTGTAGGCATTAGCTAGTTATTCATTTATTAGCTTATGAAACTAATTATACCATTTATTTATAAAAAAAGAAGAGTAGCATAATAATGTCGTTTTAAATTTTACTAGTTATGACCATTTCAAGGAAAATGAAAAATTCTTTAAAAAAATAATTATAAATCTCGATATAAGGACTTGTTTTTAATGAACCAAATTTGTTTTTTAACCTTATTTCATTATACAAGTAGATAGTATAAAAATGGATCTTTAGGAATTGTTTCCCAAAGACCCTTTAACTTGTAGAAATTTCTTCTCAGTCTTTTTTAATTATGCGTTATAAGAAGCAGTTCCAGTAAATTTGATTGAAGCTGGGTTTGGATTTTTTCCAATAGAGAAATCACGTTTTCCAACAGCAACTCTTCCTTCGTTTACTTTTTCAGGGAAAACACCATCTTTTGGATGAATAAATTGAATTTCTCCATTTGGTAATAAACGGAAGATTCTATAATCTTTGATTTTGAAATTTGTACCTAATTGTTTTCCTAAAGCAAGACATTGTTCTTTTCTAGCAAAATAGACTAAGTTTGGACCTTGTTTCATAATAGCTGCTCCACCTGTTGGCATTTCGAAAATATTATCTTCAACAGCTGTCTTTTTCGTGTCATTTGTCCAAGTCATTACGTATTTCTCTTCTGTTTCAGCAGCTTGTAACCAACCTCCTGTACTTCCTCCAAATTCTGGAAAATATTTTTCAGACATAGTTTTTTCTTTAATGGTAATAATTAGATAATAATTTTTTTGTCATTCTTCTTCAAAGTTTTCACTTTTTGTAGCGGAGAATGGATTCGAACCATTGACCTTCGGGTTATGAGCCCGACGAGCTACCGAGCTGCTCTACCCCGCCATCTTTCATCTATTATATAGTGAATAAGTTGAATTCTAAAACTTTATTCAATTTCTAAAAGAAGAAAGAAAGTAAGAAACAATGAAACAGTAGTCAAAAGAGTTCGGGCAATTCGTTGTAAAATGGGTTGAATCTTTTGAGTACTAATTAATTTGTCATTTTTTAAAATTAAAAAAGGTTTTTCCCAAATTTGTCCATCATACCATGACGCCTCTTCATAAAAAATTCTAGGTTGATTAAATTCTTTTTCAACTTGTTTCCAACGATAAAAAATAACGAAGAGAAGAAAGCTTACAAAACCAGAAGTAATCATACAATTTGTTAAAACCCATTCAATTAAATAATCGATTTCTTGGAATGCTCCAATTCTGAAAATTGAAATCATCAGAAAAAAAGAGGTCGCAATGGAAACTAATTTTTTTTCATAATTTTTTCTTGATAAAGTTGTCCAATTAGTTAAAGGATTTTCTTTTAAACCAATATAAACATTAATTGGTTTTTGTTCTTCGGGAACTGGACATAGTAAAAAGATTTTAATATTTGTATTCATTTTCGTTTTCTATGATTTTATTCATCTACGAAATATTATACATTTCCTCTTTTTATAAATTTGTAGAATAGTAAATGTTTTTAAAAATTTAAGATAAAAAATTCCTAGGACTCATATAAAGAAAGAATTTAAAAAAGACCAAAAGAACTTAGAAATTGTGTAATTGATCTTTTTTAAATCTGGTATCAACGGATGAAAAATTAAATTTATTTCTTGATAATGCAAGTCAAAACAATCAGCATATAGCTAATCAGGATGAATATCCTTTTGAGTATAAATATAAGCATCTTTCTACTTAGCTGATTAATCTTTAATACTTGTTACGTAGTGTTTTTGTTTTCTATGAAGTTATAAGGAGATCAAAATTAAGGAACAATTTCAAATCTTAAGTTCTAAAATTTTTTTTAAAAAATTAATTGAAAGTATTTTCTTTAATATTATCTTTTTTATTTTCTTAAATTTTCAAACTATTACTTTTTTGTTCTGCTTTTTTTTAATTCTTTTGGTTAATAAAATAATTATTAGCAATTTTCTTTTCATTATTTTTTATTAAAAAAAAATAATTTCAAAATATCTTTCTTTAATTTAAAAACCAAGGGTTTTAAATTAAAGAAAGTCTTAAACCCTTTTTTATAATGGGATTATAATCCCATTATAAAAAAGAAATTATTTATTAGATCCTTTCTTATAATGGAATTATAATTCCATTATAAGAAAGACGTCACCGAGTGTCAAGATTAAAAAAAATTGATATAAAATCAAAGGTATAACGAAGAATAGAATATAAAGAAAAGAAAGAAAAACCAGAGAAGCAATCAGAGATCTGAGGAAAGAAAATAAAAAAAGAAAGAAGATAAAGTTAAAGTTCTAAGAAAAAAGAAAAGCATGTAGATTAAAACAAAAATAAAGAATAACAAATATAATTATTTTTTTATTTAAAGAAATTAATCAAAATTTTAGTTTAGTAGTTTCGAACAAAAAAGAAGTTGAACTTGAAAAACAACTGAAAGAAAAAAGTTAAAAATCAGTTGTTTTAGTTTTTAATAAAAAAAGAATTAATTGTAAAAATAAACATCCCCAAGTAAATTTCTCTAAAGGATTTACAACTGATGAGGCATTATTACTTGTTGTTAATTCTTTGTTACTTTCATTTTGATTTAAAATGAAAAGAATCGTTAGGGAACTATTTCCCATTAGTAGTATATTTAAAGAATTCATTAAAACCATGTTTTACCTTGTTATTGAAAATTATTATGTTTTTAGCCCATCAGAAAGAGGCATGCATCAATGAAAGTTTTCGTTTTGATTTAAGTTTTCTCTGATGGACTGAAGTTATGAAATCAAAAAGATCTCGTTTGAAAGATCTATGTTTTATAGATAATTTTTTTAAATTTTTGAAAGGAATTATGTATTTGCTTGAACTTGTAAAAATACAAATCCTAAAGCTAAGCCAAAAAGTGTAATTCCAAAACAAATGATAGCAGTAGTTACGATTTCTCCCATATTTTTCTGTTGTAAAATATATTTAAATGGATTGTGGAAACAGTTAAGAAATTGTTTTTTGACTTCTTAAGCGTTTTAATAAAATTTTAAGGTGAGGTGGAATTAAAAACCGTTTCTTCCCCAAACAACCATAGCTAACGAAAACGAAAAGACTAACATTAAAGAAGCCCAACCTAAACTAAGTACATCTATCATAACTATTAAAAATTTTAAATGAATAAGATTTTGTTGTAATACTACCTATTATAATTTTCAAGTAAGGATCAATGAAGCCTTCAATAAATTTTCTCTTTTTCAAGTAAAAAGAAATTATAATTGGGAATAACAATAGAAACCAAAAAATTAATTAATTTTTTTCTTTCTACTGTTATAATAATTAAGAAAATACTAAAAACCAAGGAATTTTTATGATTACAGAATTAAATATTTACATTTCTCTTGTATTAGCGTTTCTTCTTCTTGCTCTTTCAGTTCGTTTAGGTGTTACATTATATCAAGTGAAATAAAAGGAAAGAGATCTTTTTTTTCGTTTTTAGCACATTTTTTCCCTTAGGTATCCTTAGGCATCTAATGATGCCTTTGTCGATGCCTTTTTTTTTTGCATTTTTTATACATTAAGCTTTTTGAATGTTTTTTGGAAGGTTCAAAAAAGTGTTATTATTTAATAATTGGATATTAAAAGAAAAATTTATGGCAACAGTAAAAAATTTAAATAACTTTCCCTTTGCAGCCATTATTGGTCAAGAAGAAATGAAGTTAGCATTACAATTAAATGTAATTGATCCAAAAATTGGTGGTGTTATGATTATGGGAGATCGTGGAACAGGAAAATCAACAACAATCCGAGCCTTAGCAGATCTTTTACCAGATATTACAATTATTAAAAATGATCCTTTTAATACGGATCCAAAAGGTTTAGCAACTCAATATGAAACGGAAGAAATTAAAATTCCAATGGTAGAGTTACCTTTAGGAGCTACAGAAGATCGTGTTTGTGGAACAATTAATTTAAAAGAAGTTTTATCAGGTGGAAGCAGTACGTTTGAGCCAGGATTATTAGCCCGTGCGAACCGTGGACTTTTATACGTAGATGAAATCAATTTATTAGATGATCATTTAGTCGACGTATTATTAGATTCAGCCGCTTCAGGATGGAATACTGTAGAACGTGAAGGAATTTCGATTAAACATCCAGCAAAATTTATTTTAGTTGGTTCAGGAAATCCAGAAGAAGGAGAATTAAGACCTCAATTATTAGATCGTTTTGGTATGCATGCTGAGATTCGTACAATTCGTGAACCAAATTTACGTGTAAAAATTGTAGAAGAAAGGATGAGTTTTGATCAATCTCCTGAAGAGTGGTTTGAAAAATACGAAAAAGAACAATTTGCAATTCAAGATCGTATTGTTCGTGCTCAAAATGCATTAAGTAAAGTAACAATCAATAAAGATTTCCAATTAAAAATTTCTCAAGTTTGTAGTGAATTAGAAATTGAAGGATTAAGAGGAGATATTGTTTCTACAAGAGCAGCGAAAGCTTTAGCAGCTTTTGAAGGAAGAGAAGAAGTAACTGTTGATGATATTCGCAGAACAATTACTCTTTGTTTACGTCATCGTTTACGTCGTGATCCAATGGAATCAATTAGTACTGGAGACAAAACTGGAGCTGTATTTGAGAGAATTTTCTCTGAATCTGCAATTTAAATTTTTCTTTTCACCTAATACCAAGAATTAACTTCACTTGAGCTCAGTAGGATTCGAACCTACATTAGAAACTTAGAAGGTTTCCGTCCTAATCCCTTAGACGATGAGCCCATTTGTAACAAATTTTTTATATAGGCGGTACTGGATTTGAACCAGTGGCCATCTGCTTGTAAGGCAGATGCTCTACCGCTGAGCTAACCGCCTTTATAATTAAATTATAAACTATCTTGTAGAAAAAAGTGTAATTTTTTGATTAATTTTTAAAGTCTTTTAAACTTTCCTCTAAAACATATATTGCAACAGCTTCAATTTCTTTTTCTTTTAATCTTCCACCAAAAGCAGGCATTCCATTTTTTCCATTTAAAACTTGATAGGAGATTGCATCGGTTGTATTCATCCCATTGGCTTCTAAGGTTTCTTTTTTTAAATTTTTTTCAGGAATAATGATATTATTTCCTCCTGCATGACAAACTATACAATTGTTTTTGAACATTTTTTCTCCTTTTTCAAAAGTGTTACTAGCATTGGTTTTTTGTAAAGAAAAAAAGAAAATAGAAAAGTAAATTAAAAAAGAGGAAAAGAAAAATGTAATTTTTTTCATTTTTGTTTTTAGTAAGAAAATAAATAATCTGGATCTGCCAAATTCTATTAGTTTATTTTAACTTTTTTCTTTTACAAAATTTATTAAAAAAAAATTCTTTTTTCTTCCAAACTTTATGTTAGAAGAAAAAAGAATAAGAATACGAATTATTAGTCGATTGGTTTTAATTGTAAAACTGGTTCAGTTTCACGGTTAATTCCTTTTTCGAATCCAGCAGCCGCTGCACGTGAACGTCCAGAATGCCACCAGTGACCAACTAAGAAGAAGAATCCAAGAATGTAGTGAGAACATGTTAACCAAGAGCGAGGAGAAACATAGTTAACAGAGTTAATTTCTGTAGCTACTCCACCTACTGAGTTTAATGCACCTAACGGAGCATGTGTCATGTATTCTGCAGCACGACGTTCTTGCCAAGGTTGAATATCATTTCTAATTTTGTTGATATCTAATCCATTTGGACCTCTTAACGGTTCAACCCATGGAGCTCTCATATCCCAGAAACGCATTGTTTCTCCACCAAAGATGATTTCTCCACTTGGTGAACGCATTAAGTATTTTCCTAATCCAGTTGGACCTTGTGCAGAAGCAACATTTGCTCCTAAACGTTGGTCACGAACAAGGAAAGTAAATGCTTGTGCTTGAGAAGCTTCAGGACCTGTAGGACCGAAGAATTCACTTGGATAAGCAGTATTGTTGTACCATACAAAAACTGAAGCAGATAATCCCATTACAGATAAAGCAGCTAAACTGTATGATAAATAAGCTTCTCCTGACCATACAAAAGCTCTTCTTGCCCAAGCAAAAGGTTTTGTTAAAATATGCCAGAATCCACCAGTTACACATAAAACTCCCATCCAAATATGTCCACCAACTAAGTCTTCTAAGTTGTTGATTGAAATAATCCAACCGTCACCACCAAAAGGTGATTTGAATACATATCCAAAGATTACAAGTGGATTTAATGTAGGATTTTTAACTAATCGAACATCTCCTCCTCCTGGAGACCAAGTGTCATATAGACCACCGATATACATAGCTTTGATAACTAATAAGAAAGCTCCAATTCCTAGTAATACTAAGTGGATTCCTAAAATAGTTGTCATTTTATTTTTATCACGCCAGTCATATCCGAAAAGTGGAGCATTTGTTTCTAATGTATCTGGTCCAAAAAGAGAATGGTAGATTCCACCAAATCCTAATACAGCAGAAGAAATTAAATGTAATACACCAACTACGAAATAAGGATAGATATCAATAATTTCTCCACCAGGACCTACTCCCCAACCTAAAGTTGCTAAATGAGGAAGAAGAATGAAACCTTGGTCGTAAAGAGGTTTTTCAGGGATAAAATGTGAAACTTCGAATAAAGTCATAGCTCCACACCAGAATACCATTAATCCAGCATGTGCAACATGCGCTCCAAGAAGTTTCCCAGAAAGATTAATAAGTCTTGCATTTCCAGCCCACCAGGCAAATCCTGTAGATTCAATTGTTTTGTTCGTCGTAATTTCTAAATCATCAAAGCGCGTTTCCACGTGGTAGTACCTCTTCTGGGAATATATAATTTTCGTGTGGTTGATCTTGTGCCGCCATCCACATACGGATACCTTCATTTAAAAGGATGTTTTTTGTATAGAATGTTTCGAATTCTGGATCTTCTGCTGCTCTTAATTCTTGAGAAACAAAGTCATAAGCACGTAAGTTTAAAGCTAAACCAACCATACCTACAGCACTTGCCCAAAGACCTACTACAGGAACGAATAACATGAAGAAATGTAACCAACGTTTGTTAGAGAAAGCTACACCAAAAATTTGAGACCAGAATCTATTTGCAGTAACCATTGAATAAGTTTCTTCAGATTGTGTTGGTGTAAACGCACGGAATGTGTTTGCAGCATCACCATCTTCAAATAACGTATTTTCTACAGTTGCTCCATGAATGGCACATAATAAAGCACCACCTAAAACTCCTGCAACTCCCATCATATGGAACGGATTTAATGTCCAATTATGGAATCCTTGTAAGAATAAAAGGAAACGGAAGATCGCTGCAACACCAAAACTTGGTGCAAAGAACCAGCTAGCTTGACCTAATGGGTAAAGTAAAAATACAGAAACGAAAATCGCAATTGGAGCTGTGAAAGCTAAAGCGTTATATGGACGGATCCCTACAAGACGTGCAATCTCAAATTGACGTAAGCAAAAACCGATTAATGCAAAAGCACCATGTAAAGCTACAAAAGCCCAAAGACCACCAATTTGGAACCATAACGTGAAGTTTCCTTGAGCTTCAGGTCCCCAAAGTAATAAAAGAGAATGTCCCATACTGTTTGCTGGAGAAGAAACTGCAGCAGTTAAGAAGTTACATCCTTCTAAGAAAGAACTAGCAATCCCGTGTGTATACCAAGAAGTAACAAACGTGATTCCAGTTAGCCACCCACCTAAGGCTAAGTAAGCACAAGGAAATAAAAGTAACCCAGACCAACCAACGAAGACAAAACGATCACGTTTTAACCAGTCGTCAACTAATCCAAATGCACCTTCTTTTTTCTCTTGTTGTCCAATTGTAATTGTCATAATTTAAAAAAGAAATTTATTTTATAGTGTCAATCCTTATTGTATTGACTTAATTTGAATATAGAAACTATTAGTAGATTTTTCTCTTTTCTAAGTTTTTAGAAAAAATTTCTTTTTTGAATCGAAAGATTCTTTATGTTTACACTAACTTACTTGTTTTTAATAATTCTTTATTCCTCTTTCTGTCTTATTTTTTGTTTTTAGAAATGTTACTTTCTTTATACTTTCTTTCTTTTTTTGCTTTTATTTATTTTTTCTTTTTTCAAATAAAAATATAATTATTATTATAGAAATAATAATTATTAGAAAGAAAGAAAAGCAAAAACGTAGTACTTTGCTATTGTTTTTTTGTTTTTTGATTCTGTTAAAAAATTTTCGTTTTCTAATTTTTGAGTTCCGCTTGACAGAAATTTATTCCTATGACTATAATATGAATTGTTTGTAAACAGATGAATTTCTACTTTTCAAAGTAAAAATAATTTTTATTTTTTAATAAAAATTACTTACAAATAAATACTGGAAAAAATAAGTGCTCCAACTTGGAAGTACTTTTTATTAAGAGTTTGATCCTAGCTCAGGATGAACGCTAGCGGTATGCTTAACACATGCAAGTCGTACGGAACAGCAATGTTTAGTGGCGAACGGGTGAGTAACGCGTGAGAATTTGCCTTTAGGAAGAGGACAACAATTAGAAATAGTTGCTAACACTCTATATGCCGTTTGGTGAAAAAAGCAATTTGCCTAAAGAGAAGCTCGCGTCTGATTAGCTAGTTGGTGGGGTAAAGGCCTACCAAGGCGACGATCAGTAGCTGGTCTGAGAGGACGATCAGCCACACTGGAACTGAGACACGGTCCAGACTCCTACGGGAGGCAGCAGTGAGGAATTTTCTGCAATGGGCGCAAGCCTGACAGAGCAATACCGCGTGAGGGATGAAGGCCTACGGGTTGTAAACCTCTTTTCTCAAGGAGGAAGACATGACGTTACTTGAGGAATAAGCATCGGCTAACCCTGTGCCAGCAGCCGCGGTAATACAGGGGATGCAAGTGTTATCCGGAATTATTGGGCGTAAAGCGTCTGCAGGTTGATATTTAAGTCTTTTGTTAAATCTCCAGGCTTAACCTGGAATCTGCAAAGGAAACTATTTATCTTGAGTATGGTAGGGGTAAAGGGAATTTCCAGTGGAGCGGTGAAATGCGTAGATATTGGAAAGAACACCAACAGCGAAGGCACTTTACTGGGCCAGTACTGACACTCAGAGACGAAAGCTAGGGGAGCAAACGGGATTAGATACCCCGGTAGTCCTAGCTGTAAACGATGGATACTAGATGTTGCGGACTCTTTGGGTCGGCAGTGTCGTAGCTAACGCGTTAAGTATCCCGCCTGGGAAGTATGCTCGCAAGAGTGAAACTCAAAGGAATTGACGGGGGCCCGCACAAGCGGTGGAGCATGTGGTTT
>Ga0209450_10001496_pt1 | contig 11731 bp, 9 predicted proteins | sample FrelakmetLWP11LW_FD_187149 | JGI IMG/M metagenome (GOLD analysis project Ga0209450, IMG submission 187149) | Freshwater lake sediment microbial communities from the University of Notre Dame, USA, for methane emissions studies - LWP11 LW (SPAdes)... | ecosystem: Environmental > Aquatic >... | reverse complement strand
AGCGCTTCCCACTTCAGCGCCAACATAGAAGAATATACCCAGGGCGCCCAGGATCACATGCGGATATTTCCATACGCTTTTCCCTTCAACTCCTGTTGTGGAGATTGTGGGCAGTTTCAGGAAATAGATAACCACAGCAATGATCAGCACCAGGATGCCAATGATGAGGAAGGGCATGGGAACCGTCTGGGCAGCCTGAGAAGCAGCCTGTTCGGGTGTAAGTGCCGCATCGAGAGCGCTGTCGGCAGCAACTTTGAAGACAAAAATACTTGCCAGGATGGGGGCAATGGTTGTTGCGATTGAATTCAGGGCCTGGGTGAGATTCAACCGGCCTGATGCTGTTTCAGAAGGACCAAGTGCAGTAACATATGGATTGGCAGCAACCTGCAGAAAAACTACACCGCATGCCATAACGAAAATGGCAAACAGGAAGAACGGAAATGAAAGTGCCTTTGCAGCAGGAAAGAACAGGAAACTGCCGGCGGCAACCAGTACCAGACCAAGAATCACACCGGACTTATACCCGATTTTTTTAATGATACTTCCACTGGCAAAGGAAAGCACAAAATAAGTAAAGAAAAATGCACCATTTACCAACTGAGCCTGGAAATTGGACAGATCAAATACGGCCTTAAACTTGTCTGCAAGGGTAATGTTAAAAGTGGTCACAAATCCGAAGATGAAAAAGATCATCCCCATAAAGGCCATACCGACGGCCTGTGTATTTTTCTGCTGTGTCATTGTGTAATTTTTAGGTTAAACATTCAAGTTAAAAGTGGCATAAGTTTACAAATTTCTGTTGAATAACCGATCATAAAACAGAAATATTTACTCATGTCTTTACCCTGTGTGGAAGGGATTCAAAGACTTCGACTGCTGCCCTCGATTTGTTCAGCGTATAGAAGTGAATGCCGGGAGCTCCCTTCTCCAGCAGATCAATACATTGCTTAATGGCATGATCAACACCGATCTGATGAACCTTGTCGGCATCATCCCGGTATGTTTCCAGCTTTTCAAGCAGGTCAGGCGGGAAGGAGGTGCCGGTCATATCAACAAACCTTCGGATCTGTTTATAGGCGGTAATGGGTATGATTCCGGGTATGATCCTGCAGGATATCCCGTTCTTCCTGGCATATTCCACAAAGCTGAAATAAGCCTCGTTATTGAAGAACAATTGGGTGATCATAAAATGGGCTCCCGCATCGTATTTCACCTTCAGGTTTTTCAGGTAAGTTTCCATATCGGGGGACTCGGGGTGCATTTCGGGGTTGGCCGCTGCGCCGATCGAAAATGCAAACTGATTTCTTACGAAAGAGATCAGGTCACTGGCATACCGGAATCCGTTCACCGGAGCCAGAAAAACCTCACTCCCTTGGGGAGGATCGCCCCGCAGCAACATTACGTTTTCGATTCCGATCTGGTGCAGGTATAGCATATCGTCAGCGATCTTGTCTCTCGAAGAACCCACGCAGGTATAATGTGCCATGGTATTCAGCCCGATCTTGTTCTGCAGATAATCCACCAGTGTAAATGTGCGTTCTTGGCTGGATCCCCCTGCACCATAGGTAACCGATACAAAAGAGGGATCCAGCTTGAGGAGTTGACCAACATTGATCCCGAAATCAACAGCGGATATCTCGTCTTTTGGCGGGAAAAACTCGAATGAGAACGTGCGGTCGGAAGTGTTAAAAATTTCGGTAATTTTCATGCAGTTTTTCTTACTTGTAATTCAGGTTAGATGCCAGTAAGGACTCAACCAATGGCACGGTCCTATTTTTTCTTTTGGCATAATCCCTTACCTGATCCGGAGAGATGTTCCCGACAAAGAAATAGCGGGATTGCGGATTTGCGAATACCAGCCCGCTCACCGAAGCAGCAGGTGACATGGAATAACTTTCGGTCAATGTAATTCCGGTATTTACCTCTGCCTGCAATAAACGGAACAGCGTTTCTTTTTCAGAATGATCCGGGCATGCCGGATAACCATGCGCAGGCCGGATACCCTGGTATTTTTCCAGCAGCAGGTCATTGAGTGGCAGGGATTCATCCGGAGCATACCCCCAGAATTCCTTTCTTATTTTCAGGTGGACAAGCTCGGTGAATGCCTCAGCAAGTCTGTCCGCCAGCGCCTTTGCCATAATGCCGTGATAGTCGTCGAGGTTGTGCACAAACCGATCCACCATTTCCTGTATTCCCAAACCGGTGGTCACGGCAAAAGCACCCACATAATCAGTTTTACCGGAACTGAGGGGCGCTATGAAGTCTGATAAACAAAGATTCGGAGCGTTGTCGGTCTTGAGTTCCTGGTTCCTGAGATTGTAGAACTTCGCGATTACCTGTTTCCTGGATGGATCGCTGTATATTTCAATATCATCATCAACGGAATTGGCCGGAAATATGCCAATAACACCATTGGCTGTCAGGGATCTGTTATTTATGATGTTATCGAGCATCCGGTTGGCGTCTGAAAAAAGTTTCCGGGCTTCTTCTCCCAGGCGCGGGTCATCGAGAATATCCGGATACTTGCCTCGCAACTGCCAAACCACAAAGAAGAATACCCAGCTGATATATTCCCTGATTTCTTGGAGGGGATAATTATCCAGGATTTTGATGCCCGTGAAATTCGGGGCCACTATATTTTCCATGTTCCAGTCAATACCCAGGTGGTTCTTACGGGCCTCCTCAAGGGTTATGTACTTTGTTTTCTCCTTGACCTGGAGATAGGTTCTTCTCAAATCGTCATATTCCTTCCTCGCGTCTTCGGTAAACTGTTCCCGGAGCGACCGGGAAAGAAGGCTGCTTACCACGCCTACACTCTTGGAGGCATCCTTTACATGGATAACCGGAGCATGGTAATGCGGCTCAATTTTCACGGCCGTATGGATCTTTGAAGTTGTGGCTCCTCCAATCAGCAAGGGTTTTTTCAATCCTTGTTTTTCAAACTGCCTGGCTGCTTCCGACATAATCTCGAGCGATGGGGTGATCAGTCCGCTCAGTCCGATGATATCAACATCATGTATGATGGCCGCTTCAATGATCTTTTCAGTGGGGACCATGACTCCGAGATCAATGACCTCATAGTTGTTGCAGCTTAAAACAACTCCCACTATGTTCTTGCCGATATCATGCACGTCGCCTTTTACAGTGGCAAGCAGAATTTTTCCCGCTTTATAGTCGCCTGCAGGTGAGCCGGCATCCTTTTCCAGTTCAATGAACGGCTGAAGCGCTGCCACAGCCTTTTTCATCACCCGTGCACTTTTTACAACCTGTGGCAGGAACATTTTGCCTTCACCGAACAGATCGCCGACCCTTGACATCCCATTCATCAGGGGTCCTTCGATGATCTGAAGGGAACGCGGGAATTGAGCCCGGGCTTCCAGGACATCCTGTTCGATATACTCAACAATACCTTTGATCAGCGCATGGTTAATCCGTTCCTCAACAGAACCGTTCCGCCATTCATCTGTTTTTTCATCCTTTTTATCCTGGGTTTTGTGCTGGTCAGAATAGGCAATAAGCCTTTCGGTCGCATCAGGCCTTCTGTTTAATACAACATCTTCCGTAAGTTCGAGCAGATCAGGCGGAAGATTATCGTAAACGGTCAGCATGCCGGGATTGACAATTCCCATGTCAAGACCCGCTTTGATGGCGTGATACAGGAATACCGAGTGGATGGCTTCCCGTATGGCATTGTTGCCCCTGAAAGCAAAGGACAGGTTGCTGATGCCTCCGCTGATCTTTGCATAAGGAAGATTCTTTTTGATCCAGGATATGGTATTGATGAAATCAACAGCATAATTGTTGTGTTCTTCAATACCTGTTCCGATGGCCAGTACATTGGGGTCAAAAATAATGTTCTCAGGCGCGAAACCAATCCTGGAAGTCAGCAGATCGTAGGCGCGTTTACAAACCCATGTGCGTTTTTCGAATGTGTCGGCCTGTCCTTTTTCGTCAAAAGCCATGACAACAACAGCAGCTCCATACTGTTTCACCTTTGCAGCCTGCTCAAGAAAAACGGATTCACCCTCTTTCAGACTGATTGAATTTACAACTGATTTTCCCTGGACGCACTTCAATCCGGCTTCAAGAACTGACCATTTGGAAGAATCGATCATTAGCGGAAGTCTGGCTATCTCGGGTTCCGCCATGATAAGGTGCAAAAACCTGACCATGCACTTTTCAGCGTCCAGCATGGCATCATCCATACAAATATCTAAAATCTGCGCGCCGTCTTCTACCTGTTCACGTGCAATGGTCAGCGCTTCTTCGAACTTTTCCTCCCTGATCAATTTGGCAAACTTGGCTGAACCGGCAACATTGGCGCGTTCACCAATATTGACGAAGTTGCTCTCCCTTCTGATCACAAGGGTTTCCAGGCCGCTTAAACGGGTTAGGTGATCGTTATCAGGTACCTTACGCGGTTTGTAATGCGAGGCAAGCTCAACAAATGCGCGGATGTGATCGGGCGTTGTGCCGCAACAGCCGCCAATAATATTTATGGATCCGGTTTCCAGAAAGTCACGGATCTGGGAAGTCATGATTTCAGGCGTATCGTCATATCCGCCAAACTGGTTCGGCAGACCGGCATTCGGGTGTGCGCTTATGTAAAACGGGGCCTTGCGTGCAAGCTCAGTTACATAGGGAAGCATTTCTTTTGCCCCCAGGGCGCAATTGATGCCAATGCTGAGTAGATTGACATGTGAGATGGAGCATAAGAAAGCATCAATGGTTTGCCCCGAAAGGGTTCGACCGCTGCCATCAGTAACGGTGCCGGAAACCATGACAGGGATTGTCCTGCCGGTTTCCCTGAAAATATTTTCACAGGCAAAAAGCGCTGCCTTGGCATTGAGTGTGTCAAAAACGGTTTCTATCAGCAGGAGATCGACGCCACCGTCAGTCAGTCCCCTGATCTGTTCGCCATAGGCGTTAACAAGATCGTCGAATGTTATTGCGCGATACCCCGGATCATTGACGTCGGGTGAAAGAGAGGCTGTTTTGTTGGTTGGCCCTATAGATCCGGCCACATACCTGGGTTTGTTCTGATCCTGCAGTGTGACTTCCTGCGCAGCAGTGACAGCGATACGGGCAGAAGCAGCATTCATTTCATACACCATGTCACCGAGATGATAATCAGCCTGTGACACGGAGGATGCGCTGAAGGTATTGGTCTCAATGATATCGGCACCTGCACCAAGATAATATAGGTGGATTTGACGGATGATATCCGGCCTTGTGATCGAAAGTAAATCAATATTGCCTTTTACATCATGTGGAAAATTTTTGAGCAGTTCACCCCTGTAATCACTTTCAGTGAGTTTGTATTTTTGCACCAGACTTCCCATGGCACCATCGAGAACAAGTATACGCTGCTTCAGCAGATCATATAGGAGAGGTTTTTGCATATAGCGCTGTTTGATCGGGCTAATGTAGATATTGTGTAACTAAAAATGCAAAGTTACCGAAAAAAAATACCCGTGTCCAAAAACTATTTCAGGAGATTCTTAATGGCAGCAATGTTTGCTTCATTATAAATATTTTTGCCCTGGGGGGTGTACATATGGTCAAATCTATCCTTGTACCGTTCGGTAATTTTTGGTCTAACCATTTTCATAGTGCTGTTTATCAAATGGTTATCTTCAGTAAACGCTTCATCGACAATAGCAAAAGAAGCAGGTAACCACCGGTGGGGGAAAAGATTTTCGAACTTGCCGCCTGCCAGGAACTGGTCAATTTGCGATTCAATAAGCTTAAGAGCTTCACGGGACGCTTCTTCATCTTCAGGAGCAACATGTTTGTCTTTAAGCCATGCTTTAATCGCCTGGGAATTCGGACTTATCAGTGCCGTGGTATAATTATTCTGGTTGTTGTAGAGCATGCACTGCTCGATATACTTCGAATGCTGAATGAGAGCCTCTTCAATGCTTTCAGGACTATATTTCTCACCATCATCGGCAATCAGCAGGCTCTTGAAACGCCCTAGAACATAAAGGAAGTCATCTTCATCCATATAACCCAGATCACCGGTGTACAGCCATCCGTCCCTGATGGTATCCTTTGTGGCCTGTGGATTTTTCCAGTATCCCACCATAACATTATCTCCCTTAATCACGATTTCGCCTTTCTGGCCTTTGGGAAGTTCATTCCCGTCTTCATCACATATTTTCAACAGCATGTTATTCACGAGAGTACCGGATGATCCCATTTTATGTTTCCTGGGATTGTTGGAAGAGATCACTGGAGAGGCTTCAGTCAGGCCATATCCCTGGTACATGGGCATCCCAAGGGCGTAAAAGAAACGCTGGAGATCCAGATCAAGCAGGGCAGCCCCACCGACGAAGTATTCAAGATTGCCACCGGCAAATGCCTCCCTTACTTTCCTGAAGAGGATCTTATCGAACAAAATCACCAGCGGTTTCAGCAGGAATCTCAGTCCTTTACCCCGGTTAAATCCATTTCCGTTATGCAGAAAGGCAATTTTGAGGGCAAGACTAAAAAGTTTCTCAGCTACAGGGCCTTTGTCGCGGATGCCTTTTTCAATGCCCTTCTTGAAGTTCTTAGCCAGTGCCGGAGCGCTCAGAAGCAGGTAAGGCTTGTTTTCTTTGATATTACCGGGTATGTTTCTGAGAGTTTCCATACCTGTTTCACCAACTTGAACAGAGGCCAAACTTGCACCGCAGGACATCAGCGTGTATATTCCGCAGGTATGTGCGAACGCATGATCCCAGGGAAGAATTATCAGGGTGGTCCAGTACATGGGTATATTGTAAAGACTCAGCGACTGATTGATGTTGGCGATATAATTGCCGTGGCTGAGGATTATTCCTTTCGGGTCAGCTGTTGTTCCTGATGTATAGCAGATGTTGGCATAATCGTCTGCCTGAACTGACATCCATCTCTCTTTAAATACCTCTGGCTTTTTGTCAAGTAATTCCTTTCCAAGTTTTATTATTTCGGAAAAAGAAATTTCAAAATCCATATACCTGTCCTGCGGATCGAGTAAAATTATTTTTTCAAGACAAGGTATATCCTCTTTCACCGGTAACACCTTTTTTGCCTGGTTTTTGGAGACAATCACAAACCGAGATCCGGAATGAAGTATTCTGAATTTCAGTTCGGATGGCTCAGTAATTTTTTGAGAAAGAGGAACATTGGTTGCACCGGCATAAAAAATCCCGAGTTCACTGATAACCCAGTCATTTCTTCCTTCAGCCAGCAAAGCCAACCGGTCACCTTTTTGCACGCCCAGGGATATCAGACCGGCACCAAACTGATGCGCTTTTTCCTGAACCTCTTTAAAGGTAGAACCTTTGTATTTGTTGTTCTTTTTTTCGAGCAGAAATACATTGTCGCTGTATTTCCTGACGCAATCTTCGAAAAGCTGAATTAATGTATTCATGTTGTTGCAGTTATATTCGAAATATACTGCAATATAACAAAAAACTGAATGCAATCATGCAATAAGGGAAGGTGAGAGGCTAAAAATTCGAAGCGTATTTGCAGATGCAGGTAAGACTGCTGCTGCTAGCGGATAGCCACCAGCGAAAGCAGGTTTTCGATTTTGTACAGCAATTGCTGCAGATTCACCGGTTTGGTTATAAAATCATCACATCCTGCTTCATAACAATGCTCACATTCTTCTCCGTAGGCATTGGCAGTTTGCACGATTATGGGCAATGAAGGCTTGAAGGCTTTGATTTGCCTGATGGCTTCAATGCCATCGATTACAGGCAACTGAAGATCCATTAAAACAAGGTCAATATGTTCATATTGCTTACAGAACTCTACGGCCATTTGTCCGTTGATTGCCCATAAGATGCTGGCGTTGGTCCTGCGTGAAAGGATAAGATCCATGTATTTAAAACTTATTTCATCATCCTCTGCGATCAGAAATGTACGGTTGCTCCAGTCCTGTAACATAATGTTTAGATTTGTTTAATGCTTAACTAACCTGATATACGTTTAAAAAGAGAATGGTGTGAAAGATACTTGATGAATCATGACACTTTTAGGTTAAACGCTACAATTTCTATGACTAATAATTCCGGGTTCAGGTTGCGCATTTTTCCCGGTTCTCTTTCAGATATGCATAAAGTCATTGCCCGATCGCTTTATTTGTAGTAATTTATGATTTTTAATTTGAACATTATGAAAGAGCAATTTGATCCGGCATCCCGTATCCAGGATATGCTTCAGTTTGATGAATTTGGGGGCGTTAATCCGGCCATCACGGATTCTGCGACCTACACATTTCTGGATGCTGAAACCATGACCGAAACTTTTTTGGGCCATACCGAAGGTTGTTTCCTTTATTCGAGGCATTGGAATCCCAGTAATAAATTCCTGGCTGACACGCTTGCAGCCATGGAGGACACACAGTCAGCATGGGTTACAGCATCGGGTATGTCAGCCATTACATGCTCCATACTACAGCTATGCAAAGCAGGTGATCATATCATTACAAGTGTGACAACCTATGGCGGAACATTTGCCTTTCTGAAGAATTATCTTCCCAAATTCAACATTGAAGTATCCTTTGTGGATATTACCGACCTTGATAGTGTTAAAGGCGAGATCAGACCCAATACCAGGCTAATTTATACAGAATCCATTACAAATCCATTGTTGCAGGTATCTGACATTCCTTCTCTGGCTTCCATCGCGAGGAATAAGGGTATAATTCTTATGGTGGATAATACTTTCAGTCCTATGATGATAACTCCGGCCAGGTTGGGCGCAGATATTGTGGTTTACAGCATGACCAAGTTCATCAATGGAAAAAACGACTGTGTTGCCGGTGCAATTTGTGGTTCGTTGGATTTTGTAAACAGTCTGTCCAATGTAAATGATGGCACGGCCATGCTCCTGGGACCGGTCTTGGATCCCATGCGGTCATCCTCCATTTTAAAAAACCTCCATACCCTGCACATCCGGATGAAACAGCACAGCAGCAATGCCATGTATGTTGCATCGGAACTGAAGAACCTAGGTCTGGCTGTCCGGTATCCGGGACTTCCGGATCATCCTCAGCATAACATGCTCAACGGGATCATCAACAAGGAATACGGTTATGGAGGAATGATTACCCTGGAGTTGAATTCCTCAGCACTGGCCAATGAATTCATGCGGATGATGCAGATGGAAGGCGTTGGTTATCTGGCGGTAAGTTTGGGTTACTTCAAAACGCTTTTTAGCAATTCAGGCAAAAGCACATCGTCGGAGGTTCCTGAGGAGTTGCAGCGTAAAATTGGATTGACTGAAGGATTGGTGAGATTTTCCATCGGCCTGGATAATAACATCAACCGGTCCGTGGAAAAAATGAAAGAGTGCATGAGTAAGCTAAATATCATCTGACTCCAGAACAATAGATTGTTTTTATTGTTAATGGTAAATAAACAATACCTTAAATTTATGGATTACACCCTTAGCCTTGGTGCCAAAGCGCCTGATTTTGAACTGAAAGCCACTGACGGAAAAAACTACAGGCTAGCGGATTTTAACGCATCCAGATACCTGGTGGTTTTTTTCACTTGCAATCACTGTCCTTATGTGCTGGGGTCCGATGAAACCACCAGGCAGACTGCCCTGAAGTATAAGCCATTGGGAGTAGATTTCGTTGCCATCAATTCCAACAGTGCAAATACCTATCGTGAAGATGATTACGAACATATGGTAAAACGGATGCAGCAATATCAGTTCCCGTGGATATACCTTCACGATAAGACGCAGGAAATCGCTAAAAAGTACGGGGCTTTGCGGACTCCTCACTTTTATGTTTTTGATGAGCTCAGGAGAATGGTTTACACGGGAAGGGGAGTTGATAATCCAAAGGATGCAAAGAATTCAAAGGTATTCGATCTCGACCGCGCGTTGGAAGAACTCACCAGTGGCAAAGAAATCAGCATCAAACTGACAAACCCGATCGGATGCAACGTCAAATGGGAAGGCATGGATCCTCACTGGATGCCTGCTGAAGCCAGGGATCTGACATAAAAGGCAGAATGAACGTCAGTTGAAAACCGTCAGGCACCCCGAAATCCCCTGAAGTACTTCATAAACTGAATCCTTTCATAGGCTGCCGGATTAACGGTTTTGGCCTGGCTCATGATTCCCCGGAACTGGCTTATCTGGTCCATTCCTTTATCAGCCATCCAGTTCTCCAGGCCATCCAGCATCATCTGGATCTGATCCGGTCCGTTGACATAAACAGTGGAAGCAACTTCAACGGCATCTGCTCCTGCCAGTAATTGCTTAATCAGTGCGGACCCGTCGTGAACCCCTGTGGATGCGCATAGGCTGCAACCTGACCGGCCTGAAAGGATGCCGATCCAGCGCAATGAAAGGTAAAGATCGGAAGGATTGCTTAGTACTGCGCCGGCAGTGAACTCAAGGGAGTCAATATCGATATCGGGATTGTAAAAACGATTGAAGAGAACAAGCCCGTCAATGCCTGAATTGGAGATCTTTTGCAGGAAAGAGGACAGGTTGGAAAAATAATAACTGAGTTTGACAATCACAGGAATGGTGACCTGCTTTTTCACCTCTTTAATGATATCGAAATAGATTTTTTCATTATCTTCTGCAGAGCGGCTGAAATCGCTGGGAAGGATAAATACATTCAGTTCAATGGCATCTGCACCTGCCTGCTGAATCTGACCCGGAAAATAGGTCCATTGCGAAGCGGTAATGCAGTTAACAGAAGCAATAACAGGGATGTTCACGCCTTTTTTGGCTTTCCGGATGTAGTCCAGATATTTGGTGGCGGGTTCGTCAGGTGATTCCATATATTCATAGAAATCTACTGTTTCAGGGTACAGAAATCCCTCGGAACTCATCCGGTGCATACTTGCATTCATTTCCTTCAGGATCTCCTCTTCAAAGAGAGATTTGAGAACTACTGCAGCAGCCCCCTTATTTTCAAGTTCCTGAATGTTTTCAATGGTATCAGAAAGTCCTGAACTGCCAATAATAACAGGATTCTTCAGTTTAAGACCTGCAAAAACAGTTGTTAAATCAGCCATACGGGTTGTTTTAATTAATATAAGTAAATTTATTAAAAGTTACCATGAAAAGGCTATTGTCAATAACCTAATTTTCATAAATTTGTTTTAATTGAATACTTAATTTCTGAGTTATATCTAACAATACCCAAACCGATGAAAAAGATACTCTTTCTGCTTGTCATGAGTCTTTTGCTTTGCAACGGATGCAAGTTTTTCAGGGGCAAATCTGCCAAGACCATTGATACCATAACTGCCGACACAACTACGGAAGAAATCATTGACTCAGCTGACTTATACACGGGAATGGGGGATGCGTCTGTTACGGAACAGTCAGCGCCGGTTGCCCAGATGCAAGCATCAACACCTGTTACACAAAGGACAAGTGCTTTAGGCGGAACCTATTATATGATAGTTGGCTGTTTTACGGTTCAGAATAATGCCGACAAATTTGCAGAGAAATTGAGGGGTAAAGGGTATAATCCGCAGATAATTTCGGGAAGCAACAATTTCCAGATGGTTTCCGCAAAATCTTACAACAGTTACCGTGAGAGCGTGGCCGATCTGGATAAATTCCGCAACGAGGTAACACCCAATGCCTGGGTTTACCTGCAAAGATGAGCTTTACGAATTCCCGGTCATTATGAATAACGGCTGAAATTCAAAGCTTTTATAATGCGGACGGTACCGCTCCACATTGTAATACCTTTTAATATCAATTACTTTGTTGGTGC
>Ga0209450_10001495_pt1 | contig 11732 bp, 13 predicted proteins | sample FrelakmetLWP11LW_FD_187149 | JGI IMG/M metagenome (GOLD analysis project Ga0209450, IMG submission 187149) | Freshwater lake sediment microbial communities from the University of Notre Dame, USA, for methane emissions studies - LWP11 LW (SPAdes)... | ecosystem: Environmental > Aquatic >... | reverse complement strand
TCGGTGGCGGTACCACCGAGGTGATGCTGGAAGAGGTGGCCAAGCGCTTCGAGCGCGGGCTGCAGCCATGACCTCGCGCCCACCGTCCGGCTCGCCCGCTCACCGGCAGGCGGCCCGCGGACTCGACCTTTTCCCGAAACGCATCTCCAACTGACACGCAATCCGCCGACATGGACACCCACACCCTCGAGATCCATATCGCGCACCGCGTCGCCGTCGTCTGGATGGCGCGCGAAAAGGTGCGCAACGCCTTCAACGAAACGATGATCGCCGAGCTGCGCGGCACCTTCGAGCGGCTCGGTGCCGATCCAGGCGTGCGCGCGATCGTGCTGGCCGCGCGCGGTCCGGCGTTCTGCGCCGGCGCCGATCTCGACTGGATGCGGCGCATGTCCGCCTACTCTGCCGAGGAGAACCGGCGCGACGCGCGACAGCTCGCCGACATGCTGCGCACGATCCATGAATGCCCGAAGCCGACGATTGCGCGCGTGCACGGTGACGCCTACGCCGGCGGCATGGGCCTGGTGGCGGCCTGCGACATGGCCTTCGCGGCCACCGGCGCCGGCTTCTGCCTGAGCGAGACCAGGCTCGGCCTCATCCCGGCGACGATCAGCCCGTATGTGATCAGCGCGATCGGCGTCGCCGCCGCGCGGCGCTACATGCTGACGGCGGAGAAGTTCGACTCGGCCGAGGCCTACCGGATCGGGCTGGTGCACGACATCACGCCACCGGACGCGCTCGACGGCAAGGTCAACGAAACGCTCGGCGCGCTGATGCTCACCTCCGCCGACGCGGTGGGCGAGGCCAAGCGCCTGGTGCGCGAGGTCGCCGGCCGGCCGCTCGACGATGCACTGCTCGCCGACACCGCCGAGCGGATCGCCGCCATCCGTGCCTCCGACGACGGCCGCGAAGGCGTGCGCGCCTTCCTCGACAAGCGCAAGCCGCGCTGGGTCACCGAGTACGAAGCCGAAGTCGCGGCGGCCGAGGGTGACGACGAGGAGATGTGAGGCGCTGCGCCAGCCAGCTCGTCGGCCCGAAGCAGGCAGCCAACCTATCCTTGAAACCCGCGTGCACCCATGACTGACTCCCTCGACACCGCCCAGCTGATCGCCATCGCCTCAGTGCTGGGCTTTGCCAGCGGCATCCGGCTGTACCTGGTGCTGTTCGCGGTCGGACTGGCCGGCTACCTGCAGTGGGTGCCGCTGCCGGCCGGGCTGCAGCTGCTCGCGCAGCCGTGGGTGCTGGGCGCCTCGGGCCTGATGATGGCGATCGAGTTCTTCGCCGACAAGATTCCCGCGCTCGATTCGCTTTGGGACACCGCGCATACGCTGATCCGCATCCCGGCCGGCGCAGCGCTGGCTGCGGCGATCTTCGGCGGCGACTCGGCAACCTGGGCCACGGTCGCCGCGCTGCTCGGCGGTTCACTCGCTGCGACCAGCCACTTCACCAAGGCCGGCAGCCGGGCGCTGATCAACACCTCGCCGGAGCCGTTCAGCAACGTCGTCGCCTCGGGCGCCGAGGACGTGCTCGTCGGCGGGTTGCTGCTGCTCCTGCTCGCCCACCCGTGGGTGGCGGCGGGAGTCGTGCTGCTGCTGGTCCTGGTGGCCATATGGCTGCTGCCGAAGCTCTTCCGCTTCATCGTTCGGCTGCTGCGGCGGCTCACCGGCGGCGAGCCCGCGACGGAAGAAGTGCGGTGAGGCGACGGCTGTTCCTCCTTGCCACCGCGGGCTGGCTGGCGGCGTGCGCGACTGCGCCGGAGGAAAGGAAGCGCCGGCTCACGGGGCCGGACATCTTTGCCGTCGACCCCGCAGTGCTGCGTGCCGCGGTGCTGACCGATGCGCGGGTCACGATCCAGGCGGTCGTCATCGACGTGCGCTCGCCGGCGCTGGACGAGCGATTCGTGATGCGGTTGCAGCAGCCGGCCGCGGTCGACCGGCGGCTGCCGCCCGCGCCGGACGGACTGGCCTGGCGGGTCCTGGCGCTGTCCGCCGAGGCAATGACGACGCTGGTCACGGTCAGGCAGATGCTCGCCTCGCGGCTGCCTGGCCCGGAGGGGCTGGAGGTGACGGTGTCGGCCCAGCCGGCGCTCGTGCCGGCGGAACGGATCGCGGCGCTGCCGGTGCGGATCGACCTGCTGGTGGACAATCGCGAGGGCTGGTTCACACTAGGCGAAGGAACGCTCGACCTGCGCCGCTGACGAACCAAGAACGGGAGGAGACTAAAGATGAGATTGAACACCAAGCGCGGGCCGACGGCATCGGTCCGTGTCGGGCTTTTCGGCGTTGCGCTATTGCTCGCCGCGACAGCAGCGCTGGCCCAGGCCGGCGGCGCCACCACGGTCAGCGACTTCTCCGCGGCTCCGGGCAACGGCAACTACGGCTTCGCCTCCAGCACGCCGCGCACCCTCGCCGATGTGCTCGACCGCAATCGGCCTCGCCCGCCGGCTACGGCAGTCGGCCGGCTGATGATGCCGGCCGGCGGCGCCGGGAAGGTGCCGGCGGTGCTGCTCGTGCACGGCTCGGGCGGCGTCTACCCGGCGCTGGCCGACTTCTGGGGCAAGCGATTCAACGACCAGGGCATCGCTGTCTTCATCATCGATATCTTCGGCGCGCGCGGCGTGCAGTCGACCGCCGACGACCAGTCGCTGGTGCCCTTCTCGGCCGACCTGGCCGACTCCTTCGCCGCGCTGCAGCTTTTGGCCGGCCACCCGAAGATCGACCGCGAGCGCATCGTCATCATGGGCTTCTCGCGCGGCGGCATCGCGGCCGGGCGCGCGGCGGTGAACAAGATCGCCGCCGGGCTAAGCAGCGACGGCCTGCGCTTCGCCGCGCACATTCCCGTGTACTCGGGCGGCTGCACCGGCATCACGTCGGTGACGGTCAAGCCGGGCGTGTTCGGCCCGGCGCCGATGCTGTGGATCCATGGCGACGAGGACGATTACACCTATGCCAGCGACTGCCAGGACTTCGCGCAGCGTATCCGCGCCACCGGCACGCCGACGGAATTCGTCCTGCTGCCCGGCGCGCGACACAAGTTCGACCTCGACGACAGCCGGCGGCACCAGCTCCCGTTTGTGCAGAAGGTCAGGCAGGGGTGCCCGCTCGAGTTCGACGTCGACGTGCTGACCTTCCGCGACCGGCGAAACGGCGCCGCCATTGCCGCGGCCGACGTCGGGGCGTTCAGCAAGACTCACTGCTTGACCACCGGCGCGACGGTCGAGGGCGACAGCAAGTCTCGCGAGGCGGCGGCCAAGGCGGTCGACGCCTTCCTCAAGCAGGTCCTCAAGCTCTAGACACGAAGCACATCCGCCCACGGCAAACGATGTTCGACAAGATCCTGATCGCCAACCGTGGCGAGATCGCTTGCCGGGTCGCCGCCACTGCGCGCCGCCTCGGCGTGCGCACGGTCGCGGTGTACTCGGACGCCGACGCCGGCAGCCGGCACGTGACCTTCGCCGACGAGGCGGTGCGCATCGGCCCCGCGCCGGCGCGCGAGAGCTACCTGCAGGGCGCGGTGATCATCGAGGCGGCACGGTCGAGCGGCGCGCAGGCGATCCATCCCGGCTACGGCTTCCTGTCGGAGAACGAGGCCTTCGCGCGCACCGTCGCCGACGCCGGCCTGGTGTTCATCGGCCCGCCGCCGCGCGCACTCGCCGCCATGGGCAGCAAGAGCGAAGCCAAGGCGCTGATGGAAGCCGCCGCGGTGCCGCTGGTGCCCGGTTACCACGGCGCCAACCAGGACCCGGCGCTGCTGGCACGCGAGGCCGCTCGCATCGGCTATCCGGTGCTGATCAAGGCGGCGATGGGCGGCGGCGGCAAGGGGATGCGCATCGTCACGGCGGCCGCGGAGTTCGCCGACCTGCTCGCTTCCTGCAAGCGCGAGGCGGCGGCCAGTTTCGGTGACGACCGCGTGCTGGTCGAGAAATACCTGCAGCAGCCGCGGCACGTCGAGGTGCAGGTGTTTGCCGACACGCACGGCAACTGCCTGAGCCTCTTCGAGCGCGACTGCTCGGTGCAGCGCCGGCACCAGAAGGTGATCGAGGAGGCGCCGGCGCCGGGCATGACGCCCGACCGCCGCCGCGCGATGGGCGAGGCGGCCGTGGCGGCGGCGCGCGCCGTCGGCTATGTCGGCGCCGGCACGGTGGAATTCATCGTCGATTCCGACGGCACGTTCTTCTTCATGGAGATGAACACCCGGCTGCAGGTCGAGCATCCGGTGACCGAGATGATCACCGGCCACGACCTGGTCGAGTGGCAGTTGCGCGTGGCCGCCGGCGAGAAGCTGCCGGTCACCCAGGAGCAGCTGGCGATTCGCGGCCATGCGATCGAGGCGCGCGTCTACGCGGAGAACCCCGACAAGGGCTTCCTGCCAGCGATAGGCCGCCTGACGCACATGTCGATGCCGGCGGCAGTCGAGTTCAAGCGTAACGTCGACGACAGCGGCTTGCACGATCCGGCTGCCGTGCGCATCGACAGCGGCGTTCGCGCCGGCGACGCGATCAGCCCGCACTACGACCCGATGATCGCCAAGCTGATCGTCTGGGGCGAGGACCGTGCGCAGGCGATCGCCCGCATGCGCGCGGCGCTGGCCGACTTCCACATCGTCGGCCTGGCCAACAACGTCGACTTCCTCGCCCGGCTGATGGACAACCCTGCCTTCATCGCCGCCGATCTCGACACCGGGCTGATCGAGCGCGAGCGCGAGCGGCTGTTCGCCACCGAGGCACGGGTGCCGGAGGACATGCTCGCCGCCGCCTGCGCGCGCGTGCTGGCCGACGAAGCCACCGCCAGCGGCTCGCACCGCGATCCGTTCGACATGCGAAACGGCTGGCGGCTGAACTACACCTACACGCGGACCCTGACGCTGGCTTCGGCGCACGGTGTGCACGACGTGCTGCTCGACTACGGGCGTAACGGCTACCGCTACCGGCACGGCGGGAACGATGCGGCGCTCGCGATCGCCGCGCACGACGGGTCGCGCCTGCGGCTGCGCTTCGGCCACCGCCTGCTTTCGGCCGACGTCGTGCGCGACCGCGACGACCTGCACGTCTTCAGCGGCGGCCGATACCGGACGCTGACGCTGGTCGACGTGATCGCCCATGCCGGCGAGCGCGATGGCAACGATGCGGGGCTGGTGGCGCCGATGCCGGGCAAGGTGATCGCTGTCCATGTCGCCGCGGGCAGCCGGGTGACCAAGGGCGCACCGCTGCTGGTGATGGAGGCGATGAAGATGGAGCACACCATCGTCGCCCCGGACGACGGCACGGTCGACGCGGTGCTCTACGGCGCCGGCGAACAGGTCGCCGAGGGTGCGCCGCTGGTCACCTTTGCGCGCGCGGACACCTGACCGCTGCTGGCAGCACAGTTGGCGCGAAGGGGTACCCGGGACAGGGAACCAGGGAGCGACAGATGAGACTCGCAAGGCTATCCAGATCGCTGCTGGTGGCCATGGCGATCGTCGCGCCGTGCCTCCTTGTCCTATCGATGCCGCTGCTCGCGGCCGACGATTCCGATCGGGGCGCGAAGATGGTCGTGGTCGTCGTGACGTACAACTTCCCCGGACCCGTGACACTCGGGGAGGTGAGGCGGGCGGCGGCCAAGGGCGCGCAGAGGTACCTCAACCTGCCGGGGTTGCTCAGAAAGAATTACTGGCTGAGCGAGGACGGCATGCGGGCAGGCGGCATCTACGTGTGGGAGTCCAGGGCGCGCGCCGAGGCGTTCTACACGGCAGAGTGGAAGCAGTTCTTCACTGCCCAGTACGGCGTGCCGCCGGAGATCGTCTACCTCCACTCGCCGGTGATGGTGGACAACACCGCCGGCCGCATCTTTACCGAGCCGGAGTAGGGCAACCGGGTTCCGGCTGCGATCGGCCGCATCCGGTCAGTTGGGCATCGCACCGCAGAGCAGTCTTTCGACCGCCGCCCGGATCAAATGCGGAGGCTCGGAACGACTACTCCGCGGGCATCCTGCCTTCGCACTTGATGCGAAAGGTAGTCCTGAAGCACGATGAGACCAGTTCTTGATCTCCTGCTTGCGGTCTGCCGAGGAGTGCGGCGATGGCCCGGTCTCTGAGCTGCCAATGTGCCTGCCAGTGCGGCCGGTCGAAGTTCACCGTCAGCGGCAGGCCGCTTGCACAGCTGTACTGCCACTGCAAGATCTGCCAGGCCCTTTATCGGCAGCCGCGCGCCGACGTCACCATCTGCTGAAGGCAGAGCGTTGAGCTGCCGGAAGATCAGCGCATCCAGTTCAAGCGCTATCGACTGCCACCGGCGATCAGCCGCGGCACCTGCCCCTCCTGCGGCCTGCCTGTCGTCGGTTTCCTCCGCCTTGCGCCTTTCGTGCGGTTGGCGTTCGTTCCCGGCATGAACTTCCCGCGCCGAACCGGGCTGCCGAGGCCGAGCGCTCACATCTTCTATCACCGCCGCGTGAGGGATGCGGTCGACGGGCTGCCCAAGATCAGCGGTTACTGGACCAGCGAGCTGTTCGTGACCAAGCTGATCCTCGCCAACATGCTTGCCGGCGCAAGCGAGGCATAGCGCGCGTCAGCAAGCAGTTGCCGAACGTGAGCTGACGGCCGACGGCTCGGATCGATCCAATCGGCCACAGGCGGTCCATGGTCGCGTCACCTCGTAGCGACCGCTTCGCAGCGAAAGAGCCTTTCGAATGCGACCCGCGGCTTCACGCCGCTGGCCATGAGCGGCTGAAGGGCGTCGGCCTGCACGACCGGTTGCGCGAAGACGGATGCGTGGCAGTCGTCACCGCGCGAGCGGCGTCCGCGGCCGCAGGCCGGCGGATGCGTCCACGCAGACTGCTGCCACCTGCGCGAGTGCGCGCGCGATGGCGGCGTTCGCCGCGACGACGCCTCCCGCGGCGTCGTCCGAAGACGCCTCCTCGACGACCTCGATATACCGCGTCGCCAGCACGCGACGGTCGGAGACGTCGAAGAGTTGCATGCGCAGCGTGAACTCGACGCGACTCGGCTTCGCCAGAAAGCTCTGCCGCAGATGCACGATCTCCGTGTCGAGCTGAAGGTCGGCCGGCAGGCCAGCGGGCCCTTGCACGACGGCGCGGAAGCTGCCTGTGTCCTCGAGCGTGCGCGTGAGCAGCGGGCCGAGCATGCGCGCGGGCGTGTCGGCCCACCGGTGCGTGGCGTAGTGGTCGAGCGCATGGGGCTTCTGCACGTACGCCATCGCCGTCGAGTCGTAGCCCGGGGCCGCGCGAGGCGGGCTCACCGATAGCACGAGGTCGCGCTTTGCCAGCATCGCGACTGCGGGCCTGGCGTCGAGCACGTGCCGGACCGTCTCGTCGACCGGCGCCGGCTGCCAAAGGCTGCAGGCCGTGGCGAGCAGCGCCAACGTCGCCGCGAAGGATGCGCAAAGCGCGCGGCGCGCCGGGGCCACGCGCTTGCCGCGCAGCTGCGCCACGGGTCGCGGGTCAGTGGAGGGGGTGGAGCGGATGTCACGCATCGTCGGTCACTCTCCGGGGCCGTGCTTCACCGGCCGCGGTCCCTGCAGCAGCATGCCAGGATTGCGCTCGACTTCCTCGACGACGCGGCGCATCGTCGCCGTCAGTCCGCGCAGCTCGGCGACCAGTTCGCGAACTTCGGGCAGCGTCATGCCGGTGAACTGCGTTAGGTCTGAGCGCGAGCCGTCGAGCGTGCTGCGGGCACCGTCGAGCACGCCGCGCGCGCTGGCGCCGGCACCGGCGACCTCGCCCGCCATGCGCTCGAGCGCGTCCGCCGTGCGCTCGAATCGCTGGACAAGCAGCGGCAGCTCGGCAGTGACGCGCGCCGCATTGTCCAACGTACGCGCCGCGTTGCCGAGCGTCGCGTCGATGGCCGACGAGCGCTCGGCAAGCGTCCGCGTCAGGACGGCCAGGTTGGCCAGCGTCTCGCCCACCGCCCGGCGATTGGGGTCGTCGAGCAGCGCGTTCAGGTTGTCGGTCATGCGCTTGAGATTGGCCAGCAGCAAGGGCGTCGCGCTCTCGAGGTGCTCGATCAGCGACGGCACCGACGCGATCACCGGGTAGGGCTCGCCCGGGCGCGCGCGCAGCGCCGGCGAGTCCCGGTGCCCGGCGGACAGCTCGACGAACGCGATGCCGGTCAGGCCCTGCGTGCGCAGCGTGGCCAGCGTGTCCTCCTTGACCGGCGTGCCCCGCTCGATATCGAGCGTCAGCCGGACCTGCTCGACGTTGCCCGGCGCAAGCATGATCGTGCGCACGCGGCCGACGTCGACGCCGCGATAGCGGACCGGAGCGTTCAGACTGAGGCCGGCCACCGACTCGGTCATGTACGTCTCGTAGGTGTCGTAGGCCTTTCGGTAGTACTTGCCGCTGGACAGCCAGAGCGCTCCTCCGATCATCGCGATGGTCAGCACGATCACGAAGGCGCCGACGGCGGCGAACTTCACTTTCGATTCCATGCCTGCTCCAGCGCGGCGCGACCGCGCGGCCCGTGAAAGTACTGCCGGACGAGCGGATCGTCCGAACGCGACAGCTCGGTCATCGTGCCGACGCCCACGATCTTGCCGTCGCCCAGCACCGCGACGCGGTCCGCCACGCGCCACATGAGATCGAGGTCGTGCGTCACCATCATGATCGTGAGGCCCAGGCCTTCGCGCAGGCCGCGCACGAGCTCGTCGATGCCGCTGGCCGAAAGCGGGTCGAGGCCCGCGGTCGGCTCGTCGAGAAACAGCAGCTCGGGGTCGAGTGCCAGTGCGCGGGCGAGCGATGCGCGCTTGCGCATCCCCCCGGAGAGCTCGCTCGGGTACTTGGGGCCGGCGTCGGCGGGCAGCCCGGTCAGCGCGATCTTGACGGCGGCCACCTCGCGGATCAGGTGCGGCGGCAGGTCCGTGTGCTCGGCGAGCACCATGCCGACGTTCTCGGCGACCGTCAGCGCAGAGAACAGCGCGCCGCGCTCGAACATCACGCCCCAGCGGCGGCGCAACGGCAGCGCTTTCTCGTCTGACATGCCGACGACCTCGTTGCCGAACACTCGGATGGACCCGGACACCGGCTGCTGCAGCAGGATGATCTCGCGCAGCAGCGTGGACTTGCCGGACCCGCTGCCGCCAACGAGCGCGAAGATCTCTCCGCCGTTCACGCTGAGAGCGACGTTCTCGTGCACGACCGCCTCGCCGAAGCGCGTGCAGATGCCGCGAACGTCGATGACGACGTCCGCACGCGGGGAGTTCGCTGCGGTCTGCATCACAGGTCGAGCCAGAGGAAAACGATGGAGAACAGCGCGTCGGTGATGATCACGAGAAAGATCGACTGCACGACGCTCAGCGTCGTCTGCGCGCCGACACTCTCCGCACTGCCGCTGACCTGGAACCCGCGAAAACAGCCGACCAGCGCGATGATCATCGCGAACACCGGCGCCTTGGCCAGTCCCGTCCAGTAGGAAGACGGCTGGATGGCCTCTTCGAGGCGGTCGACGAACAGGTCGAAGCCGACGTCGAGCTGCATGCTCGCCATCACCATGCCACCCAGTACACCCGTGACGTCGGTGTAGACGGTCAGCAGCGGCATGACGATGACCAGCGCGACGACCTTCGGCAGCACGAGCAAATCCTGGGCGCCGACGCCGATCGTGCGCAGCGCGTCGATCTCCTCGGTGACCTTCATCGTGCCGATCTGCGCCGTGTACGCGGATCCGGAGCGCCCCGCGATGATGATCGCCGTCAGCAGCGGCGACAGCTCGCGCAGCATCGCCAGCGCGACCAGGTCCACGACGAAGATGTTGGCGCCGAGGCGCTGCAGCTGATCGGCACCCTGGTAGGCGATGACGATGCCCATCAGGAACGACAGCAATCCGGTGATCGGCAGCGCTTCGACGCCCGCGGTCTGCACGTTGTGCAGGATGGGTCGCCACCGCAGGCGGCGCGGATGTCGCAGCGCGCCCAGCAGTGCGAGCGCGCTCTCGCCGACGAACGCCAGGTAACCGTGGGTGCCGGCGACGACCGACCACGCGCGTCGTCCCACGCGAGCGAGCCAGGGCGGCGGTTGGACGATCGGCGTTTCGAGCGGGATCTCGCGAGCTGCGAGCAACTGCAGCACGGTGGCGAACTCCGTTCGCAGTCCCTGTACGCGCACGACGCAGCCGTACTTTGCACGCTGGCGGACCGTTCGGTGCAAGAGCCACGCGCCGGACGTATCGAGCACGGTGATGCCGGACCCGTCGACAACGATCTCGCCGCCCTCCGGCCAGTGGACTTCGGCCAGCCGCTGTTCCAGATCCGCAATCGTGCGAACCGACCAGATGCCGCAGCAACGCAGTTCGCTCGCCACCGCGCCGGGCGAGGGGGTCAGAACGATCAACTGCGCGCTGGAATCGGGGGACATTGCAGAATCCAATCGCCGGCAACACTGCCGGCGGCTCATCTACGCTTTCGCGCCCCTTCCCAAGCATCCTATGTCATTGGCACGTGACCGGCTTGACCACAGCCAACCATTGGCGAGCAACCGGCACCGCGCAACACCGCCGCGGCCTCTTGAAGATCGCCCACACTCGGCAGTCAAAGGGCTGCCAGTCTCCTGCGGCCGCCCAGGATCGACGCTTTGGTCGTCCGCTCGCCAGCAACGCCGGCAGTTTGCCGGAGTTGCGAGAACCTACGCGCGCGTCACTGCGTAGCAGAAAGCCCAGAAATGCGCGCCGCGCCAGTACTGCGCGCCTGTGCCTATGCCGTCGATCATCGACCGCAGCTCCGCCTCCGACGGAAAGTTCTTCAGCACGCGATGCGTCGTTCCGTTGGGCAGCATGCGCAGCTGGTAGGTGTTGCCGGCGGCATCGCGCTCGACGATCGGCAGGCGTTCGCATTGCGCCTCGGTGTTGTCGATCAGGACCACTCGCGCGCCGGGCACGAGCCGTGCGTGCAGCCCGGCGAGGAACTCGCGCACGCGCTCGCGCGGAACGTGCGACAGCCACAGCCCGGCGAAGGCGGCGTCGAACGAGCCCAGCGTGGCCGGCAGCGCAAAGGCATCGGCCTGCACGAACGAGACGTGCTCGACGCCGGGCCGCAATCGCGCGAACGCCAGCGGCTCGGCGACCGCGTCGGTCGCCGTCATCCGCGCCGCCACCGGGGCGATGAACTGCGTCCAGTAGCCCGTGCCGCAGGCGACCTCGAGCACGCTCCTGTTCGCGAACCAGTCCGGGATCCGGCGCCGCAGTTCGTCGAGGTCGGGCTGCCGCTCCGGCCGCAGGTAGACCTCGTCGTAGATCGGCGCGCGGGCGGCGTAATACTCACGCATCGAGGAGTCGGCGGATTTCACGCGGTGCGGCTGCAAGAGGGTATCGTCGGGCGGCGCGCAGCAGACCCGCTGCGCGACACGCCATCGAACTTTCCCAGATCGTAGCCATGACCTCGCCCGCCCGCATTGCCATCGCGCTTTCGAGCATGAAATCCGAGGAGTGGATCGACCCGCTGCGCGAGGCGTGCGCGCGGGAAGGAGTGGCGGCGCAGTTCGAGGCATGGGACGGACGGCGGATCGATGCGCGCTATGCCGTCGTGTGGCTGCCGCCGCCGGAGCTGTTCACCGTCGAAACGGGACTGCGCGCGGTGTTCAACGCCGGTGCGGGTGTCGAGCGGCTGCTGGCGATGCCCGGGCTGCCGACGGCGCTGCCGATCCTGCGCCTGGTCGACGCCGGCATGGCACCGAAGATGGCCGAGTACGTGTGCTTCTACATCGCGCGCATCACGCGCGGGCTGGATCGCTTCGGCGGCCCAAATGCGCTGCGCG
>Ga0209450_10001494_pt1 | contig 11736 bp, 12 predicted proteins | sample FrelakmetLWP11LW_FD_187149 | JGI IMG/M metagenome (GOLD analysis project Ga0209450, IMG submission 187149) | Freshwater lake sediment microbial communities from the University of Notre Dame, USA, for methane emissions studies - LWP11 LW (SPAdes)... | ecosystem: Environmental > Aquatic >... | reverse complement strand
GAGTGTTCGGTTGTGACCATCGGAAATTTCGACGGGATTCATCTGGCCCACAAGGATCTTTTGGGCAAGGTCGTCGAAGAGGCCCGAAAAAGGCAGTGCCGAGGCGTTGTCCTCACCTTCGAACCTCACCCCCAGAAAGTCCTGCATCCGGAGCGCAAGCCCTTCTACCTGCTCACGACGCTTCAGGAGAAGCTGAAGCTCATCGAAGGGTTGGGAATCGATGCCGTCGTCCTCATCGAGTTCACGCAGGGCTTTGCCAGGACGACGGCCGAGGAGTTCGTCCAGGGCATCCTCTGGGATAAACTTCACCTGGAGAAGCTCATCATCGGCCACGATACGGCCTTCGGGAACCGCAAGAGCGGCAATCAGGACTTCCTCCGGAGCATGGGGCGGGCACTTGGCTTTGACGTCGAGTCCATCGAGGCCGTGCAGGTGGACGGGATCGTGGTGAGCAGCACCAGCGTGCGGCACACCCTCCTGGAAGGCGATGTGCGACGGGCCATGAAGCTCCTGGGGCGGCCCTACAACCTGGGCGGTACGGTCGTGAAGGGGTACAGGCGGGGCTCGGCGATCGGCATCCCCACGGCGAACATCGAATCGGAGAAGGAGCTTGTCCCGGCATTGGGCGTCTACGCCGTCATCGCCGAGTTGGACGGCGGTCGCCACCCCGGTGTCCTCAACATCGGCTATAGCCCGACCTTCGGCGACAACCAGCTCACCGTGGAGGTCCACCTCCTTGATTTCCCCCGCGAAGAACTCTACGGGAAGGCCATCGATGTCCTCTTCATCGACCGGATCCGCGACGAGATGAAGTTTGAAAGTCCTAAAGAACTGGTGAAACAGATCGAAAGAGATATCGAGAGGGCCAGGGAGCTCCTCAAGCCGCACCTCGGCGCGCTGTAGCGATTGCGTTGCCGGCTGGAGGGTAGATCATGTTCGTCAAAATCTGGGGCGCCAGGGGTTCCATCCCCGTCAGCGGCCAGGAATACATCAAGTACGGCGGCGACACGACCTGCATCGAGATCCGCTCGAAAAACGGCCGCGTCATCATGATCGACGCAGGGACCGGGATCCGGAGACTGGGCAAGGATCTGCTGGCCCAGGGCCTCTACGATTACGACCTCATCTTCACCCATGCCCACTGGGATCACATCATGGGCTTCCCTTTCTTCCGGCCCCTCTACTCCGACAGGACGAGCCTTCGCGTCCACGGCTGCCCCTTTGCCGAGCAGTTCGTCAGGAACATGCTGGAAAGGATCATGTCCCCTCCGAATTTTCCCGTCAACTACGGGGAGCTGAAAGCCCGGATCGCTTACTCCGACGGCTGCCCCGAGAAGTTTCAAATCGACTCGGTCACCGTCATGCCCATCGACATCAGCCATCCCGGCGGGGGCAAGGGCTACAAGTTCATCGAGGATGGGCGAAGTTTCGTCTTCATCACGGACCACGAGATTGGCTACACGCACCCCGGGGGCCTGCCCTACGAGAGCTATCTGCAGTTCTGCGCCGGTGCAGATCTTCTCGTACACGATGCCGAATTCACCGGCGAGGAGTACGCGAGGCACCGCAGCTGGGGGCACTCCTCCTACCTCGACGCCCTGAATCTGGCCGTGGAGGCTGGTGTCAGGCAGTTTGCCCTTTTCCATATCAACCAGGACCGCACCGACCGGGCCATGGACAAGATCGTGGATCACTGCCGCAGGGTTGTCCGGGAGAGCAATGCACAGGTGGGGATTTTAGGGGCCTGCTGCGACATGACGTTCCAGCTGTGAGGCTGGTGACCGGGGGCGCATCCTGTCAGTGCGGAAGCTGAGAAGTTGAGAAGTTTTGAAGTTTGGAGCAGCTGAAAGCCGATTGCATATTCCCCGTTTCTCCGAGCTTCTCAACTTCATAACTTCCTAACTTCCATCTTTTCAGGGCGCTTTGCATCAGGATTCTTTTGACCGCCCTGAAATGAAAATCTCCTCTGGTCTGCACAGTGAAAGCCAAAAATCTTCACCCCTGGGATGTGGATTACAAGGCGGCGGTGGCCATACAGGCCGAGATGCGTGAAAAACTCATCCTGGACGACGGGCTCTCCGGGGATATCCGGATTGTTGCGGGGGCCGACATCTCCTGCACAAAGGGCGATGACCGGGTCTTTGCCGCCGTCGTTCTTCTCGATGCCGCCACCCTGGAAGTGATCGAAGAGGCCACGTACAGCGGCAGGACCTCCATCCCTTACATCCCGGGCCTTCTCTCCTTCCGCGAAGGTCCCGCTTTACTGCAGGCCTTCGGGAAGCTGCGGAATCGGCCCGATGTGGCCCTCTTCGACGGCCAGGGCATTGCCCATCCCCGCGGGTTCGGCCTGGCAGCCCACATGGGTCTCATCCTGGACATCCCCTCTGTGGGGTGTGCCAAGACAAGGCTTGTCGGCACGTCCAGGGAGCCGGGCGAAAGGCGCGGGCAGCAATCGCCCCTTGTCTACAATGAAAAGCGGATCGGGGCCGTCGTGAGAACGAAAGACCGCGTGAAGCCGGTCTTTGTCTCGCAAGGCCACCGGGTGAGCCTCGAGTGCGCCGTGGAGATCGTTCTGCGGTGCGCCCCCCGCTACCGCATCCCGGAGCCGATTCGCCGGGCACATATTCTGGTGAACAAGTTGCGGCTGGAAGCCGCACAGAAAGGGACGAGGGACTAGGGTGTCGGGACCAGAAAAACCAGACAATAATGAAAAAGAAAAGGATCGTGGAGACTGCTCCCCGATCCTTTTTTAATTTCCCCGTATTTTCTTAACCCTACACCCTTGTCCCTACCCCCTGGTCCCTAGTTCCTTGTGAAATACGCTTCGCAGAAGCGGCTCTCGGCTCGGGTCTTCGTGTTGTGGGCGTTGATGAAGAACGTGACACCGACCACCTCGGGCGGCTCGCCGCCGTTGATGTCCTTGAAGAGCTTGCGGTAGTCCTCGTAGATGTTGCGCTTTTCCGTGATCCACCGGCCCAGCTTGTCCGTCTTGTTCCGCAGCACGATGTAACGGACCCGCCCCGCCAGGGGGTGGGCGTTCTTGCCCATCGTCCCCTTCGGGCTTTCCGTATCCCAGATGTATCCCAGAAGCGGCGCCGTCAATGCGTGCGGGAATCCCGTGGGCGTGAAGACGACATAGACCTGGGCGGCCTGGTCATCGGTGGAGCGCTTGCGCACGTCGGCTCCGTCGGGCAGACGGCTTGCTGCCCACTTCCAGTTCAGGTAGGGAAATTCTTTGGGATTCACCTTCATGTTGCGGCTGATGCCGAAGGAGGATTCCCCGTCGCTTGTCAGGTGAAGGCAGTAGGGGTCCTGCTGAACCGATGCCTGCGCCTCGCCCCAGCCGAAGGAGCTGTGCCTCTTGGGAGGCGGCAGTCCCGACAGGTCCAGCCTCTCGATCTGGATGTTCGGCTTCCCATGCCGCAGCTCGAGATTCCAACCCGGGGGGAGGCCGTCTTTGAGCTCCGTCGAGGAAAAATTCGTGACGGGTATGCGCTCCGCGGCAGGGGAGGCCATCGTTTCGCATATGGATAATGTCAGCATGGCCGCGAGGGCCAGCAGGAAGAGCAGCCTGGATGGTTTCAAGAGATCACCCGGTCTTGCCGCTGTAGTAGGCCATGACTTCCGTACGCGTCAATACGGCCCTGACATCGCTGACCTCTTTTTCGATGTTTTCCCTTCCGCCCTCCTCGCGGTCGATGAGGGCGATGACCCGCTTCACGTCAATCCCCGCCTCGCGGGCCGCCTCGATGGCTGCCAGCGTGGAGCCGCCGGTGGTGATGACGTCGTCGAGGATGACGACGCTTTCGCCTGCCTTGACGGACCCTTCGATGCGGCTCTTTGTGCCGTGGTCCTTGCTTTCCTTGCGCACGATGAAGGACTTGACGGGCTTGCCGCGCTGAAAGGAGATCACGGAGAGGGCGTTCGCCATCGGGTCTGCGCCCAGCGTGAGCCCGCCTGCCGCCGTGACATCGAGATCCTGGATCATGTTGAAGAGGAGGTGGCCGATGAGGTTCATCCCCTCCGGGTCCAGGGTCGTGGGCTTGCAGTTGAAGTAGAAGTTGCTCTTCCTCCCCGAGGCCAGTGTGAAGGGGGGATTTTCGCTGTATTTGAAAGACTTCTCCAGGATGACCCTGGCGAGTCTCTCCTTCATCCGGGCATGGTCCATCGAAAACTCCTTTTTCCGCCTTCCGTGCCTTGGCTTCGATGAGCTTCCGGCACGGTTCGCGGAGTATACACCAAAAGCAGGCGCAAGGCAAAAGGCTAAAGGTTAAAGGCCGCAGGCTACAGGCTTTCCCTCTTGCTGTTCTCCCTTAGCCTGATTTTCCCCTATACCCTGAACCCTATACCCGGGTCCCTGTGATTCTCTGAATCACGCTGACGGCCTCGACACCGTCGCGGGCGTACTCTGCGCCGATCGACTCGGCGTAGGCCTTTGTGACCACGGCGCCTCCTGCGATGAAGGGACACTGCTCTCCCTGCTTGCGGGCAAGCACGATGACCTCCTTCATCTGGGTCATGGTGGTCGTCATGAGGGCCGAGAGCCCCACGGCCCGGGGCCGATGACGTTCGATCTCCCTTACGATCCGCTCGGCGGCAACATCCTTCCCCAGGTCGACGACCTGGTAGCCGTGGTTGCGAAGCATGAGGGCGACGATGTTCTTCCCGATGTCGTGGATATCGCCCTTCACCGTGGCGATGAGGATCGTGTCCCGCTGCGCTGCCTTCGATCCCTCCTTCAGGAAGGGATCGAGAGCCTCCATGCCGATCTTCATCGTCTCGCCGCTCGCGATGAGCTGCGGCAGGAAATACTCCTTGCGGCCGAATCGCTCGCCCACCTCGACGATGGCCGGGATCATGATCTCCTGGGCCAGTTTCGCCGCGTCGAATCCCGCCTTCAGCGCCTCCGCGACAAGCCCTGCCACGGCATCGCGGTTCCCGTCGAGAATGGCCTCCCGGACTTTCCTCTCCGGCGGGAGGGCCTCGATGGGTGCTCCTTTCTTCCCGCCGCCGGCTGCCTTGGCGCAGTGGGCGATCCAGGCCGCCGCGTCGCGGTCCCTTCCGCCCAGAACGTCGGCGGCCTTCTTGACGAACATGAGCTCTTCGCCTGCGGGGTTGGCGATGGCGGCTGTGAGCCCCGATGCGGCTGCCATGGCCAGAAAGGTCGTGTTGATCCACTTGCGCTCCGGCATGCCGAAGGAGACGTTGGAGAGCCCCACTACCGTGCGGGCCCCGAAGGTTTCCGTCGTCCAGCGGACCGTCCGGATGGTCTCCAGAGGCGCCTTCGGGTTCGATGCGGCCGTCATGACAATTCCGTCGACGAGGAAGTCGTCGCGCGTGAAACCGTGCTTGCGGGCCTCGCGTTCGATTGCCCGGACAACGACGGCGCGCTTTTCCGCCGTCTCGGGGATGCCCTTATCCGTGAGCGGAAGCAGGATGAACATGGCGCCGTACTTTGCCGCCACGGGCAGGAGTTTTTTGAGCTTCTCCTTTTCCCCCGAGATGGAGTTGATGAGCGCCCGGCCCGGGTAGACCCGCAGGGCCCGCTCGATAGGCTCCGCCTTGGCCGAGTCGATGACGAGGGGAAGTTCCGTAGCGGCGGAAAGTGCCAGCACAACCTCCTGCATGGCTTTTTCCTGATCCATGCCGGGGACCCCCACGTTGACGTCGAGCAGGGCCGCTCCCGCCGCCTCCTGGTCCCGGGCCATCTGGCGCGCCAGGGCTGTTTTTCCTTCCCGGAGTTCCTCCTGGAGGGCCTTTCTGCCCGTGGGGTTGATGCTCTCGCCGATGACGGCAAGCGGCCGGCCCGGCTCGAAAAGGAGGGTCTTGCGGGCCGAGCTAAGCGCCGCGAGCGACTTGCGCAGGGGGGGCACGGGTTTCTTCCGGGCCACGGCCTTCCTCAGGGCGGCGAGGTGTTGCGGGGTTGTGCCGCAGCAGCCGCCCAGGATTCCGGCGCCCGCAGCGATGAGGGCACCTGCCCGGGAAGCGAATTCGGCGGCGTCCATGTCGTAGACGGTCGTGCCGCCCATGGTCTTCGGAAGCCCGGCGTTGGGTTTGGCGATAAGCGGGATCTTCGCGTAGGGCTTCATGGCCCCGATAAAGCGCACCATGTCATCGGGCCCCGTGGAGCAGTTGCAGCCCACGGCGTCGGCACCCAGGGCCTGCAGCGTCGTGAGGGCCGTCAGCGGGTCGGTGCCGTTGAGCGTCCGGCCGTCGCGCTCGAAGGTCATGGTGACCATCGTGAACAGATCGCAGCTTTCCTTCACGGCGATCAGCGCCGCCCGGGCCTCCTGGATGTCCATCATGGTTTCGATGACGAAGCAGTCCACGCCGCCCTCGAGAAGTCCCAGGACCTGTTCCTTGAAAGCCGCCACGGCCTCCTCGAAATCCACTTCCCCGAAGGGCTGGATGAAATGCCCTGTGGGGCCGATGTCGCCGGCAATCAGGGCTTTGCCCCGCAGGGCCTCTTTCGCGATGAGCGCAAGCCTGCGATTCACGGATCGGGCGTCGGAGGCGCCGAACTGGCCCAGCTTGAATCGGTTCGCACCGAAGGTGCAGGTGTAGACGACGTCGCAGCCCGCACGGGCGTAATCGGCGTGGACGCTTCCGATCACCAACGGGTTCTCGATGCACCACAACTCCGGGCAGACCCCGGCGGGCATCCCGCGTTTCTGGAGCTCTGTGCCCGTGGCCCCGTCGAGGATGAGCGGCCTTTTCTTCATGATGTCCAGGAATTTTCGCTGTCCCTTTGCCATCGGTTTTCCCTCAGCCTGTCGTTTCGATCCCCGCCACGGCCGTGACAGATTTCTCGGGTGCGAGGATGTATCGCTCCGTCAGCTCGACGCCGAACCGCCCGAGGTCCAGCAGGTCGTAGAAGAGTTTCTGGTTTTCCAGCGCAAGATCGCCGTAGCCGCAGGAAAAGCGGCTTTTCGTGAGCCGTCGGCTCTCCCTGCGCAGATCCCGCGCAAAGAAGGCTTCCATCCAGTCGAGAGCGGCATCGACCATCTCGCTTGCCGCAGCATCGAGGACGACGGCCTGCGTCAGGTTGTCGGCCGCCGTGTCCCGGCGGATTGCCTCGATGACGGCCGCACCCGCCGTTGCCCCCATCAGGAGGACTTCCTTCGAGCCGGCCAGCAGTTTAGCGAGATGGGTGCTTTCCAGGCAATGACTGCCGGGGAGTCGGATCAGGCGGGAGTCCTTCGAAAGGATGGGGAGACGCCTGGCGGCCCCCTTCAGGGTGATGAGCGAGCGGGCCTTCTCGATGCTCTCCGCCGAGCGTCCGGGCCTCGTCGGGCTTGATCTTTGTGAGCCCCTTGCGGAAGCCCAGCCTCCGGTAGATCGCCTCCAGCGGCGGCTCGATCGTGATCCGTTCGAAGGTGATCAACCGGTCCATAAGAACAGGGTAAAGGGTATAGGGTTCAGGGTACAGGCGAATAGGTCTCGTCAGTTCGATGCCGCTGGCGCCCTCTCCACCCCGGAGAGCTCGATGATGAATTCATCGACTTCCTTGGGTGGGTTCATGAAGACGATCATGAAGGGGATGCTCGCCCGCGAGCGGATGCCCGCATTCGCCATGTCGCTCCCTTCAGGTTTCTGCAGCTCTGCCAGGATCTCCTTGTCCGAAAGGCGATTCATCTCCTCTTCGGTCAGGATGTTTCCCGCGAACGTCTCGACCTCCCCGAGGAGCTTCCCCGTATTGTCGAGGATCTTGCCGCGGAGCTTGATCCTGCCCACGGGATATTCATATTCGTTAACGGCCAGGCCCGAGATGACGAGAAGATCGCCCGAGGCCGTGCTCTTCGTGAAGCGCTCCTTGACCTCGGTAAAGTTGATCCCGCCCGCGGTTGTCACGGGGCTCGCCTTTGGAGCGGGTCCCAGCACCCGGTCCCCCGTGCCGGGGGAAACGAAATTGAGGACGTCCCTCGTGATGCCGGGATTCAGCCAGAAATAAACGCTGCCGACAACGAGGAAGACCAGGATCGAATAAGCGACGAGACGTCCGGGCGTCCAGAAACTGGCACGGGGCCGCTCCATTTCCTCCTCGTCTTCCGTTTCCTCTTCCTCGACAGCGGGCATGACCTTGGCCTCTGTCGTGATCCCCTCAGCAGGTTTCGGCTGAGGCGGCGGATCGGGCGGCGAGATGACATCCGCCGGCGTCAAAGGCTTCAACGGAGCCGCCGGCACCGGTTTGAGCGGCGAGATGACATCTGCCGGCGTCAGAGGTTTCGCGCTGGCCGCTTGCTCTTTGACGGGCGCAATGGAGGCATCCGGTCTGGTATTGATCTCGAAGAACTCGTGGCCACAACGGCTGCATCGGACCCAGACTCCGCCACCCGCCATGAGTTCGTCTTTGAACCGGAACTTCGTCGCGCATTGCTTGCAATGGATGATCATCGGTCTTTCTTTCCTTCTGCCTTTGACCTTTATCCTGGAACCCCGATCATGCGGCGAAGCCGCTCATTCTTCCATCACGTAGATGTCGGGCAAGTACCTGGCTTTTTCATCGAAGTCGATCCCGTAGCCAAGGATAAACCCTTTATCCAGGTCGAAGCCCACGTAGTCCGCCGTGAACTCGATCTTGCGCCGGTGCTTCTTGTCCACGAGGGCGCAGACCCTGAGGGATGCGGGTTTCTGCTCTTTCAATTTTCTGACCAGGAAGTCCAGCGTGATCCCTGTGTCGACGATGTCCTCCACGATGAGTACGTCTTTGCCGGCAATCGAGGTCTCGAGTTCTTTCGTGACGATGACCTTCCCTGATGTGGCCGTGCCGGACCCGTAGCTTGCGAGCCGGATGAAATCGATGACACAGGGCCCCTTCAGATGCCTCACGAGATCGGCCATGAACATGAAGGCGCCCTTGAGAACGCAGACAACGACAAGGTCCTTTCCCTGGTAGTCGCGGGAAATCTGCTCCGCGAGCCCCCGGACCACCCTGTCGATCTCTTCCCTGGAGAAGAGAACCTTCATCCTGAGCTTCTCCATGGCCCCCTCCTTTAACAAGTTTTGACACTAGCCAACGAAGAAGGAATTGTCAATGATAATCAACTAGTTCTTTGTATCGGCCGACGACGTCCTCGAGGTGCTCCCGGATCATCTCCTCCGCCTTCTTCACCTCATCCCGGCTTTTGAAAGCCGACTGGAGGCTGAGGAAGATCCTGTCGAAGCGGGATTTTTCGCAGCCCAGGGCCTCGTAGTCGATGACGAAGATGGAATAGTCCGTCCCGTCGAAACTGTACTTGCCGAAGCGGTTCGCGGCCTCGGAGCGGAAGGGCCAGGCAAGCTTGAGATCGAAAAATCGCCGCGCCGCCTCCCGGAGTGCAGGGTCGCTGAAGCGTGCCGGCGCGGGCATCTCGCCTGCGGCCTCGCTCACGAGGCGGAAGAACTCCTTTACGAGGTCGATGTCGGTGATGCAGGCGCCGTAGAGGTACCAGTCGTCGAGGATCTCGAGAACGGCGAGCTTCTCGGCCCGCGAGATGTAGCTGTAGCTCGGGCAGAAGTGACCGTCGCAGAGCTCGCGCCCGTAGAAGGAGACATCCCTCATGTCCCGCCCCGCGTTCTGCATGGGGTGAAGAAGACAGCCGACCCGCCTCTCCCCCTCGTCGAGAAAGCCCACGTACTCGCAGCAGTGGATGACCTCGTAGCGCTTTCGCCCGTCTTCCTTCCCCTTCACCGCTTCGGAGAATCGCGGGAGGTCTTCGGGGCCGCGGACGGTCTCGCGGAAAAGGCGGGTGCGGCCGCGCAGCCGCTCCGCCAGGGCCTCGCGGTCGGAGTCGGCGTAGTTGTAGAGGCCGCAGCAGGCGCCGCAGGACTTCAAGGCATCCGGCTGGCAGAGGTGGACGAAGGGGCTTTCGGGCCCGTCATTCAAAGACAATGGTTTTCGAGCCATGAACGAGGATTCGGTTCTCCAGGTGGAGTCTCACCGCCCGGGCGAGCACCATGCGCTCGAGGTCCTTCCCCTTCATCTCCATGTCGCTGACGGAGTCGCGGTGGCTGATCTTGATGACGTCCTGGGCGATGATGGGGCCGTCGTCGAGGGTTTCCGTCACGTAGTGGCTCGTGGCGCCGATGATCTTGACGCCGCGGTCGTAGGCCTGCTGGTAAGGGCTTCGCCCGGCGAAGGCCGGCAGAAAGGAGTGGTGGATGTTGATGATCCGGTTCGGCCAGCGTGCCACGAAACGGTCCGTGAGGACCTGCATGTAACGGGCAAGGACGATGCAGTCGATCTTGTGGCGCTTGAGCTCGGCGAGCTCCCTCTCCTCCTGCTGCACCTTGTCATCGGGTGTGATGGGAACGTGAAGGTAGCTCAGACCGAACTGCTCGGCCACGGGCTTGAGATCGAGGTGATTGCTGATGACAAGCGGGATGTGGCACTTGAACTCGCCCATCTTGTGCCGCAGGATGATGTCGTGGAAGCAGTGGATGTGCTTCGAGACGAAGAGGGCAATCCGGGGCTGCACGTCGGTGAAGTGAAGCGAGCACTTCATGCTGAATTTCTTCGCCAGCGTGTCGAAGGCCTCGAGGATCTTCCCCCGGGGGATGTCGAAGCCGTCGAGCTCCCACTCGATCCGCATGAAGAAGATCTTGGAGCGCTCCGTCGTGTGCTGTGCCGCATGGACGATGTTGCCGCTGTGGTGGAAGATGAAGTTCGACACCGAGGCGACGATCCCCTTCTGGTCGGGGCAGGTCAGCAGCAAAATGGCGTTTGGTTTCATGATGGTCACTCTACGAGGTTTTCATTCAGCTGCAACAGCCTTCTTGCAAAAATTCCCGATCGCGCATAATGTGATCCCCCCGGCTTGCCTTTTGGCGCCGGCGTGTTACATTGAACGGGCGGGCAATCAAATTTCCCTGCCAATCCAGGCGGGTATATAGGCGCAAATACCCCCGAGGTCAAGAAAAAGGTGAAGGAGAGGCACTCATGACCCTGCTCGAGGAGATCAGGCTTCCCAACGGGCTTGTGGCGGAAATCTGGGATGGCTCCCGCCTGATCGCTGCCGATACGACCACCGTCGTTCTCGTCGTCAAGATCCCCGTCGATCTAAAGGAGGAGTATTTCGAGGATCCGGCAGCCTGCCGGAAAACGGCGAGGGTCTTCGGTTCGCCGCTTGTCTACGAGTACCGCAACGAGAGGACCTTTATGTCCGTCGGGGAGCGTGAAGCCTTGTTCAACGAATTCCTGGCGAACTTCAAGAAGGACGTTCTGCCCTACGTGTCGAAGGAACAATTTCCAAAACGATTCGTTCTCTCGAAATACCAGGAGATGATCAAAGACCCCTGGAAGTACCCGGACCGCGGATGAGGCTTGTGACCGGGGGCGTCTCCCGCTGGATACCGTGCATTCGTCTTCCGTCACCAAGACTGCGAAGATCGGAAGAGCAGAAGTGAGGAAGAGCGGATAAGAGATGAAAAGAATTCCCCCTCCACTCCGATCTTCCGCTCTTCATAACTTCCTCATTTCGTAATCTAATGCGGGCGCCTTGCTCCGGGGCATTGTTAAATCTTCCGGGCACTGCCTCACTTAAAGGATGCTATGTCCTGTCATGGACCCGAACGGAAACTGTTGGAGACCTTTCTTGCCCTCGTCGAGAAGCCGAGCCGCTACATCGGCGGCGAGGTCAATGCCGCGAAAAAGGACCGCTCCGCCTGCCGCCTGAGCGTGGCCCTGGCCTTCCCCGATGCCTACGAAGTGGGCATGTCTCACCTGGGGCTCCAGATCCTCTATGCCATCCTGAACGC
>Ga0209450_10001493_pt1 | contig 11737 bp, 6 predicted proteins | sample FrelakmetLWP11LW_FD_187149 | JGI IMG/M metagenome (GOLD analysis project Ga0209450, IMG submission 187149) | Freshwater lake sediment microbial communities from the University of Notre Dame, USA, for methane emissions studies - LWP11 LW (SPAdes)... | ecosystem: Environmental > Aquatic >... | reverse complement strand
TGCTTCGAAACCTTTGCACGAGATAATCCTTCCCAAAAATGACAGCCCGGCGGAAACTGACCGGTTTTGGGTTGAGAGCAAAAACAGTGCATCAACCTGGTTTTTCTTTCCCCGAAAACTGACGCCTCATTATCTGAATAAACGTATCTATTTTGAAACAAGCAACATGTTAATTGCTATCATTCCTTTGACTGAAAAATATTCTACAGTAACTCCTCCTGACCCCGCAGCTTTGAAGAATAGCGAGGCAAAGAGTTTCTTTAATGATTTTGGTCTTCTGGTTTTCCAGGGTGCGGTTTCAGGTTATATTGTTGAGACTGCTGAAAAAAGTAAGTTCAGCTCTATTGAAGCATTCGATCATTTTCTGAATGGAAACACATTTCTGAAATTAAGTGTTGAAAAACTGCAGGTAGAGTACACTACATTAAGTGGTGACAGTATGATAATGAAATACAATCCAGTAGGTTTGCGATGCGATGCATCAATAAATGGAGTCAAACAAAATTTTGATAATTTTACAGGCGGAGCAGCATATCAGAGTCCGTATGTTAATATAAAAAATGGCATAATGAAAGTTACTGACGGAAAGTCATCCTACACTGTTGATTTCAGAGGGGCAGAACCTTTATATTATTAGTACGTATAAAATATTAATAAAAGTACGTACATATAATATGTTTATTTATGCTTTTCAATGATTTGTGAATATGAAGAAATTCCTTTCCATTATAGCATTTCTTATTACTTCTTCCCTTGGTGAAACTTATACGCAGATGCCTGCCGGATTTTTACAATGGTTTAATGAGAATCATTGTTCCATGTCTCTCCGTTTTACAAATTACGATTTTAACTTATATTCAAAACCGACCCTCTTCCTCAGGGAAACTATTGATAACCAGGAACAAAGGCAGATCCATTTTATGGAAGGTTTATGGAAGGTAAAACTTACATTTTCCAAACCGGAAAACAGATCAGATGCAATGGATTTTATTCTGAAATTCAGACTTCAAAAAGGTGTATCACCTCAAACCAGTATTTCGGTGGATTTCACCTTCGATAACTGGTCTCAGGCTAATTATGTACTCATGCCAGCAGCGGCTTACAACGGAAACAGATTTGAATCACGTCGCATTCGCTATTCTCCGAAATTATTGGATCCCCGAGATATAGGGCCAAAAATCCCGATAATAATTTCGGATGTTCCAAGATTGAACTATAGTGATGGTCCTTCACGGATACAGGAACGATCTGGATCAATGAGTGTCCCTTCTATCGGTTTTCAGTCAGTTGAATCAGAGACAGGCTTCTTTTTACTGACTGATCAAGGAACAAAATTTGGCGATACAGGAATTGGTATGGAAGAGTCACGAGACAGAAAAACTGCAGTTATCAGTCTTACGGTTCCAGTTGTCCGTGAGAATTATCAGTACTTAATAACTGATAACCAGGCGCCTTCAAAGGACAGGGCGCCGGATTTTAGGACTGGTGACGAATTCACTCTGAAATTCAGGATTTTCTTTTTTCATTCACCCGACATACAAGGGTTATTTAACCGTTTTTCCGAGATCAGGAAAGATGTGGCAGGAGAAACTATATTGCGGCCATTTGCCCCATTTTCTTCATGTTTTGCTGTTCAGGAATCAAAATTTAATGAACAAAACTGGGTGGATAAGTTTGGTTATTATTCAGTTGGAATGCGCGAGAATTTCCTTCAGGACTGGCAAATTGGCTGGACAGGTGGCATGATAAGTACATATCCTTTGCTTTTTGCTGGAAATGAGACATCAAGACAAAATGTACTGCGTAATTTCGACTGGCTTTTTCCAAATGGCATTTGCCCAGCAGGTTTTTTCTGGGATTCCGGAGAAAAAGGGACTATTTGGTATGGCGGAGACATCCGTAAACCTAATACAAAAAACTGGCATCTGATAAGAAAGAGCGGTGATGGCCTGTACTATGTAATCAAGCAGTTTATGCTAATGGAGAAAATGAAGATTCCTGTCAAAGATGAATGGGAATCAGGAACAAAAACTGTTGCTGATGCTTTTGTGAGACTGTGGGATAATTGGGGCCAGTTCGGTCAATTTGTAGATAGTCAGACCGGGGATGTAATTGTTGGTGGTTCGACAAGCGGAGCCATTATACCAGCCGCACTTGTTTTGGCAGGCAAGTATTTTAAAGATAATGACTACCAGAGAGTTGCTCAGGCTTCCGCTGAATACTTTTATAACAACTATATTAAAAAAGGTATTACCTGTGGTGGCCCGGGAGACGCTTTGCAGAATCCTGACAGTGAATCGGCATATGCTATGCTTGAATCATTTATGCAGCTTTATGAATCAACTTCAGATAAGAAATGGCTTAAGATGGCTGAAGACATAGCAAATCAGTTTGCCAGCTGGGTGATGCCTTATGATTATAAGTTTCCGGAGAATTCAGCTTTGGGTAAACTTGGTATGCAAACTACAGGAATTGTTAGTGCCAATACACAAAACAGGCACGGGGCCCCGGGAATATGTACATATTCCGGAATAGCTTTATGGCGATTGTACCGTGCTACAGGTAAGACTAAATATATGTTGTTGCTAAAGGATATTGCATCAGTGATGCCACAGTTTCTTTCGCATCCCCTGAGGCCAATTGAGAAGATGAAGATCGGATGGATGTCGGAACGGGTTAGTACAACAGACTGGCTGGAAGGTATTGGGGAACTGATGTATGGTTCAACATGGGCTGAGACTTCTCTGATGCTTTCATATATTGAGTTACCTGGTGTCTACATCCAACCTGAAAAGTCTTTTCTTTGTGTAATTGATAACATTCAGGCAAAGATAGTCCGTGATAATCCAGAAGAGCTCGTGTTACAATTTACAAACCCGACAAAAGTGAGTGCAACAGTGAGAATATTTGCCGAGTCATCCAGACAGTTGGTTAAACCATTGGGAGAGAATGCATTATGGGAATGTCCGGCAATAGAAATTAAACCTGGAGAAAGTAAGCAGATTACCTATAATAAATAATAAAAGATCTCTTGAGATTGTTAGGTCAGGGTAATTAAAACTATGAAAATAAATACCTTTAATAAAATTATGATTCATTAATAACCAATAACACAGATAAGATGAAGAGAAGTGAAATTAACAAATTAATCATCAGTTCAATAGAGTTTTTTGACAAGATGAATTTTAAACTTCCGCCATGGGCATTCCGTAGGCCTGAAGAATGGAAAGATCAATACAGTGTCTGCAGTGAGATTGTCGATAATATGCTGGGGTGGGATCTGACAGATTTCGGGAGCGGCCACTTTCATCAATGTGGTTTAATACTTTTCACTATAAGAAACGGTAATTATAAAAAAGATTTAAAACCGTATGCAGAGAAAGTCATGATCGTTGAAGAACTTCAGGAAACCCCGATGCATTTCCATTGGAGCAAAATGGAGGATATAATCAACCGAGGTGGAGGAAACCTTGTAATTGAGCTTTATAATTCAGACAATGAAGAACAATTTTCAAATAAACCGGTAAATGTAAGAACGGATGGAGTTCTGAAAATTGTTGAGCCTGGAGGAAGGATAGTATTGACTCCTGGCGAAAGCATCTGTCTTGAGCAAGGTCTCTACCATCGGTTTTATGGTGAAAAGGGAAAAGGAAAAGTGCTTGTTGGTGAGGTAAGTGCGGTGAATGATGATACTGCTGATAACCGTTTTTATAAACCTGTTGGACGCTTTCCTGAAATAATTGAGGATGAAAACCCGATTCATCTTCTCGCATCTGAATATTCTAAATACTTATAAATGAGTCAAAAAAAGGTTATAATTTCAGGTACAGGATGTGCCCTGGCTGATTACCTCTACACTGAGGTTAGGTTTAATAGTCCTCAATTCATTAAATATCAGTCCCGGCAGGCAGGCGACGGAGGTTTAAGTCCCGGGAAGTTGGTATTTACTGAAGAGCTTGAGAGATTTTCTTCTGCAGAATATTCTGAAATTCTGAAAGCTATCACCAGCGATCAGGATCCGAATGCCGTAAATATTGGAGGACCTGGTTTAGTTTCAATGATAAATGCATCTCAATTGCTCAGCAGTAACAATTTTGAAGTCAGATTCTTTGGTGGTACAGGAAGCGACAAAACATCTGGATTTATATATGAACTCACCAGACAGACCCCACTGAATACAAAAAATTTTAAAATTGTTAGCAGCAGACCCACACCTTTTACAGATGTTTTTTCTGATCCAACCTATCATAATGGGCAGGGAGAGAGAACTTTTGTAAATAATATTGGAGCAGCCTGGGATTATTCACCTGAACATCTTAATGATGATTTCTTACATTCTGATATTGTTTGTTTTGGAGGGACAGCTCTCGTACCACAAATTCATGATAATCTGACGTCTATACTTGGAAAGGCTAAGAGGAAAGGATGTATAACAGTTGTAAATACTGTTTTCGATTTCAGGAATGAAAAAAACAACCCGGGTAAACCATGGCCGCTGGGCAATACTCCGGAAAGTCTGAAACTCATAGACCTGCTTATAATGGATAGGGAGGAAGCATTAAAGATAAGCGGGACAGGCACTTTAGAGGAAGCTGCGCATTATTTCATTAATAATAAAACAGCATCATTTATTATTACAAATGGGGCTGATGATTTCTTTGCGTACTCCGGTGGTGGACTTTTCGGGGAAACCGGTTTACTCAGGCTTCCTGTATCTGACAAGGTAAAAGAGGAAATAAGAAAAAATTCTGCATTAAAAGGCGACACAACAGGCTGTGGAGACAACTTTGCAGGAGGTGCCATAGCTTCTATTGCCAGTCAGATCAAACTAAGAAGTGCAGTCAATCTTGACTTTAAAGATATCCTTTCCTGGGCTGTTGCTTCAGGTGGATTCACCTGTTACTATATTGGAGGGACTTTTATCGAAAAGCATACAGGGGAAAAACTTGAAAATGTTCAGAAATTAAGAACGGATTATCTGAAACAGATAGCTCATCTATAGGTAATTACATTTATGGATAAACTTGTGCTTTTTGGTGCCGGTAAAATCGGAAGATCATTTATCGGACAGCTTTTCAGCAGAAGCGGTTATGAAGTAGTCTTTGTGGATATTAATGGCCCTTTGATTGATGAAATTAACCGAAAGAGGCAGTATAATGTAATTATCAAATCGGACAAAGATGAGATTCTTGTTATAAAAAATATAAGGGGAATTCATATCGGAGATACAGATGCAGTATGCAATGAAATCGCAAATGCAACAATTCTGGCAATAAGTGTCGGATTAAGGGGCCTTGACGATGCAATACCTGTTCTGGCAAAAGGTCTTTTAAGAAGATATGAACTCGATAAACATAAGCCGATTGATCTTATTATCGCAGAAAATATGCGCAATGCTGCCAATTATTTTCAAAAAGAACTTTGCAGCTTATTACCGGAACCATATCCTTTGGGAAAAATGGTTGGACTCATTGAAACAAGCATTGGAAAGATGGTACCAATCATGTTGAAGAAAGATATTGAGGATGATATGCTTCAGGTTTTTGCAGAGCCATATAATACGTTGATTCTGGATAAAAAAGCCTTTAAAAATCCAATACCTGATATAAAAGGACTCGATCCAAAAGAGAATATGAAAGCATGGACTGACAGAAAATTGTTTATCCATAATCTTGGACATGCTGCTGTTGCATATTATGGCTACTTGTTCGATAATAAAATGGTATACACCTGGCAAGCGCTTCAAGTGCCTGAGATATATGATTTCGCAAGGCAGACTATGCTTCAGGCTGCTGATATCTTATTGGCTGCCTGGACAAAAGAATTTTCCGCTGATTCATTGACGGAGCATATTGACGATCTGCTTGCCCGTTTTTCAAATAAGTATTTAGGTGATACTATCTTCAGAGTTGGTTGTGATCTCTTTCGTAAATTAGGTCCTGAGGATCGTATAATTGGAGCAATCAGACTGGCACAGAAAATGAAAATGCCATTTGACAGGATTTTATACATCTTAGTATGCGCCTGTCATTTCAGTGCTGCTGATGAGACTGGTAAAATGATGGCAGAAGATGTTGAATTTGTCAGATTGTATGAAAAAGGAATCAGGAATGTACTTACTTCAGTTTGCGGTTTTGATGAAAATCTTGATGAAAAAATAATAGCCTCTGCTGAGAAAATTGAAAAAGTTTTTTTCAGCCCTAAGATATGAAATTAACAGACCTCAGTTTAAAATACATTGTTTAAATTGAAAAGTTCTCAATGTTTTAATTTTTAACCTAATCTCCATTTATTGTGGTCATCAGCATATTAAACGTCTTTAAAAAGATAGCATTTTAACCTGGCCCTTCAACTTATAATTGTCACAAAAGTATTATGATCAGACGTAATTTTATCCGCAATTCCGGCGTTGTTCTTGCCGGTACAACTCTTATGCCCCGGTTTCTGGATGGTAGATTCCTAATGCCGGAAGCTCTGCTGACACTTCAGGACATTGATTCAGAAGTGCTTAAAAAAGCAAGACAGGATATCCTCAAAATCCGGAAGCGGGATGTAGAGATTAAACTCCTTGATTCAGCAGGAAATCCATTGAAAAATGCAGTGGTAGATGTGGTACAGTTGAAACAGGCATTCCTATTTGGTGACTGTAATCCGGCCATGGATGAGTTGTTTCGTAAATATAACGGCCCAAGCGAAAAACTGCATAATTACAGAAGACTTTTTGCAGATGTTCTGAATGCTGTTAATTCAACATGTTACTGGACAGAGCGTCCTCGTAATAACATGGCAAAGACGGAGGAGTATCAGGGAGAACCTTATTATGAGGGATTTACAGATACTGTCGACTGGGCAAATGCTAATGGCCTTACTGTTAAGGGCCATCCCCTTTTCTGGCCTGTCGATAAGGCAATTCCTGAATGGCTTAAGCATTATCCCTATGAGACTCAGCTTAAGTTCCTGGAGGTCAGGTTAAGAGATCTGGTATCAAGGTTTAAAGGGAAAGTAAAACTATGGGACGCTGTAAATGAAATGCTCTGGGAACCGGCATTAAAAAACCTGAAACTTCGTTACTGGCCATATCTTGAAACCATGGATAACATGGTAGAATATATCTCGTTTGTTCTTGGGATATGTCGCGAAGAGAATCCCGATGCAACTTATACACTTAATGATTATGGTCTTGAGATTCCGAAAAAAAATGAGTTAAAAACCAAAGAAGGAGTAGTGGTTCCATTTGATATGCAGCGCAAACGGTATATTGAATTGATAAAAAGGCTGAGCGATAATGGCATGCAACCAAATGCAATAGGGCTGCAATGCCATGACGGGTGGATGTCTTTTCATGACCAGATGGCATTTTATGATGAGATGTCCAAGGCAGGATTGCCTCTTCATGTCACCGAATTCTGGGCGCAGGTTGATCATCTGCAGGCAAGGGGTCAGCGTTTGGCTGCAACGAATGGCGATTTTACAACTGAAACATTTCAGAATTCAAATGCCCCGAAATATACTCAGGAGGAGATTGATAATATCCAGGCAGATTATATTGTAAACTATCTTACATGTGCCTTTTCCCATCCTTCAATAGATGCATTCTTTTTCTGGGGCTTTATGGATCCGGCTGTCGTCTGGAAACAAGGTGATTCTCCGTCATACGAACTAAAGGCTGTTTACAACAAAGTCCGTAAACTCCTTAATGAAGACTGGAAGACTAACCTCTCCCTGACAACCGATTCCAATGGCATTGTAAGATTTAACGGTTTCTTTGGTGATTACAGCCTCAGATACCCACTCAGATCCGGCAAATTATATAAATCTGGAGTCCTCTTTAATGTTAATAAGTATCAGAATTATCCTCTTACCCTGAAAGCATCTGTAATATAGATTAAGAAATTCCAGGTTATGAGAAGATTATATATATTCCTGTTACTGTTTCTATTTTTAAATTCATTTGAATTCCATTCATTGGCTCAAAGGTATGAATCAAATTGGGGATCTCTCGATACAAGGAGAGTTCCAGTCTGGTTTAACGATTCCAAATTCGGCATATTTATTCACTGGGGTTTATATTCTGTTCCCTCATTCTCTAAAGTAGTACCAGATGGATATTCTGAATGGTACTGGTGTAATTATAATGATTCAACAAGGAAAAATCATCAGGCGGTTACTGAATTTCATAACAGGGTATATGGAGCAAATTTTAAATATGAACAATTTGTACCTATGTTCAGGGCTGAACTTTTTAATCCTGATGAATGGGCTGAAGTTTTCAGAAGATCGGGTGCAACTTATGTAGTACTGACATCAAAACATCATGATGGTTATTGTCTCTGGCCAAGTTTTGAGGCCGATAAAGCCTGGGGAAGACCATGGAACAGTTTCACCAGCGGACCGCATCGTGACCTGGTTGGGGAACTTACAAACTCAGTAAAAAATGCCGGACTCAGAATGGGATTCTATTATTCTTTGATGGAATGGTATAATCCTGTATTTCAAAAGAATAAGGATCAATATGTAAATGAAGTAATGATTCCTCAGTTTAAAGATCTGGTAACCCGGTATAAGCCTTCAATAATTTTCTCAGACGGTGAATGGATAATGGAAGAGGAGCAGTGGAGGAGCACAGAGATTCTTTCATGGCTATTTAGCGATTCACCTGTAAAACAAGATGTTGTGGTGAACGATAGATGGGGTAAAAGTTCGAGGTCTAAGCATCCGAGCACTTATTATACTTCGGAATATGGTTCAGGCATGGATAAAAGCGTGGTGTGGGAAGAAAGCAGGGGGATGGGTCAATCGTATGGTTATAACAGAATGGAACAACTTAAAGATTATAAATCAGCTGAAGAGCTCATATTGATTTTAACTGATATTGTTTCCAGGGGAGGAAACCTTCTTCTTGATATTGGTCCTGCTGCTGACGGTACAATCCCGGTAATCATGGAGGAACGCCTTACTGAGTTGGGCAAATGGCTTGAAATAAACGGAGAGGCAATCTACGGGACTAAACCATGGAAAGTTGAAAAGCAATGGAGTCCGGGTGTTAAACCAGTATTAAAAGAGGGTCAATATCAGACAGGTTTTGATATAACTCAATTAGTTAAACCTAAAGATAGTCAGGCAAGTATTCAGATGTTCTTTACAAGGAAAGACTCAGCTTTATTTTGCATTGTTCCTTCCTGGTCTCCATCAATTAAAATGGATGGAGTCAGACCTGGGAAAAATACAAAAGTCAGTATTCCTGGTTTAATAAAACCTGTTGTATGGAAATATACGGATAATAAACTGGAAATTGATCTGTCAGACATTCATCCCAACGATATTCCGACAAAGATCTTCGTAATCAAGATAACTAATATTCTTTAATCAGACAGAGTGATTTAAAGTACAACCAATATAACTTATTATTAAGGGCTCCAGCATATTTTAATATTAATAGCAATGGTGAGATTTATCATTGTAATCATTTTTTTTACAGGCTCCTTAGCCAGTATTGCACAACCTTCATATTATACTGCTGAAATGACCTCACTTATCCACAAAGCTGGATTAAAACCTGTCTTTGAAAACTACAAACCTCAATTTTCTATCAGGAAAGATATTATAACCTTCAAAGGTCCGAAAGGTATTTATAATGAAGAAAAATGGTTCATTCTCGACGGGAAAAAATATGTTGCTGTTTATAGTCCGGGAGATACACCATCAATAGACTTCATTGGAAACTCTCCACTCATTGCATCTGAATCAGTTACAATGCCTGTGCGTCACCATAATTCCACATTGCTTGGCACAAGGCTTACAACATCAATCTGGTATGATAAATGGGCCATTTCAGGGGATGACCACAAAGTTGAATTTTCAAAAGGTGGAGACACTATTACTCTCACTGAGTCACAGAGTTGGACACCTGAAAGTCAATATAAACGAAATGGCAGATCAGTTCATTCCTTTACTTTCAGGTGTGATCCGTATTTCGGATATATAGCAGTAGTAAGATGTTACCTGGAAACAGATGACCCTAAAAATAAGGCGCCTGAATTTATTAACTTCATGCCACCTGATGTAACCAATCCATGGCCATGGAAGAACAGGTTTTCATACACTATTTATTCAGATAACGACAAACCGGGAAACACTGGATATACTAAATTTGCTAATAATCTTGCAGCAGGCAATCTCTCTGACGAAGATGTGCACGATTGGGGTAAAGGATTTTCAACCAGGAGTGGGGGACTTGTTGCAATGGCTGATGAAAACAAATGGTCCCCGGCCCTGTTCAGAAAAGGAGATTTGTTCTTTTCACAGCGTACATGCGATGTGTGGCTCGATCAGCATAATCTGGTTCATTTTCCTGAAAAACCTGATAGAGATGGTTTTTATCGACTTAATCCCACCTTCATTTTTGTAAATCTGACTCCGGATCTGTCGACATGGTTAATCCGGAATTCTGTTTTCCGTGAATTCAAACCTGAAAAACAGATGATGATCAGACTAGGAGTTAAAGAAGACTTTGAAGATCAGCCATTGCCAATGACATATCTAAAAGCTGCCCTCACAAAAGGTTTCTGGGAAAAAGATTTTATTATTTCAGAAGAATTTGCCCATTCAGGAAAGAAAAGTATGTTGGTTGAAGGTGTTAGAACAAATGTGAATAATCAACTTACAGGCGATTTCATCCATTGCCCGCAAATCCCATTAGAACCTGATCAAAGCTATCTGATAGAGTCATATGTCAAGGTAGAAGGAGACTCGACGCGTGCATTTATTTCTGCAGATTATTACGAATGGTCTCCCGGCGACAAGACAAGGTTTTTAAGCCAGAGGACAAATGCTGCCACTCAAAACCGATGGCAGAAAATCAGTCTGTTTTTTACTACTCCAAACTGGGATCCTTTTGTCGACCTGAGGTTTAATGTTGCAGGCAAAGGAAGAGCGTGGTTTGATGATTTTTCTTTTGTAAAACTTCCAACACAGGAATGGACAATATCTGATACCATTATGGACCACGACAGGCCACTGACATTCAGGTTATGGATACCTAAAGGTGCAACATATATCAGTGGTCTGATACTTGCTACAAAGGTACGAGCTGAAGAAGAATTTGTTATAAATCCTTCAATAAGGAAAGTTGCGGCTGAAGAAAATCTAGCAATAATAAAATCTGACTCGAAAGCTTTCGCCATGTTTGATATAACAAAAGGTGAAGATGTTCTTTTTCTCAGAATACTCAAAAAGCTTGCGGTAAAAAGCGGATTCCCTGAAATTGAATTTGCCCCCTGGCTTACTTTCGGGCATTCGACAGCAGGACATTTTGCAAAGAACCTTGCTTATTGGAAACCCGAACGCACCTTTGGAATCCTTTATTTCAAGAGCGGGCAGTTTCATTGTCCTGTATGGACCAAACCCGGTACTTCATTAAAGAATATTCCTATTTTGGCTATAAATGGACAATTTGAAGAATACGGGCCTCATGGCGATCATCCTGCAGGAGAGTCGCTGCAGTCACAATGGCTTGCTGTAAGAGACACTTTTATGTTGATGAGGAAAACAGGCCAGCTGGTATCACTAATTGTTGAACCTGGAGAAGGACATAGTACTATCTCACAAAAAGATATGGATTATATGGCTTTGTTCATTAAAAAAGCTGTACGATATAAAATTCCAAAAAATGCTATCGCAACAGATAAACCAATCGTATTAAATGACTTAAAAGAATCACAGGGTGTCTTATCAGATC
>Ga0209450_10001492_pt1 | contig 11738 bp, 11 predicted proteins | sample FrelakmetLWP11LW_FD_187149 | JGI IMG/M metagenome (GOLD analysis project Ga0209450, IMG submission 187149) | Freshwater lake sediment microbial communities from the University of Notre Dame, USA, for methane emissions studies - LWP11 LW (SPAdes)... | ecosystem: Environmental > Aquatic >... | reverse complement strand
CACTTCTTCGTCCCAGCGGTTTTTCTCTTGTTCAACGGTCATAATCGCTTCATTAAAGTAGTCTGGTATGCTGACCATATACAAAAGTAATTTTGATGTGAGTGAAGATAGTATGATATATTTTTGGATGACCATCTCATCTTGTTGAAAAAAAATGACCTCATTCCTCCAACTAGCTCTATTACTTTCGATCCTGCTGGTAACTGCCAAAGCTGCGGGCTATCTAAGCACGCGCATCAAACAACCTTCGGTCTTTGGTGAAATCCTGGTGGGTTTTCTGCTTGGCCCCTCACTATTGAACATGATGCAGCTTCCATTTGTGACCAATACCCACCTAAGTGAAGTGGTCAATTTGATGGGTGAATTAGGCGTTCTCTTCTTAATGTTCCTGGCAGGGTTGGAACTTCACATCAATGACCTGGTGAAAAACGCCAAAGTTGCAGCGTATGCCGGAGTGATGGGGGTTTTACTTCCAGTTGGATTGGGGCTTGGTTTCGGTAAATTAACTGGGATGGATTTTCAGCATGCCATCTTTTTAGGATTGACCCTGGGGGCAACCTCTGTATCTATTTCAGCCCAGGTACTGATTGAACTCAAGATGATCCGCAGCAAAGTTGGATATGGGTTACTGGGAGCTGCTGTTTTTGATGATGTACTCGTGCTATTGTTGCTCTCAGTATTCCTTGCATTCCTGACTGGTGGTACAAGTCTTGTCGGAATCCTGTTTGTAATCGGCAAGATGCTCTTATTCCTTGCTGGTTCGACCGCCATTGGGATATGGGTGTTGCCATTTCTTGTCCGATTTACACAAAAACGTTCCATCAGCCAGGGAATTACAACGCTTGCCATAGTTATCATGTTGCTGTACGGTGTTGCCGCCGAATTGCTTGGTGGCATGGCGGCAATCACAGGTGCTTTCCTGGCAGGATTAATGTTTGCCCGCACTCCGGAAAAAGCTAAGGTAGAGACAAACTTCCACAGTTTAGCTTACGCGCTTTTCGTTCCGGTTTTCTTTGTCAGTATCGGCTTGGGAGTTGACCTTCACACCGTTGATTTATCCATACTCTGGATAATGTTTGGAATTACCGGAATCGCTATTATAGGAAAAATTCTTGGGTCTGGCGGAGGAGCGCGTCTTTCCCGCTTCACCTGGAAGGAATCCTATCAAATTGGAATTGGAATGGTTTCACGCGGTGAGGTAGGATTGATTATCGCGAAAATCGGCCTGGATGCAGGTTATCTGTCTGATTCCCTGTTTAATGCAATTGTTGGAATGATCCTTATCACCACATTAGTCACCCCTCCATTACTTCGGGTAGCCTTTCATGAAAAACCTCATGAAACTGAGATCACAGATTCCTCTTCAGTGATTATTAAGAAGGAGAATACATGAATTCAATGATCTGGTTCGTCCTGCATGATGCAAGTTTGCTTGCTGATGTCCTGGCAGCCTGGAAAGAAGCAGGAGTGTTGGGAATTACCTTACTCCCCAGCACCGGTCTACAACGCCTCGAGGATACCAACACATTGCGAGATGACATTCCGCTCATCCCCAGCATTGAAGACCTGGTCAGCGACGAAGAAACCCTCAACCGCACTCTATTCACTATTGTAGATAACGACGCTATTATCGATAAGGTTGTTGAAGTTACCCAGAAAATTGTTGGGGATTTAAACTTGCCAAATACAGGCATTCTGTGCGTTATTCCGTTAGGGAAGGTTTACGGATTGAATCGGAAACCCGCGATCGAGGAGTAGACAGCATTTCGTATGGTTTTAGTGAATTCCTTGACCGAATAATGACCAGATGGTAGAATATCGCTCATTAACGCCTCCATCGTCTAGGGGACCAGGACGCAGCCCTTTCAAGGCTAAAACCGGAGTTCGAATCTCCGTGGAGGCACTTAAACCACCGCAAGGTGGTTTTTGTTTGTAAAACTGGATTCCGCTTAGCGTCAGAATACTCCGTGGAGGCACTTAAACCACCGCAAGGTGGTTTTTGGTTGTAAAACTGGATTCCACTGCGTGTCAGAATTCTCCGTGGAGGCACCTTAACCACTGCAAGGCGGTTTTTACATTTTCCCTACTACCATGATGAACTCCCCTTTGCGGCTTCCAATTTTATTGATCACTTCAGATGTTCCACCTCGCAGCACGACTTCCGAGGGGAGTGTCAGATCCAATGCGACAGTGACAAATGCCTGCCGGCCAAATACCTTGCCCACATCCTCAAGCAGCGCTTTCAAACGATAAGGTGTGTCCATCAGAACGATTGTAACCTTCAATCCGCGTAACCTGGTAAGTTCCTTGCGGCGTGCATCAGGGTCACGTGCCAGGAAACCGGCAAAGTAGAATTGCCCAATTTTAAAATCCAAAACCGACATCGCTGCCATCAGGGAAGATGCACCTGGAATCGGGGTCACAGTCACTCCTGAACCTGCTGCCAGCTGGATCAAATACGCGCCCGGGTCAGAGAATACAGGTGTGCCGCAATCTGAGATTAACGCAAGGTTTTGGCCATTAAGCAAACGCATCAAAAGGTCGGCTGCACCTTCCGCTTCGTTATGTTCGTTGAGTAAAACGAGTTCTTTTTCGAGAATCCCTAATTTCTTCAACAAGGTACTGCCGGGTTTATATTCTTCACAGATTACTGCGTCAACACTTTTGAGTACCTCGATCGCCCGCAAAGTGATGTCTCCCGGGTTTCCGATTGGTGTTGCAATAATATTTAATGTTCCAAGTTTATTCATACGGATCCTTTCCTGCTAATTGTATCTTACTCACCATCGAACTCTGAAGCTTGATATGCTATAGTTAAGCCACGAATTAATAGGAATCTATGAAACTTTCCAGATTATCCAAAGTTACACTTCTTCTCGCTTCTTTTTTTTTCCTGGATAAGATCCTGGCTTTCGTGCGCCAGATACTCATTGCGCGTCAATTTGGATTATCAAGTGAATTGGATGCCTTTAATGTCGCCAACAATGTGCCGGATTTTCTTTTTGCAGCCATTTCCGGGGGGGCTTTGGCGATTGCTTTTATACCTGTCTTATCAGAAGTACTGCTAAAAGAAGGCCGGCGGCCTTCCTGGGATCTCTTTAGCAGGGTGGCCAACCTGGCGTTTCTGATTACCGTAGTCCTTGCTTTATTAGTAGCTCTCCTGGCTAAACCGCTTGTAAAGACCGAAATCGGGATTGCACCGGGTTTTACTTCAACCCAGCAGGATGTGGTGATTCAGTTGATGCGGTTGAATCTTATTGCAACACTCATATTTTCGGTTAGCGGTCTTGTCATGTCTGGTTTGCAAGCCAACCAGCACTTTCTCCTGCCTGCAATGGCGCCCCTGTTCTACAATGTTGGGCAAATTATTGGCGTCACGGTGTTATCCCCATCGAAAGGGTACACGATTGGTTCGGTGACTCTTCCTGCATTCGGATTAGGTGTCAATGGGCTCGTATATGGCGTCATACTCGGCGCGTTTTTACACCTTGCCATTCAGCTTCCCGCGCTGGTGAGGTACAAATTCCATTGGATCCCAAGCCTGGATTTCTGTAACGAAAATGTAAGAAAAGTCCTTCGATTAATGGGACCTCGCTTTTTTACAATCCTCCTCATCCAGATGATCTTCTTTGTCCGTGATAACCTGGCTTCACGTCTGTCCCCCGGTTCGGTCACCTCACTCACTTATGGCTGGATGATACAGCAAGTACCTGAAACTCTCATTGGTACGGCAATGGGTACCGCTCTGCTGCCTACCCTGGCAGAACATTTTTCTTCAGATCGAATCGATGAGTTCAAGGCAACAATCCGGAAAGCGTTCAACCTTTTAATAATGCTTACACTTCCAGTTGCAGTCATCCTCGCCCTGGGAATTCGTCCCCTGCTTGCTTTGGCCTTCGATTTCGGAACTGAAGGCACGCAAGTTCTCACCTGGGTAACAGCCGCCTTCCTCGCAGGCTTAACCGGTCATTCCTTAAAGGAAGTTGGCGTACGATCGTTCTACGCCCGACAAAAGCCATATCCACCCCTGATCACTGCCGGAATAAACATACTTCTTTACATAACACTAGGTGTATTGCTTTATCGCCCCCTGGGAGCGGCAGGTATTGCGTTGACGGACTCCACCGTCTTTACACTTGAGGCAGTAATCCTTTTTATAATTCTTGCCCGTCAAGTCAAGATTCGGTACCACATTCTGCCTGTCTTTCTCCGTGCAATCGCTGCCGCCCTAACAGGTGGTTTAATCACCTGGGGTGGGATGACATTATTGAGCGGGCATTTGCATCCAGTGATTGCCAGCAGTCTCTGTATGCTTCTCGGGTTGTTATTCTCCCTTTTATGGATGATCCCTGAAATTAAAAGCCTGAGAAATCTCTAACCTCAAATAATTTAGAAAAAAGAACGCTTACGGTATAATTGTCGCTATGGCAAAAAAGAAAAGTACTGAAATTCCAAACGAACTTATCATGGATCCTTCCCCTGAGACACAACCTGTAAAAAAGGGTAGGTCCATATTCAAGACTGAATCTGAGGTAACTCCTGAACCTGAAATTACGGCGAGTCCTTCAGAAGAACAGGTGATCGCTGAAGCAAAGCCCTCCAGGAAAAAACACGGTCCGTGGGTCTGGATTGGAATTCTCGTAATGCTGGTCATAGTAGCCATTGGTACCGGAATTGGCTACAAAATGGCTATTGACATTCGTTTGCGCGAAGAATTGAACCAGCGACTGATTCTTGCAACCACCCAGTTTGAATTGGCAATAAATGATGAAAAGAACGGCAACCTTGATCTTGCAAGACAACGCCTCGAATACATACTCGACATCTATCCGACATATCCCGGGCTGGACAAAAAACTGAAAGATGTCATGCTGGCAATTGCCCTCACCCAAGGGCCCTCACAATTGACCACCCCTATACCTAATGAAACGCCTGTAGTGTCAGGTACAGCAATACCTACCAAGGACACAAAAAATCTCAGTATCCTGCTCAATCAGGCGCAAGCTCAATTAACTGGAAAAGATTGGCCAGGACTGCTAGCAACCGTATTATCCATGCGGGACATTGATCCATTTTACGAAGCAATGAAAGTGGACGGTTTGTATTACATGGCGCTGCGTAATAATGGTATCGCCAAAATAAAAAAAGGTAGTCTCGAAGTGGGGATCTATTACTTTTCGCTTGCCGAACAAATGGCACCCATAGATACCGAAGCTGATGGATACAGGCAATGGGCGCAGATGTACAGTAATGCTGGCTCCTATTGGCAAAGTAATATGCAAATGGCTGCAACTCTGTTTGCGGAACTGTATCCGCTTGTACCCAATCTTGTGGATGCATCTGGAATCACTGTGCGTACTCGTTATGCTGGTGCCCTAGAAGGATACGGGGACTATTTACAACAAACGTACCTGTGGTGTGATGCAGTAACCCAATATGAATCTTCCATGGGCGTGATTTCCTCAGAAGCTTTGAGTGCGAAATTAACCCAGGCGCGGGAATATTGCTCAAATCCACCGCCGACACCGACTCCGGTAATTACACCAACAGCTACGGTAGATCCAAACTTACCAACACCCACACCTCCCCCTGGTAACTAACAAAATCCGGAGAATTCTCCGGATTTTTATTTCACTATATCAGCGGTCAAATCATGAGTCATGGCACCTGCTATCAGCACAGGATGAATCGTTCCAACGGGTAACACCCCATTTACAATAACCAGTCCATCAATCTCCGGGGCATCGCGATATGACCTCCCCACCGAAATTCCATCCCCTTCACCCTCGATCAACACGTCAAGTTTCTTTCCGATCAATGCCTGGTTGCGTTTAAGTGATATTGCCTCCTGAAGTTTCATCAGGCGCCGTAAGCGCTCCTGCTTTTCTTCCTCAGAGACCGGGTCACCAAAGCTCTCGCTGGTCGTTCCGGGTTCAAATGAAAAAGTGAATGCCCCAACATGATCCAATTGCATCTCTTCCAAAAACTTCAACAGAGTATTGAATTCCTTCTCCGTCTCACCCGGATAACCCACGATAAAGGTTGACCGGATCGCCAGGTCAGGGATGCGCGCCCTCATTTTCTCGACCGTACGATAAACCCAATCAATATCCGATGGACGTTTCATCTTTTTTAATAATCCGGGATCTGCATGCTGCAGCGGAATATCAAAGTAGTGCAGGACTTGAGGGGTATCACTCATCAGGTCGATCAGCCGGTCAGAAACATATCCCGGGAACGAATACAGCAGGCGCAACCAAGGGATTTCAGGAATGCGGGGTAGCATCTTTTCCAACAGTGTAGCCAATCCATCTTTCATCCCCAGGTCATAACCATAATCGGTTGTATCCTGGGCAATTATGATCAGTTCCTTCACCCCTTGATATTGCAGTGTTTCAGCTTCATTCAGGATCAGTTCAAGCGGTCTGCTTACCGTGGTACCTTTGATCAATGGAATTGAACAAAACGCACATAGCCGGCGGCATCCATCTGCAATTTTCAAGTAAGCGCTGGTTCCCTGCACAGAAGCCCGTAAAACACCTTTTTCGTCCCTGCCTACTGACTGAACATCAGGTATGTGGTATTGGGGTGTTTTTGGATTCCTGCGCATCTCTGACAGCAACTCCAGGATGTCCATCCAACGGCGTGTCCCTATGAACCCGTCCACCCCCTGAACCTTTTCGGTAATTAATTCTCGGTAACGTTCCGTCAGACAGCCCGCGGCGATCAACCATTGACCAGGCTGCTTTTGCTGTGCTAATTCACCCAAAACCTGCAAAGATTCTTCCCGGGCAGCCTGGATAAATCCACACGTATTTACAATCAAAACACTCGCTAGCGCTGGATCGTCAGTTCCACGGTATCCGTCCTTCTTTAAAAGTTCAGCCATGGATGAAGAATCAACTGTGTTTTTTGCACAGCCAAGCGATGCAAGGTAATATGTTTTTTTCATGGTTTTATGGTCGTTAATGGTGTAATAGTTTGAGTCGGCAAGTTAGGAGTGCGGGTAGGCGTGTTAGTTGGGCGTTGGGTTAATGTAGGCGGAAGAGTGGCTGTTGGTGAGGGCGTGAACATCGGAGTTGAGGTTACATATCCCTTGGCGGTAAATTCGAGCGCAAGGACCTCGCCAACCATACCCATGATCCCCAGATCTTGTTGATTATAAAAAATCTGGATTCCCCCGGCGTTCCCAGTATTAATCGTTACTTTCGTGGAACCTGTAAAAGTATAAACATTTCCAGGTACAACCCTTCCGTTGAAAACCTCTTTGCCGTCAGAAACTACTTTTAAATAAGTCCTTTGAATACCCACGACCACAAGTTGAATTGACCCGGTATTAACTGATGTGATCGTCGCCAGGATATCGACTGAAAGTGTATTTACAGCCTTGCTGGGTTCACCGGTCAAATCCAACACTTGTGGTGTATTCGTTTGATCAACCTGCGCCGTACCTGATGCCGGGTTGATCAAAACATCTGAGATCGATTCAATGGTTGGTTCAATTCCAGATTGTGCTGACCCTAATACTTGAATCGCTCCCCAAATGACCAGGACCATTAAGACCACAAAAACACTTGTTCCTACCAGTAAATCAATTGTCAGAAACCGCCGCCAACCTGTCACCGGTGACCGCGGTTTCTTAATCGTTTTTCCGTCGTATGATGTCAACTCAACCGCAGCAGTTTCCAATCTTTTCTGTTGCAGTCCTTCAGCAAATTTATTTTGCAGTTTTGCAGGGTCTATGCTGAGAAATGATGAATAATTGTTCAGGATACCTCTGCCCTGCACTGTTGAAGGGAGCGCATCCACTTCACCCTGCTCCAGGTTATAAAGATACAACTCCCGGATTTTGGTTAACCGTTCGACATCCGAAAGAGATAATCCCAGGGATTCACGCTGTTTTTTTAATTCTTCGCCTATTTCTAGAAAAATTGCGTTCGATTGCTTCAATTCCTGATTGTTTGGAATCAGGTCGCGGAATCTTTGCCGTGGGCTTGCGGTTTCTGGGATTGGTTTTTTTTTGGCAGCTAATTTATTTTTTGATTTTGCAATAGTCTTCTTTGCTGAAATTTCAGTGTTAACAACCTCTGTTTCTTCCTTAGCTGGAAGAACAGATTGTGTTTCGGTGCCATCTTCAAAAAGAATGCGGGGATCCATCCCCAGGAATGTGGCATACAACCTGGCAAAACCTTTTGCCTGGGCTGGAGATGCCATTTTATCCATCTGGTCATTTTCAATAGCTTGTAAGAATTGGATGCGAATATTTGTCTCTTGAGCTACCTTTTCAAGAGAAATTCCAATTTCTTCACGTTTCAGTCGTAACTTTTCGCCAATCATCATAATTGAACAGTATTAAGAAAACCGGTCAGCCAGCCCCCAAGGCTGAACTGGCCGGTTAATGTACTATTTATCTCAATCTAAATATTATACTGCTTATTCAGCCTTTGGCTCTTCAGCCTGGGTCTCTTCAACAGTCTCGGTAACAGTCTCGGTAACAACTTCTTCGACAACTGCTTCCTCAGTTTTTACTTCTTCCTTGACAGAAGCTTTTACAGGTTTGACAGCAACTTCACCTTCACGAGTGACAAATACTTTCACTTTGGGGTTCAAATCGATTGTCAGGCGGATGGTGGCATGATGTTCGCCAAGCATACGGATCGGTTCAACTTCAACCTGGTGACGTTCAATTTTGCTGCCAAGCTTTTCATTCAACGCGTCGGCAATCATCTGGGTGGTGACGGATCCATACAATTTGCCAGTTTCGCCGGCTTTACTGGTGAAGGAAAGTTCTACCCCTTCCACCAATCCAGCTAAACCGCCCATTTCCTGGTTCATGGCAGCTCGAGATACAGCCGCTTTGGCCCGGATTTTTTCGACAGTTGTTAATGCACCTGGGGTTGCAAGGACAGCCAATCCCTGCGTTAAAAGAAAATTGCGACCATAGCCATCAGCAACTTTCTTAATGTCGCCTGCATGGCCAAGTTTGTACACGTCTTTGATCAATAATACTTTCATTTTTCAAGCCCTTTCATCTCATAAATTCACGCGAAGGGTACAACGCGTGTTGAAGCAGGATTTTACCCCAAGCCAACCGAAAGGTCAATATAACTCAGCGTTTACGCTTAATCCCCAAGCATCCAATTTTTCACAAATCTTACCTGTTCGTCAGTTTCAGGACTTTGCATCCATTTGTTGGCAACATCCTGGCGTAAGCGCTTGATTTCAACCAAGGCATCGTCACCACCCATCCCATGGCGAACCAGGAAGCAACCCACTGTCAAACCTGTCCGGCCAATGCCTGCATGGCAATGTATGTACACGGGAGTCTCATCTTCGAGGCACTGATCAATCACATCCAAAGTACGCTGCATTTGGGCGTCACTGGGGATGCCGAAATCATAGACAGGAAAGTGGAAGTAATTACCAATGTAACCGTATGACACTAATTCTTCCAAAAAAATTTCACGATAAGACGGCGTCAATTCACCCGGTTTGGTCAGGTCAATGCAAACCCGAATTCCCGATTGGATGATGGACTGGATCCTGCGCCTGGTTTCCATTTCTTCTCTTCTACCGGGGTACTCACCAGCCATCACCTTACCTGGGATCACCCAGTAAGTATTTTCAAAAGGTAAAGTAGAATGATTACGAAGATTCATAATATCTCTAAAAGGATTCTACCAGATTGGAGCGTATCTAATTTGCATTAAGGACGTCACATAATATGAGAACAATGCAGCCAAACGACATTGAGTTGCTTAAATCTGCGCAGCAGTCTGATGCAGGCACTCTTGCCAGGATATATGAGGAATATAGCCCGGCAGTATTTCGGTATGCTTTTCGGTTGCTTGGTTCCTCACAAATCGCAGAAGACTGTGTGGCAGATTCTTTTCTTGGATTCTTAACCGCAGTGGAAATGGGAAAAGGTCCACAGGAAAACCTGAAGGCTTATTTGTTTCGCAGCGCACATAACTGGATTGTCGATTTTTACCGGAAAAAGAGTCACCTGGATATCGACTTAGATGATGACTTCATCGATAGTTTTGTGAATGTGGAATTTGAAGCAGAAAACCGAATAAGAGTAATTGAGACGATAAAAGCGTTAGACCAACTGACAATCGAACAAAAAGAAGTGGTTTTATTGCGATATAGCGAAGGATTGGATAATAAAGAAATTGCAAAGGTCATCCATAAAACCCAGGGAGCTGTAAAAGCCCTTCTCCATAGAGCGACAACCTCCCTACAAAAGGATTTAGAGTATGAAACGAATAAGTGATCAATCATTTGAACGTGAATTAGAAAAAAGATTACAAGAACTCTCTTCTACAGAGGGGGTGTATCCTCTCCTATCCACAGAAGTGAGAAATAAATATCTCAGAAAAGCCAATATGATTTCCAGGCACTCCGTATCCAAATTGACTGTTTCACGTCATAAAGAATGGAACTTTCCAATTTTAAAGGAGTTAAAAATGGGAACACTAGCAACAATAATGATAATTCTAGGATTAATGCTAGGCGGAACAACCGCAACGGCTTACGCAGCTCAAGATGCTTTGCCAACAGATACCTTGTATCCGGTAAAACTTCTTACTGAGGATATTCAATTTGATCTTACTGGAAATACAGCTGCCAAACTTGAACTTGCCCTCGAGTTTGCTGAAACACGTATCAGTGAGATTATCCAACTCAAAGAAGAAGGCCTCATGCCTCCAGAAGGCGTTTATGCTGAACTGGAAAACCAAATCCAGCAAGCCATCCTTTTATCAACACAAATGGGTGAATCCAATCTTGAACCAGCTCTTCTGCAGATCCGCGACCGAATTCAAGATCAGCTCAAATTGATGGATGGAACTGGAGATGGCTCCATCCTGCTCAGAACCCGCACCCTGCTGCAAGAACGCGTACAACTAATCGAGACTGGACTTGGTAACTTAAACGGGTTTTATTTCGAAGCACAAAATGGTTGGGAAAATACCCCACTTATGAATCAGGGTGAAACTCAACAGAATCAGATTCAAAACCAAAACCAGGAACAAAATCCCGGTAACAATCAAAGCCCCACAACTGTTATTGATTACACTGCAACCTCAGAAATCCAAAATATGAATGGTACCTCGGGTGGTAATGAGAATCCCGGATCTGGAACATCAACAAAAACACCTTATCAGAATGGTTCCGGGACGCCCACCGTTTCTGGTGGTAAGAAATAAACACCAGGTAAAAAAAATAGAACGGAGAGGTGTCTCGCTTCTCCGTTCTATTTTTTTACCTTCACAAACCGGCGTTGATATCTCAATAAGATAGAAAATAATGTGAACTGATAGATAGCAAGGATAATAGTTGAGAACTGGTCAAAATAAAATATAAGCAAGTTTACAATTGTCAGTGTGATCAGCATATCGGCAATTCCAAGCCAGATTCCTGTTTTTTCACGTTTGATGATTATCAGAATTGCAGCAATAACAGCCAGAATTCCGGTGCTGCCCTCTAGGAGTACTCTCGCCTGAAACCAGGTTAATCCGCTTTGGTTGTAAATTAATTTTTGATTGATCAACTGGTCAAGTAGGATTTGCAGTTGTGCTGGATCTTTTGTAGCAGCCAGGTATCCAAGTGGAGAAATCAATGACCACGCTGCCCAAATTAAAAGTCCAATAAAAATTAAAGTTTTAAGCCGTTTACGGCTGACATGTTTCTCTTCAAATCTCTGAACAGACGAGGTAACTTTTTCAATAAAGGTA
>Ga0209450_10001491_pt1 | contig 11739 bp, 11 predicted proteins | sample FrelakmetLWP11LW_FD_187149 | JGI IMG/M metagenome (GOLD analysis project Ga0209450, IMG submission 187149) | Freshwater lake sediment microbial communities from the University of Notre Dame, USA, for methane emissions studies - LWP11 LW (SPAdes)... | ecosystem: Environmental > Aquatic >... | reverse complement strand
GGATGCCGCGGCTGTTACGGACCGCCTCCGAATGTAATGGACCAGGGAACAAAAATGGTTTCCGCTTTAAGTTCGGTGATTGATTCAACAGACCCGGCAGAAGTGAGAGAAATTATAAAAACAATCGCAGACCCGCTTGGAACGTTTTACAGGTTCTCGCTTGCGTCGTCACTGTTGAAACGAGTACAGCCGAAAAACAGCGGAGGGAAATAATTTAATTTTTGAAAAGATAAATTTATAAGACAAATAATATGAAGCAAATAAAAATTGACCCTGTAACAAGATTGGAAGGGCACGGAAAAATTGATATCTTTTTAAACGATGAAGGTGAAGTGGCGAATTGCTACTTTCAGGTTCCCGAGCTCAGGGGATTCGAGGTATTCGCAGTCGGCAGGCCGATAGAAGAAATGGCGAGAATTACAACAAGAATTTGCGGGGTTTGTCCCGAGGCGCACCATATGGCAGCAGCAAAAGCCTGCGATGATGTATATAAAATACAGATTCCGCCGGCAGGAAAAAAACTCAGAGAGCTTTTATATAATACATTTTTTACTGCTGACCACACTGTGCATTTCTATGCGCTTGGTGGACCGGATTTTGTCTGCGGTCCCGATGCCCCTCCTGCTGAAAGGAATATTCTGGGATTAATAAATAAAGTCGGACTTGAAGCCGGTGCAAAAGTCATAGGTCTTCGGGCAAGATGCCAGGAAATTATTCAGATACTTGGAGGTAAAAAAATTCATCAGGTAACTTCTATTCCCGGCGGAGTTTCAAGAGGCATAAATGAAGACGAAAGAAAAAAGATAGAAGAATATGCGCAATATATGATTGATTTCGGACAATTTACTTTTAAAGTTTTTGAAGATATTGTACTGAAAAATAATGCATATGTTGATTTAATTGTGAACGGGCCCTACACGCATAAAACATACTATATGGGATTAGTTGATGAAAATAATCAGGTGAATTTTTATGACGGTATGGTAAAGGTTGTTGATCCTGACGGAAATGAATTCTGTAAATATAAGCCTGGTGACTATTTAGAGCACATATCCGAGCACACTGAAAAATGGAGTTACCTGAAATATCCTTTTCTAAAAAAAGTCGGATGGAAGGGATTCGTTGACGGAAAAGAAAGCGGCGTTTACCGTGCGACGCCATTATCAAGATTAAATGTATCGGACGGAATGGCGACTCCCCTTGCGCAGGCAGAATATGAAAAATATTTTGAGGTTCTGACAGGTGATAAATCAGGGAAAACACCGGTTCACAATACACTTGCAACTCACTGGGCAAGAATTATCGAACTTCAATATGCTGCGGAAAAAGTGATGCAACTGGTGAAAGACCCCGAAATTACTTCACAGAATTACAGAACGATACCGACTGAGATTCCTCGTGAAGGAATTGGTATCGTGGAGGCCCCGCGGGGAACACTTACACATCATTATGTTACTGACGAAAGAGGAATTGTAACAAGAGCAAACCTGATAGTCGGAACGACGAATAATTACGCGGCAATTTCAATGTCAATAAAGACAGCCGCAGAAGGATTGATTAAAAAAGGTACTGAAGTAACGGAACCGGTATTAAATATGATTGAAATGGCATTCCGTGCTTATGACCCGTGTTTCGGTTGCGCGACCCACACGTTACCGGGACAAATGCCAATGATATTAACTATAAGAGATTCTAACGGTGAAATTATTGACCGGATAAAAAGATTTTAATATTAATCTATTATTAAAAAGAATTAATCCGGGATTACGAAAGTAACCGGAAAGTTCATGGCTTTTCAGAACTAATCAGAAAAACGCTCCTTTTATAAACTTAGAAAGGAAATCATTCCATTCTGAGTGGAATTTCAAAATATGTCTTTTTGGTCCGCTATTTCCTAAATCGTGATAAACACCGCAATTTATAATCCGATTGGACTACTCCTATTTTCATCCATCTGCACTATAAATAAAGCAGTTAATTTTAGTTAAATTAATTCAGAAATAATTTTTAAACTAAACAATTATCAAAGAAGGATGCCTTATTATGAAAAAATTTGTATTCATAGGTCTTTTAATCATATTCCTGCCTTTGTTCATTAATGCTCAGGACAATGCCGGAAAGGATATCATTAAAAGCAGTATAAACAATTCTATTTTAGAAAGCGCCTATTCTATGCAGGAACTGAATTCAAAATTGCTGGATCAATACGGAGTTAATAACATAAAGTTCGTAAAGTTTGAAAATGGGAAGTATATACCGGTTAGAGAAAATCAGGTTAAAGAACTGGAAGGAAAAGATATACAGGAAGCGCAGATTAGTTCTGATGTAATATTAATATTCGCTATTATAGGCGCAATATTAGTAGCAGTACTTATAATACAGGCTATTTAGAGAACCGGTTACATTTCAATATGCCGTAACCGGTTTTAAACGGTATAATAATCTTTAAAAAGATAATGAATTCCTTAAATTTTACAGGGGATTTTTATCATTTCACTATAAACGGAATAAATCCGATTCTGCCGGTGTAGTATTTGGATTTTTAAAAGTCATTAATAAAATTTCCGGTGTGTTAATGTTATAAAAACAAGTTTTTATGCGCCTGGAAGCATTTTCTTTCAAATATCAGAGGCGAGCAATGCCGAAAAACTTAAATTCCGGCTTGAATTTCAAAATAAATTCGGTTAATTTGACTCGCTTTCTTAGCTCAGTTGGTAGAGCAACTGACTCTTAATCAGTGGGTCGGGGGTTCGAATCCCCCAGAGAGCACAAAATATTTCAAATTTAAAATTGTAAATTTGAAATTTATTAAAAACTTTGAAAGCCGGGTTCCGAAAGGAGTTCGGCTTTTCTTCTGGTTACTACGCTCCGGCGTAGTAACTTGTCCATTTCGTTTCCACGCAGGAACGTGGGAAGTAGAGCAATGGAAAGAGCAATCCCGATTCTATTCCCTGTGCATTGGGACATGCTGGAACGGGTCGGGGGTTCGAATCCCCCAGAGAGCACGGAAATAAAGCCCTGTGAAATATATCAGTTACAGGGCTTTTTCATTTCATGCAACTCGTGTTTTTCGTGTTTTGTCAGCACTTTTGTCAGCACTTTTTCCGATAATGGGGTAAGTTGGGGTAACAAGAGAAAGTAAAAACATTAAATCCGGCAATAATACGAGTTTCAGTTTCCTTGAATTATATGCATATATGTTAGCAAGGAAAATATATTTCATTTGTTTAATTCTTTTAGTTCCCTAATTTAAATTTGTTATTAAGGAGAGGTAATTTACATTTGGGAAGCGGTAATCTTAATTGAAATTTAATTTTTGCTTATATATCTTTTTATGATTATTCTTGGTTAATTAAAAACGGCGTATAAAACTGAGTATATATGATGACTTTTGGGGGTGAATTTAAGTAAAAATATCCAATAAATTGCACAATGTCTGTCAAAGAGATTATCAAAAAGAGACAAAGTAATCGCGGGTACAAACCGGACATGGTTGAAAGAGAAAAAATCATGCAGTGTATTGAGGCAGCACATTTGGCTCCGTCTGCCTGCAATGCTCAGCCCTGGAAATTTGTTATTGTGGAAGAACCTGCCCTTAGGGAACAGATAGCTGTTGCCGCGAAAGGTATGGGCATGAATAAATTCGTGGTTCAGGCACCGGTCATTATTGCAGTTGTATCGGAAAGCGCTAATGCCGCTTCAGTTATTGGTTCCAAAATTAAAAGAAAAGATTATACTCAGATTGATTTGGGTATCGCGGTGGAACACATCTGTCTTCAGGCCGCCGAACTGTGTTTAGGTAGTTGTATTGTAGGCTGGTTTAATGAACGTGCTGTAAAAAAAATACTTCAAATCCCATTCACTAAACGCGTTCCACTGCTTGTCACTTTAGGCTATCCTGATGATGAACAGCGTATTAAAATCAGGAAAAAAATAGAGGATATTTACTCATTCAACAAATACTGAGAAAATAATGAAACTCACTGACTGGTACATTGATTATTTGTACTATTCTGAAGTTGCAGCAGAAAAAAAACTAAAAAGTACAAAAATATTTGAACGGACAGAAAAATCGAAAACCGTAACATATATCAAATCAAACATATTTGCAGTGTATTTGTTATATTAGACGGGATTATGGTTTATAATATAATTTGAACTATCATATATGAATTATTTATTAACTGCAGTATTATGGACCGGATATGTATCGCTTCATAGTTTTCTGATTAGTATAAGGTTCACAAATCTAATGACCCGTTTATTAAAAGATTATTATGCCTTTTACAGGTTATTTTATGTTCTGATATCACTGGTTTTGCTTATACCATTAATTAATTATACGTCGCAATTAGACGATAAGATAATTATTACTTATGAGCCGCCTGTATCTTTTATCAGGTATATACTGATTTCAGGTTCTTTGTTAATGTTCTTCTGGGCTTTTTTCTTCAACTATGATTCTTTATCGTTTTGGGGAATCCGCCAGATATTAAACTTCAGGAAGGAAAAGAAAATAAATCCTTCGGGGGGAATTAAAAGAAACGGGTTATTGGGAATTATGCGGCACCCTATGTATTTGGCTCTTATAATATATTTATGGTGCCAGACTTTCAGGGTAATTGATATAGTTACAAATTCATTGTTGACGGTTTATGTTATAATAGGAACAATACTTGAAGAAAAGAAACTTGTTCTGGAATTCGGCGAAGCTTATATTAAATATCAGCAGGAAGTACCAATGTTAATTCCGTTTACTAAAAAAAAGAACTACATATAAATATAAGAAGTTTGATTTTCGTTTATTGTTGTTTTAACAAATTTGAAAGAGAGCACTTACATAAAGCCTTGTGAACATTTTATTTTAGGGCTTTTTTTCCGTTTTTACTATTTTTTTTGCGATGTCAGCTCTAGGACAATAAATTGTTTTGAATAGTATCTTATAAAAATTGCGCTCAAATGTTACCTTTAATATAATTAATGTTTAGAGTGGCATTCAGGAGTCAGTTCCTGACGGTTTCTGTCAAGCCCTAAAACTTAACAGGCACAACTTTTTAATCCCTTTTTTACTAAATTTCATGAATTCCGTTTATTTATTTCGCCTTTTTGGTCATCAAGGCTTTAAAACGGCACAGTTGTATTTAACCTTGTACCTTTATAATTAAATTGATTCTATTCTTCTGTCATTATATCTTACTGACAGATAAATAGAATCATTTAGAATGGATAAAATAATTAAATATATAAAAATACAAGGTGGTTACGCAACAATGAAGGACCTTAAAGAAGCTAAGTTCCAGACCAGGGATATTAAAAAATATGTTCAAAATAATATTCTGGAAAAAGTCAAACCCGGACTTTATAGACTATCCGATATTGATTTCTATAAAAATGTAAATCTTAGTTTTGTAGATGCTTGTAATTCAATTCCCACGGGAATAATATGTCTTGGTTCAGCTATTAATTATTATAATCTTTCAACATATAATCCTTCCGAAATTCACGTTGCAGTAATGAATTCGGAAAAAACCGTCAGAATTAATTATCCACCGGTTAAATTTTACTTTTTTAGAAAAAACCAATACTCTCTTGGTATAAATATTATAAAAACGAAATTCGGTGATATAAGGATTTATGATATTGAAAAAACAATTTGTGATATATTTAGATTTAAAAATGAATATGGAGATGAAATAGCGCTTGAAATACTTAGAAATTATACAAGGCGAAAGGAAGCTGATTATTTCAAACTTAGGGAATACTCTAAAATATGCCGCGTCTATTCAATTATTAACCCATATCTGAAAGGACTAATAGGCTGAATTCAAAAGTTATAAAAAATATCGGCGCTTCTATAAAGAAAAAGCTTTAAAATGTTTCAAAAAAATCTAACACTGAATATAACTATATAATAATCCAATATGTTCAAGAAAGATTTTTATATAGATTATCGAAAAGCGAGTATATAAATAATTTTATTTTAAAAGGTGCCCTATTTCTCTTTAGCTCCGGTAAATCTAAATTCAGACAAACTAAGGATATAGATTTTTTAGGGGAAGGAATATCAAACGAAGAAGACAACATAAAAGCAATTGTTAGAAAAATTTCAGACGTAAAATTTGAAGATGGTGTAATTTTCAAAACAGGTGAGATTACCGCAGAAATCATAGCGGAAGTAAAAGAATATAACGGGATAAGAATCAACTTACCTTTTAATCTTGATACTATTACAAGTGTTTTAACAATTGATATCGGATTTGGTGATGTATTGCATAAAAAGCCGGAATTAATGGATTATCCGACGTTATTAGATATGGAATTTCCAAAAATTAATTCTTATTCTGTCGAAACCGTTATCGCAGAAAAATTCGAAACTATTGTAAAATTAAATTATCAGACAAGCAGAATGAAAGACTTTTACGATATTATTTTTATTGCCGAAAATTATAACTTACAAAGAATGGATTTATTGAATTCAATTGAAAAAACATTTAAAAAAAGAAATACTTCTATTGATAACAGAAAAATTATATATGAAGATGAATACAAAAATGATGTTGATAAACAAAGGCAATGGAAAGGTTTTTTAAATAGAATAAAAACTGAAAAATCTGATATATCAGATAATTTTAAAACCACAGTAAATAAGCTTGAATCTTTTATCGAGCCGATTTTTGACAATTCAAAAAGTGACTTATCCTGGAATAAAGAAATTTGGGGCTGGAAATAATAACTAACTGGTTATACTAAATATTAGAATTATATATAATACTACCAAAATTCTAATTGATAATTTCGGAAGAATGTACCCTCAAAATTTGCACAATATCTTGATATTATATCAAATGTCAGCATATCTTTTCCTAATGAAGCAACCCGTTCCCTTCCACGATTTAAATTCACTGTTATCCTTCTGCAGAAGAAAATAGAATGTTAATTGTGTATTGTGTATTTTATAAGATTATGTAACTTTAATATTCTCAATGAAAAAATTAATATTGCTCTCATTTTTACTTATCCTCGGAACTGCTGCTGCTGCACAGGATTATACCGGAATGACGGGCGCGGAAATCTGCTCGCACTCAAAATCGAACAGAACGGCATTCATTAATCCGCAGGATGCATCGCCTAATACTCCGAGACATACATACGATGTTCTGAATTATAAGCTGAATTTAGACATATATAATTGTTTTAAATCAATTGTAAGAAGTTTTACGGGAACAGAAATTATTACGTTCCGTGTAGATTCAACGTTAAACTCCATAAATCTTAATGCGGTTTATACTTCACTTGTAATCGATTCCGTTAGGTTAAATGGCGGGGCTTCTCTTGCATTTACGCACAGTTCATCGACAAATCTGGTCACGGTCAATCTCGACAGGACTTACAATCCCGGCGAAACAGTAAATTTATACATTAGATACAGGCATAATAACGTAAGCGACAACGCATTCTATGTTAACTCTTCAGGTTTTGTTTATACAGACTGCGAACCGGAAGGCGCCAGGAAATGGTTCCCCTGCTGGGATAAGCCTTCTGATAAAGCAACAGTTGACATCACCGTTAAGGTACCGTCAAATGTTCTGATTGGCTCTAACGGCAGGCTTGCCGATTCTGTAAAGACAGCGGATACTATATGGTACAGGTGGATAAGCCGCGACCCGCTTCCGACTTATCTTGCCGTGTTAACGGGAAAAACGGGATATAACTGCGATATCATCTGGTGGCATAAGATTTCAAACCCGAATGACAGCATTCCCCTGCGTTTGTATTACAGCACGGGCGAAAACATTACACCTACAAAAAACGCGCTTCCGGGTATGACAACAATTTTTTCAAACTTATTCGGCGAGCATCCTTTTGAGAAAAACGGATTTGCGTCTGTTTCAACATACGGCGGAGGAATGGAAAATCAGACACTGACTACGATTTCACCAAGCTGGAATTCCGTTACCAGCCTTATATCGCACGAATATGCCCACCAGTGGTTTGGAGATATGATAACTAACGCAACCTGGGCAGATTTATGGCTGAATGAAGGATTTGCTACATACTGTGAAGCAATCTATAAAGAACAAATCACGGGATACAGCGCTTATAAATCCAATATTACTTCGAATGCTTCCTCTTATATGTCCGGAAATCCCGGATGGCCGATTTACAATCCGTCCTGGGCGATTACAACACCTCCGAACGGAACTTTGTTCAACGGTCCGATTACATATTACAAAGGTTCATGTGTTCTGCACATGCTCCGCTATACAATCGGAGATTCGTTATTCTTCGCGGCATTAAAAGCTTATGCGACCGATACTGTTAATTTCAAAATGAAAAACGCTACAACCGACGATTTCACGGCTAAAATAAGTTCTGTTGCCGGACATGACTTAACCTGGTTCATTGACGAGTGGGTAAAACAGCCGAATCATCCCGCATACCAGAACAGTTACGGCATTACAAATCTCGGCGGCGGAAATTGGCGCGTGAATTTCCTTGCATACCAGACTCTTAGCAATACTCCGTTCCATAAAATGCCGATAGTGCTTAAGATTTCATTTACAACAGGCTCTGATACTTTAATAAGGGTTATGAATGACGTCAACAGCCAGCTGTTCATGTTCAATTTTAACAGACAGCCGACTGCAGTAGTGTTCGACCCGAATAATGACATAGTAATCAAAACCGCATCATTGTCAGTAGGTATCAGCAATCAGTCAAATACTGTTCCTGCGGAATATGCGCTTTATCAGAATTATCCGAATCCGTTCAATCCTGCGACAAGCATAAAATTTGACGTACCACAAAATTCTCGCGTCAGCATAAAAGTGTTTGACGTGACGGGAAAACAAATCATGGAGCTTGTTAACGGAGAAAAACAGGCAGGAATTTACGAAACATCGTTTGACGCATCGAACCTTGCAAGCGGAATTTATTTTTACAGGATGGAAGCGGGTAAATTCAGCAGTGTCATGAAAATGATACTTGTGAAGTAATAACTCATTTGATTAATTTTGAGCCGGCGTAAATTAACCGCCGGCTCTTTTAATTTAACAGATTTGCCTTCGGCTTGTTCAGCTAAGGAGAGCCGAGTATTTTGTCGAAGTATTATTAGAATAAATAAGTCAAACTTAAATTATAGGAGTAAACAGAATGGAAGTAAAAATAGAAAACGGAAAGTTAATCATTGAGATTGATTTACAGGAACCAACTCCCAGCGCATCAGGGAAAAATTTAGTAGTTGCATCTACACGGGGGAATGTAGTCTCAGATTGTGTTATTGACGGTAAAAATGTGGTGATTGGTTTGAATGCTTATATAAAGAAATAATCTTTTTCAGTGTGTGCCGTTATTTTGTCAGGGTTTTACTGAGGCATAAAAAAACTAAATTCCGGGATTATTTCTTTTTTAGTGCTCGTCAGGAGTTTGCTCCTGACGGTTTTTTTGGTTTGTTTGCTTTGTAAATTATTCCCGTCGCATTTGAGTTTACTGAATAGATTAAAACTGGTCTGAATTTCTATCGTTAAAAAAGTATTTATAAAGACCGTAATATATTCATTTGACAAACATGTCTTACCCATAATTCAGGAATTCTTCCTGATTTCTGAAAGTTTGGTTTAATTTTTCAAGATACAGCCCTTTTAAAAAAAAATTATTGACTTTCATCACTGCATTTATTAAATTAACTATATAATTAAGTTACATTAGTTTACATTTAGAAGACCACAAAAAACAATTGATTATTCACACCAAAAGTGAAACCTGAAGTGGTCTTAAAAAAAGACAAGCATATTTACCACCGATTCGACTAAGATATAAACATTCTGTGTTTTATTATTAGTACAGTCGATCATTTTCAGTGTTTTTTTCTTTCCTTTTTTGGTTTTTAAATACTTTTTAAAAATATTATAAGGAGTTACGGAAATGAAAATATTTATCATCTCTTTTCTTTTTGTTTTTTCGGTTGCGGGAATAGTTTTTTGTCAATCCGAATTAACAACAGACACAAAAATGGACTCTAAAGGTATTCCGGCGAACACTTCATTCGGATTATTGCCCGGTGAAATTGAAATTATCGGAAACCCCAATCCCCCGTTTAACCCTGACTGGATGGGAACAGACATTAAGGTATATGATGGCACAACAACAAATATTAATAAAAGAGAATTAGACCTTAAACTCGGAAAGGACGGTAATTTGTACCTCGCCATGTGTATTAATAACACTTCTTTCCATGGCATAAGATGCTACCGTTCAACAAACTCGGGATTGAACTGGACATTAATTAGATCTGTCTCGGGTACTTCTAATGCGTGGTATACCGGATTATCCATGCTGGTAGTTAGAAATCATTTAACCAATAATGACTCTATGCGAGTGTTGATTTTTTTCACTCATACGCTGACAAACAATACTAATGATGATGCAACTCTTAGAATGTTCAGTTTTTTAGGCAACGGGGCCGGTGCCTCCATACTGGCAACTATAGATGAACCTACTACAGGTAAACAATACTGCTGGCCTTCAGCAGTCACTGATGCAGCGTTAGTAAGCATTACTCCAAGTGTTGGAGTTGCATTAATTGAATATGATAATAATTCCGGAAACTTCTATCGTATTAAATACTTTTTTATGCCATTTCTTAGTTACAATGTCTGGACAGAATATTCAGCATATATGATTTTAGGTGGACTTAACTGGCCATCTGCGGCATTTGCATCTTTTACCAATACTACCATCACCTATATAGCGACAGAATTTAGGAATAATAATGCTTCACAAATTCGACTTTATGGAATAAATTTTTCTGGTCCGAGCGGGGATTGGAGTTATGATGCAGTGACTACAAATACATCATATCACTGCATAGAACCGGTTTTAACAATCCCCCAAACCAAACCGGCATGCAATGAAGCGATTATATCATATATAAGGACAACAACTTACGGAGCCACTGACGGTGTGGCATGTTATTCATATACAAATAATCACTCAACTTATACTCAATATACCTTAAGCAATTCTCAATCATCGAGATTCACCTGGATAGCATCAGATTCAAGCCGGGCAACAAATGATTATTGCCTTGCAATTTACGGTGATTTTGATTCTTTAAATGTTAAAAGAGGGTCTCCCTTAAATATGGGCACTCAATACTCAGACAGGACAAATAATTACATACCTTCTAGTGCAAGACCCGTCTGTGCTATTTATAAAAACGGCAGTATGAAACGAAGTGCATTTGCATACTTTGGAGTTGAATCAGGGAATCCTATTACCGGTGTATATTTTGACAGTGAAAATTTACCGACAAATGTAAAAAACACGGAAGGTTCAGTATATTCTTATGAATTGTCACAGAACTACCCCAATCCGTTTAATCCCGTTACATACATTAATTACAGCATCCCGAAATCCGGCTTTGTAAAACTGTCTGTATTTGATATACTGGGCAAAGAGGTTGCGACTCTTGTGAATAGCAATAAACCCGAAGGTTCTTACGAGGTTATATTTGATGCCTCAAGACTAAGCAGCGGGGTTTATTTCTATAAGATAACGGCAGGAGAGTATATTGAGGTTAAGAAAATGTCAGTAATAAAATAATTTTGCGGTATTTCTTAAAGTGTCCGTCAGAGCTTGTCCCGAGCACTCGGGAAGTTAGCTCCTGACGGATTCTGTCAGGTCCAAAGACCCGACAGTCACTTGTAAAGATTAGAATTATTCCAGCGGAATACTGTT
>Ga0209450_10001490_pt1 | contig 11744 bp, 10 predicted proteins | sample FrelakmetLWP11LW_FD_187149 | JGI IMG/M metagenome (GOLD analysis project Ga0209450, IMG submission 187149) | Freshwater lake sediment microbial communities from the University of Notre Dame, USA, for methane emissions studies - LWP11 LW (SPAdes)... | ecosystem: Environmental > Aquatic >... | reverse complement strand
CCTATGAATCCTCCGCCTATGACAACTGCTTTCTTCGGTCTTGAAACCTTGTCAACACCTGTGAATGAGTTTCCAACGGAATTGTCGGTATCCCTGTCAAGCCACTCTTTGATATTTTTCGAATCTGCTACTGTTCTTACTGAAAATATTCCGGGAAGCTCCAGTCCGGGAAGGGGCGGACGCACTGGTGCTGCGCCGGGGGAGAGAACAAGTTTATCGTATTTTTCAGTTGTAACTTCACCCGAGAGAAGATTTTTCAGCTTAACTGTCTTCTCCTTTGCCGCGATACCAACAACCTCACAATTTGTACGGCAGTCCATGTTGAATATCACCTTGAACATCTGTTCGGTGGCGACAAGAAGCTTTGATTCTTCTTCTATCGACCCGCCTACATAGTAAGGCAATCCGCAGTTTGCATAAGATACGAACGGTCCCCGTTCGACCATAAGAATCTCTATCTTCTCATCAAGCCTGCGGAGCCTTGCTGCACACGATGCACCACCGGCTACTCCGCCAACGATAATTACTTTCATAGCTTTTTTGTTTGATTTATATTTTAAAGTGCCTTTATAAGTTGCTGTTGTCTTGTGATATGCGTTCAATAATTCCGAATCAGGAAGATCATGATAAATTTACTTTCTTTCAACTGCTTGCGAAATACTTAGAAATGAGTATTTTATTCATGCAATGTGGTTTCATAGATACTATTGATGTCAGTTCAGATTTAATAGTCTTCAGTCTTCAGTCTTCAGTCTTCAGTCTTCAGTCTTCAGTCTTCAGTCTTCAAGCCTACTGCCGACTGCCGACTGCCTGCTGCCTACCCAAACCATCCTTTCCTGTGAAAATAGAAATACGTTCCTCCCGTAATTATCAGCATAATGATCAGAGCGATTATGTAGCCATGTTCAAAAGAGATTAAGGGCATTGATTTGAAATTCATTCCCCATATCCCTGCCAGGAAGGTGACCGGCATGAAGATCATCGATAAAACTGTCAGCCGGCCGAGCCTCCGGTTTGTTCTTTCCTGGGCATGCATGTCAATGAGTGATCGCATTACTTCGAGGCGGCGCTCCAGCCATTCAAGTTTTTTGTCAGCCGATATAAGGTTTGCAGATGCCCACCGTAGGTAATCCAGGCTGCTTTCCTGGATCTTTGCAGGCCTGTCTGACGAAATAATTGTATCAATAATTGGCAGTTGCCCCTTTACAATTGATTCAAGTGTCAGTAATTCAGATCTTTTAGCAGATATCTCTTCAATATTTACTTTTTCCGGATCTCGTTCCCTTCTCTCTTCAAGGTCAAGTATCACGTCACTTAGTCTGGCGGCTTTCCTTAAACAGTCCAGTGATAACCCCATCAACAGTGTTGAGATAATCCCTGCGGTACTTTCATCGGGTAGCAGGTCAAGGGAATCTTCCGATGAGATACTTTTCCTGAATCGCGCCATTTTACCGTTCCGTATGGTAAGCACAAATTCACTGCTGAAAACTACGGCCAGGTATTCCATTGTATTTGAATCCTGCTCCTCCATCTGTACAGGCATTACCATCAGAGCTATCGGTTTAAGCGGATAGTACCCCGGATGATCGCGTGATTCAAGGCAAAATTGTCTGATCAGTCCCTGAACATTGAGATCATCCAGTGTCTTTTCCAGTTCACTGGTATCAGCATCAAGCAGGTCGATCCAAATCTTCCCTTTCTTATGTCTGACAGTGTCGACGGCAAAAGAGTAGTCACAAGGTACAACCTGAGGTCCCTCTGAAAATTGGTAACAGTTTATTTTCATACTCCGAGTACTTTAAGTATTCCGGAAGGTTAGTACATGAAGAGCAGCCTGGCCTGAAGCATCCTGGTCTTTCCGACCAGTGCATCACGGTCAAGGGTGCAGTTACCGTACGATAAACCGACTTTCCATTGCCTTGAGGCCCACCAGTTGGCTCCGAAGTACCAGTGACCCATCACGCCTCCGTCTATAGGTCCATCGGTAAGGTCAACATAACCATAACGCCCGACGACCTCAAATGCCCCATAGCGGTTCGAAGGGACAATCCCTCCGGCATAACCGAGAGAGCGGATGTAAGGCCTGCTTTCACCTGTGATCACCCATGATGCAGAAACGTAAGCTCCGGAGAATCCGGGATTGCCGCTCTCCGGTGCATTCACCCAGGTTCTTATGTATTCTGCCTGCAGCATGAACGGGGCGAAGGAATACACTGCCTCAATTGACATTTCGCTTGCATTATCGGCAGCGAACGATTTCGTATCAACGTATTTGTCAGCTACGTTAGAAGAGGGGCGTCCCGAAAAACGCATCATCCCATCGTCGGATCCTGCAAAACGTCCTCCCAATCCCAGGTGCAGGTAGTTCAGGTTGTCCTCAGACACTGTGACAAGACCGGTAATTCGGCCAACCCAGTTGGTGGCATTCCTGTTTAGTTTTTCACCGGTTTCAATCCAGTCATTAAAGGCCCCTGCTGCCCAGGTCATCCGTTCATTTGCAAGGGTCCCCGAAAGCATGATTCCGGTATTTCGTGTTGTGAAGAATGGCGACATGAGACGTTCCTGCTGAGGCAGTTGAGGCATTAGGCCCACCATTTCATAGCAGAAAGGCTCTTTCTGTTTTCCCAGGGTGAGCTTTACAGGCCCCAGGGGTATATCAAGCTTCAGATCATAGACCTGAAAGTAAACATCATCCCTTGTCCTTGACTCCTGGTAATCAAAGGTAAAAGTAAAAGCCCACTTCAGCTTGCCTTTTGACCGCAGGTTCAGTCCGAACCGCGCTGCCCGCAGGTCAAAGGTGTTTTCCTGAAGCCCTACCTGCTCAAGGCTTGGATCATCCTGCCAGAGCCAGTTGTAGTCAGTGACGACTGCTATTATTGGTTTGAACCAGAGTCGCTTACCGTCAATGACAAGCGCGCCCTGTCGCAGGTCGGGAAGTAAATATTTTTGCCCGGCAGCGGACAATGGTTCTGCCTTTGACGATTCAGACACACTTGTCTGTCCGTAACTAATTCCACTGTAAGAAATTAATAAGACTGAAAGGGCATAAAACACTGTTCTGTTCAAGTTCATTTTCAATAGTATTTATCAGAAATTAAACCCGAATCTTACGACCGGGCCAAATGAAGCCATGTTAAAGACAAACCGTTCCGCATCAACTCCTTTATCATAGTTGACACTTAGATATCTGTACCCTGCAGTGAGCTGAAATACTTTTCCGAACCTGTAACCTGCGTATCCCTGAAGCTGCCATGTAAGGTCCGATCCGATGCCGAAACCACCAATGTCGCCACGGAACTGGAAAAGCCACTTTTGCTTAATATCAGCAGATAAACGGGTGATGAGTACCGGGTCCATCCAGGTTTTCGATCCGCTGGCGGTCACCTCTTCAGTTCCCGCAGGAAAAACATTCCGTCTGGCATCAATATCAGTCGAAATACTGGTGAGCCTCCCACCCAGTCCGACCTCCCAGAATGGTACAACCCTGTACAACCCGGCCGGCTCCCAAATCAATTCCTTCGCAGTAACTTCTCCGGAATGAAATAGCGTGCCCGGAGATACCTCCTGGTTCAGGTTCATGTAAACGAGGTCAGAGGTTATTGCCCATTTACTGGTGTTTGCCTCAAAGTATAACATGGCAGCCATCTTCAGTTTGCTGAAGATATCTCCGGGGCTGGCGTCAACGGGTACCGAAATCAGATCGCCAACGCCGGTTTCTCCGTCCATGTACGGGAACATAAGATAGACATCGATGAGAAAATTCCAATGTTTTTCAGGGATTTCAGTTTGAGCTGAAATGGTGCTATTTACGCTGTAAAACAATATAGTACAGGCGATTACAATAATGACTTTTGAAGGAATTTTAAAGCATTTCATTTGAAGACATCCGGGTTAGTCATTAATTATTTAACAAAACTGAAATTATTGATAGTCCAGGCCTGGAACAATACTTAGAAATAAGTATTAATCAGGCCTTTTAGATTTTGGCAGACCCTTTCCCCACCTGTATTGCCATATCAGGCCTGCTACATCATAATCGCTTCCTGTTCTCGTGGAGACCCCTGTACTGAGATTTATTTTCAGTGAGTGGTGAATCCCCAGGGGAATTGCCACTGTCAATCCCAACCGGGTGTTCTTCTGCAGATCATTTCCCTCAACACCATCCACAGTGGAATGCCCGCCCCAGTAATAAGTTCCGTCAACCGCTGCCCATATTCCCTTTTTGAAGCTGTAATTGACGTGTCCCTGTATTGAACCGATAGGAGCCTGCGAACGTGTCTTTCCACCGTAAAAATCATAATTGGTAGTATAGAATGCAACGCCGCCTGTTAGTTCGATCTGGAAATTTCCCAGCGTTTTGGAAGCACCTAGCTCGGGCTTTATCGTATACCGGTTTGTTCCGAGATTGACAAGCCTGAGGGGATCATACTGGCCCAGAGGCAGGAATACCTGCAGACTGCCACCCATGACAAAGTTTTGCTTGTAATCTTTAAATCCGGACAGAGGCAGCGACGGGGCACCGATAAAGTTAACACTCATCCTTATCCTGGGGTCAGCAAGACCTGAAACTTCCCTTGTGACCGTCTGTCCGTCATACTCTGCAGATCCGGCCAGCCAGCCATAAGGTAGTATAACATCGACCTTGCCAGACATGGGTCCAACTTTAACTGATCTTGCCCATGCAAACACAGTTCCGTGAATATGTATATCGGCATTCTTAAGGGGAATTGCAGGGTCAAAAACCAACCCACCCTGCGAATAGCTGTAACCTGCAAGTACAAAATTCATTCCCTGCGGTATGTTGGTATAAGCACGCGGCTCAAGATCCTGAGCATATAATGAGGTTAATTTCCACAGGAGAAAAATACAGGTTATCAGTGTAAGGCGCATGATGCCGTAATTTTTATGCATGAGTTAAATTTACGTCTTTTTACCCAGCAACCGTGAAGCAAAGTAAGCGGTGAGCGCGGGTATCGGACCCGAAAGCAGGATCATTACCAGCAGGTATGGGTCGGGGGTTGGCAAAACGATGTAAACTGCGAACATTGCCGAAACATTCCGCGAACTCATTCCCAGTGCCATGGCGGTTCGCTGGTTCTTTTTTAATCCGAAGCCAATGTAGTAGGCCGCCAGCAGAATTCCGAGGGCCAGAAGTAACTGGCCAAGAATGGCATAGCTGCCCAATACCTTTATAAATTCGCGGAAATAGATAAGGAGAACAGATACCAGCGAAAGTACAGTGGTAAGTCCTGCTGTCATCTTGACTGCGGGGAAAATTTTATCGGCCACCCGGGTTGATAAAATCCGGATAAGAATACCCAGGATCATTGGCATCAGTATCAGTACCAGAAGGGGTTTTGCCAGGGCCCAGATGCTCAGCGTCAGTCCAGGCATCATGACGGGCACAAATATTGGCATCAGCACTACAGTAGCAACCATTGTTAAAGGCATGAACGCCGCCGAGAAATTAACATCTGCCCGGGCATTTCTCACCAGAATGGGAAAGAATGGCGCTATAGGAGCAATGCTGGTGATTAACAGCCCCAGGGCAATGGACGGGTCCATTGGGATTATTATTGTAAGCAGCCAGGCAAAAGCCGGACTCACCACCCAGCCCCAGCCCAGGGTCAGAACAATAAGCCGGAAGCTTTTCAGGGAGTTAATAGTTTCTTTTAGATTGAGCTCAAGACCCAGTGACAGCAAATTGGAAACTGAGTAGAGCACCACAACAATTTTAAACAAGTTCTGAGCGTCCATAGTTCTTATCTTGCAGTTTTAATGCTTCCGTCTTCCGTCTTAGGTCTCCCGTCTTCCGTCTTCCCTACTTCTTCGGAAAAACAAAAATAGCTGCAGCCCTGACTCCAAAAGCAGATTTGCCACCTTCCGGGGCTGCCACGTGTATGCGTGGTCCTGCCTGAAGTTGCACAAGCTGATTCCCGAATTTCGTAAGTCCCCCGGCCATAATATTAATGAATGCATTTGTCGTACCGGCTTCCCAGTTTTGTGTCAGCTCCGCATTGACAGTCAGCCCTGCTGCACTTTTCCAGTTATAAGTTAAAAATGGTTGCAGGTACATCTGGTTAACATCGGCTCTCTCTTCATCTCCGGCCACAGACCATATCTGATTAATCAAAGCTCCGTAAGTCCAGCCGTTCTTTTGCTGCAGGACAATTACTGTCGGGCCAACGCCAATTTTTTTGGTTCCCAGATAATCGTCCGTAGCAGTAGGAATTAAGAATGCAGCTCCCACACCCCATACGAAACCATTTTTCACAACGGCGTTTGAGATCCACCCGCTTACCAGGGCATCCGAAAGCCCGGCTTCCTGAGTCCCCTCTCCGGTGATGTCGTATTGAGCAATTACGGGTACAATATACCGTGTTATCAGACTGTATTTTGCACTGAGGCTGAAAGGAACAATGGGCTGGAAATTCAGGGTATTTCTCGAACCGTTATAATCTCCAATGCCTATATCCGTATTATTCTGGAATGGCACGCTGATCAGCGCCCCGATTGGATTTGCCAGTTTCTTGGCAATCGCAGCAGCATCATCTGCTGCCGGCTTTTGTTCATCCTGTGCCATTAAATTAAATGAGCAAGACAAAAAGATCAGAAAAAATACTAGCCCTGATTTTGCGTAATTCATATCCGATTTATTAAAATAAACTTCAAATATTAGATCATAAAGCTTGATGGTCATTCCTATTGCCCCATTCCCATATTCTTTAGACGGGCCTCTTCCCATTCCTGGAAGCTGGAACAGACAGGGACCCACTCCTCTTTCGAAACCGGCTCCAGGTGCAGCGCGCCCGACGGACATCCCAAACCGCAGGAGCCACAGCCCACGCATAAATCCCTGTTATAAACAGAGTTCCTGCCATCTGCAGTTTTTTCCCATTTATGCGCAAAAAACTGGCAGCGCCTGATGCACTCACCGCAGTTGGTGCATTTGTCATAATCCTTCACGGCGCGGTAGTTCGAGCGCTCGACGCTTTCCTTAAGTGTACCCAGACGTTGAGAATTCAACATGACGCAGCAACAGCCGCAGCAGTGACATCCGCCGACAAACTGAGGGGCCTCGGCCCCCATGGTGAATCCATAAAATCCCTCGACAACATGCGTACCCATGGCATCCAGCTCTTCCCATAGCTTTATAGCCTCCTCACGGGGGAGGATGTTTTCCGAGAGAGGGACCGCGGGCGGCATGCCAACGAAGCCGCAACGCTTGATCGGCATATCGCAACTGTGGCCGTGAGCGGCAACCTGGTCTTTCTTGCAGACACAGTCAATCACCAGGAAGCGATCATATCTCTGGAAATGAGCATCGACATCATTGTGCGGTTCGCGCTTGAGCCACTCGGGCTTGAGCGAGCCCCGCATCGGAATGACACCCTGCGGGCCGGGTCGCGGCGAGAAGATCCGTTCGCCCCCGCCTTCGATGACATATTGCTCGTAAAGCCTGGCAAATCTCTCACTTTCCGGCTGGGGGTTATTCAGGTAGGATTCGAACCAGCCGACAATAAACGGGGAGAGCCGATATTTCTCTACCTTGGGCTGCTTGCCGGGACTTGCCTCAACTTTTCCAACTCCTTTGATGCCGCTTTCAAGCGCCAGTGAGTCCTTGCGAACCTTGCGCGGCGGGACCATGCTTTCGAGGAGCACGGTCACTTTTTCCTCGTCGAGACCGACCCGCTGCGCGATCTCGGCGGCGGTCTCGGGCTTGATGGTGAGTTGACTGGCAAGCCAGGCTTCCTCGTAGGTAAACACTATCTTAATGAGTTCGTTTTCGATTTTGCCGGGTGTTCTGGTGTAGCCTGAGGGGAGTGCCTCCAGTGCATCCGCCAGCTTTTCATATACATCTTCCGATATTTTTGTTTTGTCCATTGCAGTATCTTATAAATTATTTATAACCGATTACCGAGGTAGATTCCCAGCAACTGTGCAATTCTCATAAATTCGCTTTCAGATGGCACGGTTCTCACTGTGTCAACAGCATCTTTCAATGGCACAAACCTGATATCGGGCGGCATAAACGAAACCATCACCCCATTCTGTCCTGCTTTCAGCACCTGTATAGATCCGGCACCATAAGCCATTCCCAGCTGATGGTCGGTTGCGGTGGGATTTCCGCCCCGGGCCCAGGCGCCAATTACAAGCGGATAGGTTTCCGCGGTAATCAGTTTCTGAAGCCTGGTTGCAACAGTGCCGGCCACCTGGCCTGCAGGAATAGATTCAGGGGATGACTTAGCATCCTTTATAACCTTGTAATCGACTAACTTTGCCCCCTCGGCAACAACCACAAGCCCGTAAGGCCTCCTCACTGATATTTTATCTTTTAACCGCTTTGCCAGGTTTTTAAGATCGCATGGAATCTCAGGCATCAGCACCGCATCGGCACGCACGGCAATACCTGCCTGCAGTGCGATCCACCCGGCATGTTCACCGGGAACCTCAACAACAGCAATCTTGCTGGCCGATCTGGCCGCCTGGTAAGCCTTGTTCAGCATTTCGATCGTAACGCTGAGGGCGCTGTTGAATCCGAACGAAACTGCTGTATTGGCAATATCGTTCTCGATCGATCGCGGAATGCAAACAGTATGGAGCCCTTTGAGATGGAGCTTTTGCAGAATGCCAAGGCCCTGTCCGCTCACAATGGAAATCAACGCATCGATATCTTCCTCCTTTATCCTTTTTAATATCTGATCGGAAAGATCTTTTTTGCCTCCCTTAACCGAGGGTGCATGAAAGGGATCAACCTTTGGGGCCTGGCCAAGGATACCTCCGGTAGCAGGATCGAGGTTTTCGATCAGCTCGGGGCTGAGGTTGATCATTCCGCCACCGGGAAAACGGTCCGGGAACAGGAGCCCCTCGAAGCCGTTGCGGATCCCGATCATTTCCCATCCAAGTTTACCACCGGCAATGGCTGCACCCATCACCACTGCATTGGTACCGGGCACAAAGCCCGACCCCACATTGATTGCGACACGCCTGTGCGTGCCTGCATGACCCAGTGATTTAATCATATTATTTCCTTTTAACTGTTTGCTTTTCGTCCAAACGCCTCATCGATCATAGATTGAAACCGCTTAACAACTTCATCCGAAGGTGTTTTGTAATCATCGAGTTCGTAAACCACACCAAGCGATTCATACTTGCCCAGGCCAAAACGGTGATAGGGCAGCAGTTCATAATCAATCACATTTTTGTGCGGCTTTATAAACTCCAGCACACCAAGGATATGTTCATCATCGCAGTTAACACCTGGAATCAGCGGTGTTCTTGCAATAAAATCGATGTTTGGGAAAGTCTCATAGGCCTTTTTAAAGTTTGCCAGGATCCGTTCATTGCCTACTCCTGTCCACTTCTTGTGACGCTCGGAATCCATTAGCTTCAGGTCGTGAAGCATGGTATCGACATGAGGCAAAACTTTCTCCAGATTAGCCCAGGGTGCATTGCAGGCTGTTTCTATTGCTGTATTAATGCCCCTGTTATGGGCTTCCTGCAACAAAGCTGCAGTAAAGTCGGGTTGCAGCATCACTTCTCCGCCACTCATTGATAACCCACCGCCGGTACTGCGATAAATGGAGGAGTCTTTCTCCACTTCTTCCATTACCTCGCGAACTGTCATTATTTTGCCAAACATTTCGAGTGCACCGGTCGGGCAAAGCGCGACCATCTCCTCAGTAGTGCCTGCAGCCAGCTGCCAGTTCACTTTTACCTTTGCATCGTCTCCCTCCACAAAATAAAAGCCACCTTCGGGGAAGGGTGCTTTAAGGCAAATGCTGCACTTTTTTCCTTCACATTTTTTTGGATCGTACGAAACTTCCGGCTTCAACCTGATACTTTCAGGATTGCCGCACCATTTACAGCGAAGGGAACAACCTTTTATGAAAACATTCGTGCGGATTCCAGGACCATCGTGGCTGCAATACCGCTGGATATTCAGAACTCTGCCTGTAATATCCAATATATTATTTGTCTGATTTATCATGATTCTTCCCTCCTTATTTTCCAACGTAAATACCAAGTGAGTCCGCTACCTGAAAAAACATGCTTTCAGCGGGTACCGTTCTTATCTTGTTTATGGCCTCTGCAAGCGGAACGAACTTAATATCCGGAGGGACAAACGACACCATTACCCCGTTTTTGCCGGCTTCGAGCGCCTGGATAGCTCCGGCACCGTAAGCCACTCCCAACTGGCGGTCGACTGCCGATGGTGAACCACCTCTAACCCATGGGCCGATTACCATAGGAAAAGTTTCTTCTGCTATCCGTAGCTGCAATCCTGTTGCAACAGCCTGTGCAGCCTGCCCTGAACTGTGAATTACAAATTCACTGTTGGCATCGCTGGTTGCCAGTGGCGACAAGGAAGCTTTAAGTGAAGATACGGGTTCTTCATTTTTGGGCTGATTGATAATTCTGGCTCCTTGCGCCACTACTACCAGACCCCACGATTTTTTACCTGACATCTTATCTTTCAGGTGTGCTGCCACATTTTTCAGATCAACCGGGATCTCAGGAATCAGCACCGCATCTGCAGCAACTGCAATACCAGCCTGCAGGGCTATCCATCCGGCTTCCTCTCCCTGCACCTCGACCACTGCAATTTTATGGGCCGCCTTGGCAGCCAGACGCGCACGGTCGAGCATATCTATTGTAAAAGTAAGCGCAGTATTAAACCCGAATGACACCGAAGTTGAAGCAATTTCATTTTCGATTGAGCGGGGGACACAAACTGCATTCAGCCCTTTCCGGTGAAGCTGGTAAAGAATTGTAAGACCTTTTCCACCTACGATCGAAATTACTGCATCGATCTTTTCTGCCTTAAGTTTATTAAGCAGTTCATCCGACATGTCCACCTCTTCCACCATTTCATCCTTGTTGATGGTGCGGACATTAAACGGATCGATCCGGGCCGACTGGCCAAGCACGCTGCCTGTATTCGGATCTAAATTCAATACCCGGGGATTGATCTCAATCAATCCTCCATCGGGATATTTTTCGGGATGAAGAATACCTTCAAATCCATCGAGAATACCTACCAGTTCCCATCCCAGCTTGCCGGCGGCGAGAGATGCCCCTGCAACCACGGCATTTATCCCGGGAATGTATCCGGCGCCTACCATTATGGCTATGCGTTTACGTCCTGTATCTTTACTCATAATTATATCTATTGTATTTATTGCATTAAAGTCTTTTTACTGAAATCAATAAGTAAGGCATGGCAAATTGCCATGCCTTACATTACCGCTTTTTTATTGTAGTTTTATTCACAGCGTTGCATAGTCCTTTCAATGATCTCGTTCTGCACGCCCACGTGGAGCTTGGTGAAGAAGGCGCTGAAACCAGCCACCCTGACCACGAGATCGCGGTATTTTTCGGGGTGTTTCTGTGCATCCCTTAGGATTTCAGTGTTCAGCACATTGAACTGAATGTGGTATCCACCGTTATCGAACAGCGTCTTGACCAGACGCAGCACATTTTCCCTGCCTTTACGGGTTTCGAGCTGATCAGGAGGAAGCTTCATGTTCATGTGCGTTGCGCAATATGCAACTGCATCAATACCTTTCGCTGCAGACATCACCAACGCAGTCGGTCCGTTGACATCGGTGCCCGGCATGGCTGAGATACTTCCGTCGGTGAGTGCCACTCCGGCCTTCTTGCCGTTCGGCAGTGCCCCGCACACCATACCAAAGGGGTTGTGGCCACTCTTGGTGTAGGCATCGAGTGAGGTCTTGATGTCC
>Ga0209450_10001488_pt1 | contig 11751 bp, 10 predicted proteins | sample FrelakmetLWP11LW_FD_187149 | JGI IMG/M metagenome (GOLD analysis project Ga0209450, IMG submission 187149) | Freshwater lake sediment microbial communities from the University of Notre Dame, USA, for methane emissions studies - LWP11 LW (SPAdes)... | ecosystem: Environmental > Aquatic >... | reverse complement strand
GCCTGGCTTCACCCCCCCCGGGGGGACGGTTGTAGTCGGCCAGGGAGTCGAGAAGCGGCTCGACCGGGATATCGTGGCCGACGACTCCCTGGAAGCCCCCGTCGATGTAGATCGGCAGGGTGATGCTGATCACCCAGCGGCCCAGGATGCGATCAAAGCGCGGGCGGGTGTAGCGGGCCGCTTTTTTCGGGTTTTTGGCCGGCGTACACTCTTCGTAAAGCGGATCGCGGACAAGGTCGAGGCCCTCGGGAAGATCCAGGGCCTTTTTTGCCGGCAGGGAGGCGAGCCAATTGTCCTTGGAAATGAAATACGAGTTGAAAACAGCCGGATGCAGGGCCAGCCAGTCGGGCCGCGCCCTCACGAAAGCAACGGCGGCCTGGGCCTGCGCGGGCATTTCTTCACCAGCGGAGGCGAATATCCCCAGGGCGTTCTCCCCCTCGCCGACTCGCAGGCGGAACGGCACTGAGGGCGGTTCCGCATCTTGTTGGGCCGTCTCGTCGGGGGACTGGGACAGCAGCCTGGCGAACAAGCGAGCCGTGATCTTGGCGGATTGCTCCCGGGCGGCCCAGAGATCGCTTTGCCGGTGCTGGATGCCGGCGAAGATCAGGCCACCGGCTTTCTTGAAGTCCTGATCGAGCCAGCTCTCGAACAGGATGCCCCGGTGCCAGTACTGGATGCCGGCGATGACGACAAAGAGAAACGCCAGAACGGAGAGAAATTTCAATGATAGTTTTTTCATCTGGCGCGCGACGGCCAAACCGCCATCACTGCTCGCTATCCTCCTGGCCTTCGGTGATGATCTTGATGCCTTCGATCTTTTTCTGGATCGGGAAGACGCCCAGCAAAACCTGGCCCGAGTTCTTGGTCTTGGCGTAGATTTTCACCTTGACCGCCTTCCAGTTGGCCATGTTCTTGATGAACGCCGGCTTGGAGGTCGCCCGGTAGCCGTAGAATCCCTTGACCGAGATCTCGTCGCTGATCTGACCGGGCGGCAGCGGCTTTTTCACCGCCTCGACGTAGCCGTCGGTCAGGTTCTCGCCGCTCTCCTCGAAGACGAATATGCAGTTGAAGCCCACGTACTGCAAGGGCCGGCGGCCGGTGTTCTTGATCGTGAAGGTGAACGACGGGACGATGGTCGCCTCGTCGGGCCGGACCTTCTTGTCGACCCAGATGGAGTCGTGCCAGACGACCTGGATGGACTCGGCCACTTCCTTGTCGCTCATGGTGTCCTGGATGACGGTCTTGTAGAACAGCAGGATGAGCGCGAGCCCGATGGCGATGACGAGGACCGAAGCCCAGAACTTGGGTTGCCTGTATAACGGAGACTTTGCGCCGATATCCTTGAACAGTTCATCTTTTTCTTCCATTTTTTCTCCTAGTCCGCTTTATATATTATTTTTCCCCTTATTTCAAGATTTCAAGACGGGAAATCCCCGTGAAAAAAAAAGGGGGAATCCGCGGCGGATTCCCCCTGGCAAATCGGAGTACGTGGCTTACACTATGCCGTAGGCCAGCATGGCCTTGGCGACCTTGATGAAGCCGGCGATGTTGGCGCCCATCAGGTAGTCGCCCTTGGTGCCGTACTTCTCGGCGGCGTCCAGGCACTGCTTGTGAATGCTCTTCATGATGTAGTGCAGCTTCTGGTCGACCTCTTCGCGGCTCCAGTAGAGGCGCTGGCTCTGCTGCGCCATTTCCAGGCCCGAGGTGGCCACGCCGCCGGCGTTGGCCGCCTTGGCCGGCCCGTAGAGCACGTTGTTGCCCTGGTAGACCTTGATGGCGGCCAGGTTGGAGGGCATGTTGGCCCCTTCCGAAACGCAGAAGCAGCCGTTCTTGACCATGGCCTGGGCGTGCGCCTCGTCGATCTCGTTCTGGGTGGCCGAGGGGAAAGCGCAGTCGATCTTGAGGCCGTCGACGATGACATCCCAGACGCTCTTGCCTTCATAATACTTCGCCTTCGGGTGCTTGGCGGCGTATTCCTTGATGCGGCCGCGCTGGACCTCCTTCAGGTCGATGATGTAGGCCAGCTTCTTGGCGTCGATCCCTTCCTCGTCGACGATGGTGCCGTTGGAGTCGGAGACGGTGATCACCTTGCCGCCCAGCTGGGTGATCTTCTCGGTGGTGTACTGGAAGACGTTGCCCGAGCCGCTGACGGCGCAGCGCAGGCCCTTCAGGTCCTTGGCGCGGGTGGCCAGCATCTCGGCGGCGAAGTAGACCGAGCCGTATCCCGTCGCTTCGGGGCGGATCAGCGAACCGCCCCATTCCAGGGCGCGGCCGGTGAGCACGCCGGTGTGCTCGTTGCGGATCTTCTTGTAGTAGCCGTACATGAAGCCGATCTCGCGGCCGCCCACGCCGATGTCGCCGGCCGGCACGTCCACGTCGGCGCCGATGTGGCGGAACAGCTCACGCATGAAGGACTGGCAGAAGCGCATGACCTCCATGTCCGACTTGCCCTTGGGGTCGAAATCGCAGCCGCCCTTGCCGCCGCCCATGGGCAGGGTGGTCAGCGAGTTCTTGAAGATCTGCTCGAAGCCCAGGAACTTGATGATGCCCAGGTTGACCGAGGGATGGAAGCGCAGGCCGCCCTTGTAGGGGCCGATGGCGTTGTTGAACTGCACGCGGAAGCCCTTGTTGACCTGGACCTCGCCCTTGTCGTCGACCCAGGGAACGCGGAAGAGGATGGCGCGGTCGGGTTCGACGATGCGCTCATAAATCTTGGCTTTTACGAATTCAGGGTGCTTCTTGACCGTCGGCTCGAGCGTCTCCAGGACTTCCTTGACGGCCTGGTGGAATTCGGGCTCGCCGGGGTTCTTGACTTTGACTTTTTCAATGAGATCAGTGATCATGGACATGGTTTTTATTTCTCCTTGGCGAAAGATTTTAAAATCCCGCGTATGGCTCTCATTTTGGGTTGCGGCCGAGCATTCAGTATAAGCAGAAGCCGCCGGCTTTGTCAACTGTCGCCTTGACAAACGGCGAAAAAAAAACTATTAATGGAGTCCATGCGCTGGATCCGCAATTTCCTGACTATCGTGCTTGCCCTGCTGCTCGTCGCGCTGCTCATCATTCCCGTCCTGGTCATCTCCGGGCTCCTCGGGCGTGTCGGCTTCATCTATTCCGCGGCCCGCCTGGTCATCCGCACATCCCTGCGCCTGCTCGGGGTGCGGCCCGAGGTGCGCGGCCTGGACCCCGGCGTCTTCGCCTCCGCGCCGGTCATCGTCAGCAACCATCTCTCCAATCTCGACGGCCCGCTGCTGGTGAGCGTCCTGCCCGTTGACCCGCGGGTGCTGATCAAGGCCGAGGCGCGGAAAATCCCTCTGATCGGCTGGATCATGAAGCTGGCCGGGTTCGTCTTCGTCGACCGCTCCAGCGCCGCCCGCCGCCAGGAGGCGCTGGCCGAGGCCATCGGGAAGATCCAGCGCGAGCGCCGCCCCTTCCTGGTCTTCCCCGAGGGGACGCGCAGCCGGGACGGCGAGGCGCGCGAGTTCAAGAAGGGCGGTTTCGTCATGGCCCTGCGCGCCGGCGTGCCGGTGCTGCCGGTGCGCATCTCCGGCACCCAGCGCCTGCTGCCTCCGGGGCGTAAACTCTGCGCGGCCGGCAGCGTGCGGGTCGATTTCTTCCCGCGCCTGGACCTGTCGGGTACGGCGGAAAGCCAATTGCCCGGCCTGATCCGCGACCTGCATGAAAGAATCTATCTGCGAGAAGCAATATGAGCATCATCGAACCTGAACGAATCGAGCTCCGCGGCCGGCTGCTGGCCAGCCTCAACGGCGATGCCCGGATGGCCAGGGCCATCGACGCGCTGGCCGTGGCCCTGGAGCGGGGAAACAAGGTGCTGGTCTTCGGCAACGGCGGCTCGGCCACCCAGTCTTCGCATTTCGCCGCCGAGCTGGTCAACAAGTTCTACTTCCGCCGTCCCGCCCTGCCCGCCCTGGCCCTGGCCGCCGACTTGGCCAGCGTGACCTCCATCGCCAACGACGAGGAGTTCGCCGCGATCTTTTCACGGCAGGTCGAGGCTTTCGGCCGCCGCGGCGACGTGGCTCTGGGCCTCACGACCAGCGGCCGCTCGACGAACGTGCTGCGGGGGCTGGCCAAGGCCAGGGAAATGGGGCTGGCGACCATCGTTTTGGCCGGCAACCGGCATCAGGAGCTGCATGCCGTCCCGGTGGATGTCCTGGTCGGAGTGGACACGGACGATACGCCGACGATCCAGGAGATGCACCTGTTCGCGCTGCATGTCATGGCCGAAGCAATCGAAAAGCGACTTTTTGGAGGAACCCATGGTTGAACTTTCCGCGCGGGTGAAGACAATGACCAGCTCGCCGACACTGAAGCTGGTGCAGATCAAGAAGCAGCTCGAGGCCCAGGGCAAGGTCATCCTCGATTTCGGAGCCGGTGAGCCCGATTTCCCCACCCCGGAGAACATCAAGAATGCCGGCGTGGAAGCCATCCGCGGCAATTTCACCAAGTACACGCCGACCTCGGGCATCGCCGAACTGAAAAAGGCGATCCGCGCCACCTATCTGGCCGAGCAGGGCATCGACGCCAAGGATGCGCAGATCGTGGTCTCGCCCGGCAGCAAGTATGGGCTGTTTATCCTGCTGCAGGCCGTCGTCAACCCCGGCGACGAGGTCATCGTGCCGCTGCCGTACTGGGTCTCCTACCCGGAGATGGTGAAGTTCTGCGGCGGCAGCGTGGTCTTCGCCGACCACCTGCAGCCGGAGCGCCGCTTCCAGCTGACCGCCGCCTCCTACATCGCGCGCTGCAGCCCGCGCACCAAGGCCGTGATCGTCAATTCCCCATCCAATCCCACCGGAAAGATCATGGCGGGGGCGGAGCTGGCCGAGCTGATCGCCTTTTGCCACCCGCAGGGCATCCTGGTCATCGTCGATGACTGCTACCGCAAGATCATGTACACCGACGAGCCGTACCCGTCGCCCTTGGCCCTGGTGCCCGAGGCCGGCGAGCGGGTGGCGGTGGTCAGCTCGCTTTCCAAGACCTATGCCATGACCGGCTGGCGCCTGGGCTATTCCATCACCTGCGAGCCGCTGGCCGCGGCCATGACCAAGATCCAGGAGCATTCGACCTCCAACCCCTGTTCCATCTCGCAGAAGGCGGCGGTCGAGGCGCTGGCCGGCGACCAGGGAGCCGTAGGCGCCATGGTGGCGGAATACCGCCGGCGCCGCGACTATTTCGCCCGCCGCGTCGACGGGATCGGCAATATCGCCTATGCCCTCCCCGACGGCGCCTTTTACTTTTTCGCCGATTTTTCTCACTATATCCGGGAAAAGGGATTCCTGGACGACAACCAGCTGGCCATGGACATACTGGAGAAGCTGAACATCATCCTGGTGCCGGGCTCGGCCTTCGGAGCCCCCGGACACCTGCGCATCTCCTACGCCACGTCCATGCAGGATATCCGCGAGGGGTTGGACAAGCTGGAAGCGTATTTGAAGCCATGAGCATTGGCCTCGCAAGCGGGCCTCGAGACCGGGCTGGAACGCGGGCCGGGAACTGAGGATGCTGGATTACAAGGACATCACCTTTTCCTTCCAGGAGCGCAAGCTGCGCCGCCGCCGGCGTCTGCTGGGGGTGTTCCTGCTGCTGGCGCTTGCCGCCGCCTTCCTCCTCGGCTTGTCCTGGTGGAATGCCCGCGCCCTGGTGGAAGAGGTCCAGGAACTGCTGCTGAGCGATCGCCCGGACGAGGCCGGGCGACGGCTGCAGGAGGGTAGATCCCGGCTGTTCCAGCGGAAGAACTCCTTGGAGCTGCAGGCCCTGGTTGAGCTGATCGGCGGCCGCCCGCAGGCGGCCGCGGCGCGCTTTGACGAATTGCGCCGCTCCGGGGCCTCGACCTCGCTGCGCTCGGGCCAGTTCCTCGCCCTCTTTTTCGACCGCGGCGAAACGGTGAAGCTCAAGGCCTACAGCGACTACCTGCTGCCCCGGGGGGGCGACGAGGTCCGCTGGTACCACGCTCTCTGCCGTGCCGCCAGCCTGGATCCCTCCGGGGCGGAAGCGGCCGTCGCCGGCCTTTCCGCCTCCTTCCGCCAGGTCAACGCCAAGGCCCTGGAGCTCCTGGGCCGCTTCAACCGCTCGCTGCGCTCGGGGAGGGTCGACTATGTTTTCGATTGCCATGAATCTCCCTTGGCTTACTTCGATCTCAGGCGGCGAACCACCCGGCCGCTCGTCCCAGGCATCGGCTTCGCGGCGTTCGACGCCCAGTTCAGGGAGGGCGCCCGCCGCTTCCGCCTGACCCTGGACGGCGGACTTCAGGAAAAGGTCGACCGGCTGTTCCAGAATCATTTCGGCTCGCTGGTGCTCCTTGACCTGCCGGAGAACGCCATCGCCGTCGCCTATTCCAAGCCCAGAGCGGAGGCAGTCGTCAATGCCGCCTTTGCCGGGCAGTTCGATCCCGGTTCCATCATCAAGATCATCACCCTCCTGGCTTACCTGCGTCATGGAGACGATACGATCTTTCCCCTGGCTTGCCCGGGGTCGATCGAGCTGGCCGGGCGGTCTTTTTACGACCTGGCCGCGCACGGGCCGGTGCGGGACCCGGCCCAGGCGCTGGCCCTTTCCTGCAACGTCGCCTTCGCCCGCATGGGGCAGGCGGTCGGCGCTGCCGCCATGGCCGACCTCCTGCAGCGTTTTTTGTTCAACGCCCCCTCTCTCCGCGACCAGGGCCTCGAGTTCCCGTTTGGCCGCCTGGCCGCGGACGCCCTGGCCGGAAGCAACCTGGCCGAGCTGGCTGTGGGCCGGGGCGGGCTCTCCCAGACCACGCTTCATGCCGCCGTCCTGGCGGCGATCGTTGCGCAGAGCGGGCGATATTTTCCCCCGTACCTGGTCGACGACGCCAAGAACATCCTGGGCCTGGGGTTCTACCGCCATGCAGACCAGCCGCGGCAGGTGCTGGCCGACGATCTGAATTTTCTGCGCGTGAAAAAAGCCATGGCCGCCGTCGTTGAGGACGAGAACGGCACGGCGCGCCGGGCCCGCGGCAGGGTCCGCCTGGGTGTCAAGACCGGGACGACGGGCAGTTCCCTCGGCGGGCTGGACGCGGTGGTCATCGGCTTCGTCCCCTTCGACAAGCCGCGCTACGCGTTCGCCTTCCGCCTGGAGGGCGGCGGCCGGGCCGACCGCGAGGGAGCGCTTTTCCTCGCCAGCCTGCTGCAGATCCTCTATCCCGACGCCGCATGAAAAAGGCGCTGGCGTCCCTCATCCTGCTCCTGGCGGCCTCCCGCCTCGCCGCCAAGACGCTGGTCCTGCCCCTGGCCGTCGACACCAAGAACCATGCCTCGCTCCAATGGCTGGGCAAGGCGCTCTCTTTCTACCTGATCGCCGGCCTCGGGCAGAACGCGCTGCCGGTGGGGGAGGAGGAGGAGGTTCAGGAGCTCCTGAACCGCAGCGTGGTCCGTTTCCCGTTCGCCATCGCCAAGGCCACGGCCATGGCCCTGGCCGGGGAGGTCCAGGCCGACCGGCTGCTCTGGGGGAAAATCCTCTTCAGCGACCGCAAAGCCCAGCCGCTGCAGATCCAGCTCTTTCTCATCGACATCACCGGCGGCACCCAGAAGCGGCTGCCCCTGGTCAAGGGCGGCCCCAGCGACATGTTCGCCCTCCAGGAGGAGCTGCTGCGCCATGCGGTCAAGGCCGTCGCCCCGGGACCGCGGGAGACCGTTCTGCCGCAGCTGAACCTGGCCCTGCCCGAGTACGAACGATTCGTCAAGAGCCTGCTGCTGGCCGACGCCGACAAGAAGCTGGAGCTGCTGCTGCCGCCTCCGGGCAAAACCAGCCGCTCCGACTTCGTCAATTTCGAACTGGCCAAGGTGTACCTGCAAAAAGGCGACGCGGCCGCTTGCCGTTCTTTTCTGGAGCAGGTGGCCGATTCCTCCTATTTCGGGGAACGCAGGGAATTTCTCATGGCCCTGGCCGATATTCGCGGCGGCGACAACGAGGCCGCCCTGAACCGCTTCATCCGTCTGCAGCAGGGGAACAAGCTTCCGGTTCCGACCCACAACAACCTGGGCATCCTCTATATGGGCAGGGGGGATTTCGTCCTGGCCGAGAAATGCCTGCGCTACGCCCTCTACCTGCGCCGCGATCCCGGGATCCTGGCCAACCTCGTCCTGCTGCTGCGGGACATGGGGCCGCCGGGATCGGCGCTGCCGGAGCTGACCGCGGCGCTGCGGCGCTTTCCCGAAGACAAGGGTCTGCTGGGGCTTTTCGCCCAGTTCGTGTCCGCCGCCGAAAACCGGGAGACGCTGGGCCAGGTGTTCCGCGACTACGTCAGCCTGCCGCTGCCCGACGAGGCGCTGCCCGTCGTCGAGCCGCGGATCATGAACCCGTTCGCGGCCGCGGCAACGGTTGGCGAGGCCGCCGCCGCCAACCTGCCCTACATCGAGGCACGCAACCTCTTCCTGGAAAGCGACATCGACGGAGCGCTGCAGAAGGCCGAGGAGGCGATGGAGGCCAATCCCTTCGATCCCCAGAACCTTCACCTGCTCGCCCTGCTCTCCCTGCAGAAGCGCCAGTTCGGCAAGGCCGACCTGGTTGCCCAGAGCGCGCTGTTTCTGGACGAGAGCCTGGACAACTTCCTGCTGCAGCTGAAGGTCCTTCAGGCCGGCGGCGAACGGGAGAGATTCCGCGCTGTCTTGGCGCGGGCGCTGCAGAAGTTCCCGCAAAGCCCCGAGCTGCTCGAACTGGGCGGGCGCGGCCGCTGAGAGGGCGAGAACAACGGGGAGCGGGCGGTCATGATCATCAGCGCCTCGCGCCGCTGCGACATCCCGGCTTTCGCCGGCGACTGGTTCATGGAGCGATTGCGCTCCGGCGAGGTCGACGTCGCCAGTCCATTCCGCCCGGGAGCGGCCCGGAAAGTGAGCCTGAGGCGCGCCGACGTCGATGCCTTTGTCTTTTGGAGCCGCGACGTGCGGCCCTTCCTCCGCCACCTGCCGGAGATCGAGGGCGGCGGCTATCCCTATTATTTCCTGATCACGCTGACCGGTTATCCCCGCTTGCTGGAGCCAGCCGTTCCGGCCGTCGAGGATGCGGCCGCTTGCTTCAGGGAACTGGCCCGACGCATCGGCCGCCGGCGCGTCATCTGGCGCTACGATCCGGTGATTTTCACGGCGGAACTGGACAGCCGTTTTCATGCCGAGAATTTTGCCCGCCTGGCCGGACAGCTGGCCCCGTTCGCTTCCCGCGTGATCGTCAGTTTTTTCGACCCCTACGCCAAGGCCCTGCGCCGGCTGCGCAAGGCGGGAGTTGACGCCGCCGCCGCCGGCAGCCCGCAAGAGCAGCTGGAACTGCTGGAGCGCTTCGCCGCCATCGCCGCCCGCGCGGGGCTGGAAATTCAAAGCTGCGCCGAGGCGGCCTTGACGGCAGGGATCAGCCCGGGGAAATGCGTGGATGAAAAGCTGCTCAATGAAACCTTCGGCCTGAAACTCGCCTATCGCAAGGACCCTTCCCAGCGCAGACTGTGCCTGTGCCAGCAGAGCGTCGATATCGGCAGTTACGGAACCTGCCGCCACGGCTGCCTCTACTGCTACGCCCGCTGATTAGGAGAAAAGATGTATAATCACTGTCAGCGCAAGCTCGGAGGTGAACGATGAACAGTAAAGAACGGGAATTGAAACGGAGCGAATGGCTTGTGGCGATGGCGTTCGTCCTCGCTTTGTCGGCAGGCCTGCTGGCGGCCGGGGAGCTCCAGACCATCAAGCTCAATCCGCCGGACCTGAAGCGGGGGCTGCCGTTCATGGAGACGCTGGCGGTCAGGGCCTCGGCGCGTGTATTCTCCGAGAAGGATCTGAGCCTGCAGGACCTCTCCGACCTGCTCTGGGCCGCCGACGGCATGAGCCGCCCGGCCGAGAACAAGAGCACGGCCCCGTCGGCGATGAACTCCCACGATATCCGCATCTATGTGTTTATGAAGGCCGGCGCTTATCTTTACGATTCCCCCAAGCACGAGCTGCTCCCGGTCCTGGCCGGCGACTTCCGTTCCCAGCTCATGGCGGCCCGGCCGCCGCGACCGGCCGCTCCAGCGGAGCCCGTCCCAGCCGCCCCGGCTGTTCCCGGTACCGTAACTCCGCCGCCCGCGCCTCCCACCACAACCGCCCCCGCCTCGCCGCCTCCACCTCCGCCGCCGCAATCCATGCCCCCGGTGCAGATCGTCCTGGTCTCCGATGGCGATCGCTTCACGCGCGGCTTCCCCGAACGGAAGTTCGAATGGGGCGCCCTGGACGCCGGCATCGTCTCGCAGAACATCTCGCTGTTCTGCGCCGCCACCGGACTCAAGACCGTTCCGCGCGCCCTGCTGGACAAGGTCCGGATCAAGGAACTGCTCAAGCTGAGCGACGCCCAGGTCGTGTTCCTGAACCACCCCGTCGGCTACGCGAAGTAGCATCGGGTTGGCTGAACCTTTCCGTCCTGCACAGCGTATGCGTAATCTTGCGCAAAATAATTGGATGGTTATAATCAATGCACGGACCAGATGAAGGAAGGTGATTCATGAGAAAAAAAGGATACCGGTCGATCGAGCTTGATTCCAGGCTGGAGCGACGTGATTTTTTGAAGATCGGCGGCGGCTCGCTGCTGGGCGCGGGATTGCTTTTGGGCAAGCCGCCGTTGTTCGGTCAGGAGGCCGCCAAGGTGGAGCCGCCCGCCAAGCCGAAAACCAATATCGACGAAGCCCTGGCCGTTCCGCGCACGAAATATTCCCTGCCCGGGCTCTTCCCGGGAAAGGTCGTTTCCGTCAGGGACGAGGCGGCCATGAACGAAAAGGGGGTGGACGGCAAGGTCGTCGCCGCCATGTTCGCCAAGGGGATGCAGGGCCTGACCGGCAAACCCCTGGCGGAGAGCTTCAAGCTGTTCTTCGCCAGGAACGACGTCGTCGGCATCAAGGTCAACCCGGTCGGCGCCGGCTTGATCTCCACCCGCCTCGAGGTGGTCGACGCCATCGTCGCCTGGCTGAGGCAGGGCGGCATCCCCGCGGGCAACATCGTCATCTGGGACCGCTTCGACTACATGCTGGCCGACGCCGGTTTCACCGCGGCGCGCTACCCGGGCATCGCCATCGAGGGGCTGCAGACCATGGATGAAGCGGCCGCCGAGGGCAGGAGCGAGGACGACAGCCGCTGGCTGGGCAAGGACGGCCGCCACGTCAGCGAGAAGAACTTCGACCTGGGCGCCTACTATTTCGCCGACGTCGACGCCCCCAAGGACAAGCCCTATCTGAACCAGCACGTGTTCAACGGCAAGCACTCCTACTTCGGCAAGCTGCTGACCCAGAGGCTGACCAAGATGATCAACGTCCCCGTGTTCAAGAACACGGGCAACGGCGTGTCCATGGCCACCAAGAACCTCGGCTACGGCGCCGTCTGCAACACCAGCCGCCTGCACAAGCCCCTGTTCTTCGATGTCTGCACCGAGGTGCTGGCCTTCCCGGCCGTGCGCGACAAGCTGGTGCTCAACGTCACCGACGGCCTGCGCGCGCAGTACGACGGCGGCCCCGGGCCGCTGGCGCAGGCCACCTGGTTCCTGAATACCCTTTACTTCGCCACCGACCCCTTCGCCCTGGACATGACCTGCCACAACCTGATCGTCGAGAAGCGCAAGGAGATGAAGGTGGCGGTCAACGAGCACCCCAAGTACAGCGAGTACCTGCGCTACGCCCAGCGCCTGGGCCTCGGCGTCGCCGACCCGGCGAAGATCTCCTTCACCCAGGCGTAAGCGCCGCGTGAGAGCGCCGCGGATCTTCTCCCTGCT
>Ga0209450_10001487_pt1 | contig 11759 bp, 11 predicted proteins | sample FrelakmetLWP11LW_FD_187149 | JGI IMG/M metagenome (GOLD analysis project Ga0209450, IMG submission 187149) | Freshwater lake sediment microbial communities from the University of Notre Dame, USA, for methane emissions studies - LWP11 LW (SPAdes)... | ecosystem: Environmental > Aquatic >... | reverse complement strand
CCTGATCCAGGGCTTCGCGGGCTACAAGGACGAGTGGGGCCGCCTGGGCGTGAATTACGGCCAGGAAATGGTCAAGGAAGACGGCAAGAGCGACGTCGACTTCGGCGTCTTCTCGGCTTTCATCGTAGCCAAGCTCGGCGCCAAGGTCGAGGCCCTGGCCCGTTACGACATGAGCGTCGACCCGCAGCCGTACGGCCAGGGCGACTACCTGCCCATCGAGAAGGGCTACAAATCCAACCTGGCCATCCTGGGCCTGGCTTGGAACCTGCACTCCAAGTTCCAGATCATGCCCAACATCAAGATGGTGTCGTATAAAGAGAACAAGGGCGTCAAGCCGGGCAGCGACACCTACTTCAACGTGACGTTCTATTATCAGTTCTAATTAAAGAAAGATAAAGGAGAGTATTATGAAAATCGCATCCATCTTCCTGACGCTGGCCCTGCTGGCCGGCGGCTTCGGCTTCGCCGCCGACGCGAACAAGATCGTGGTCGACGGCTCGACCACCGTGGGCCCCATTGCCAAGGCCTTCGCCGAGTTCTATATGAAGCAGAACCCGGGCGTCAACATCACCGTCTCGGAGTCGGGCTCGGGCAACGGCGCCAAGAGCCTGGTCAACAAGTCGTGCCAGGTGGCCAGCATGTCGCGGCTGCTGAAGCTGAACGAGTACGAGGCGGCGGTGCACTCCGAGATCCTGCCCGTGGCCCACGTCGTGGCCCTGGACGGCATCGCCATGATCGTCCATCCCGGCAATCCCGTCAGCAAGCTGACCATGGCCCAGGTCAAGGACATCTATCTGGGCAAGATCAAGAACTGGAACCAGATCGGCGGACCGAATACCGCCATCGTCATCATCTCGCGCGACACCAACAGCGGCACCTACGAAACCTTCGAGGGCAAGGTGATGAAGGGCGAGAAGATCGCCAAAAACTGCGAATACGTCGGTTCCAACGGCGCCATCCGCCAGCGGGTGCAGAGCACGCCGGCGGCACTGGGCTACGTGGGCATCGGCTTCCTGGACAATACCGTCAAGGCACTGCCCATCGACGGCGTCAACCCCACCCCCGAGACGGTCAAGAACGGCAGCTATCCCATCGCCCGCCCCCTGTACATGGTCACCGACGACTACCCCAAGATGGGCTCGCACCTCTACCGCTACATCAACCTCTACCTGACCGTGAAGGGGCAGGCGATCATCGAGGAGATCGGCTTCATCCCGGTCACCAGCTATTAATGCCCTGCGGCAACCTGTGAAAGAGAACGAACGCAACCTTGTAATGAGCGACGCGGCCAGCCGCCTGAGGCGGTTGGCCGCCTTTTTTTCCAAGGGACTCCTGTTTTTGGCCACCGCCTTGTCGCTGGTGGCCGTTTTACTAATTATTCTATATATTGCCCGCGACGCCATCCCCTTTTTCAAACTGCGCGGGCTGAAGGAACTCTTCGCCAGCGCCTCCTGGTTTCCCAGCGGCCATCCGCCCGAGTTCGGCGCCCTGGCCATCTTCATCGGCAGCGGCCTGGTCACCCTCGGCGCCATCGTGGTGGCCGTCCCCCTGGGCGTGGCGGCGGCCATCGCCCTGAGCGACATCCTGCCCTACCGCCTGCGCCAGGCGGTCAAGCCGGTCATCGAGATCCTGGCCGCCCTGCCCTCGGTGGCCTATGGCTTCTTCGCCCTGGTGATCTTCGCGCCGCTGCTGCAGAACCGCGGCGGCTCGCTGCTGGCGCTGGCAGCCTGGCTCATCGCCCTGCCGCTTGGGCTGCTCCTCATCTTCGTGATCACGGAGATCGTCACCCGCCGAGTGCGCGAGGACGTGGCCCAGGCGGCCCGCCTGATCCTCGCCGCCACCCTGGTCGTCATTTTGGTCCGCGGCCTGCTGGCCTTGTCGTCCCTGCTGGGCCGCGTCGCCATCAGCAGCGGCACCAACGCCCTCAACGTGTCGATCATCCTGGGCATCATGGCCCTGCCCACCATCGTCAGCGTCGCCGAGGATTCGCTGCAGGCGGCCGGCCGCGAGCTGCGCGAGGGCAGCTACGCCCTCGGCGCCACCCGCGCCGAGACCCTGTTCAAGGTCGTCATACCCGCCGCCGGCAGCGGCATCATCGCCGCCGTCATCCTGGGGGTCATGCGCGCCATCGGCGAGACCATGGTGGTCTGGATGGCCTCGGGCAACGCCGCCCAGATTCCCAGCCCCTGGTTCAATTTCCTCAGCCCGGTGCGCACCCTGACCGCCACCATCGCCGGCGACATGGGCGAGGCCGACCAGGTGCTGGGTTCGGAACGCTACCACGTGCTGTTCGCCCTGGCCCTGTGCCTGCTGTTGACTTCGTTCATCGCCAACCTGGCCAGCGAGTGGATCCTGCGCCGCCAGCAGCGCCGTCTGGGAGGGCTGAAATAGCATGGAGCTGCAGGCGCGCAAGCTCTTCGACCGCTCGCTGACCGGCGTCAGCATCATGGCCATCCTGCTCATGTCGCTTTCCCTGCTGGTGCTGCTCGGCCCCATTTTCTCCCGCGGCGCGGGGGCGTTCGTCTTTCGCGCCACCAACGAGTTCCGCCGCCTCAACCTGGAGCAGTTCAACCGCGGCGACGCGCAAGCGATCGCCGAAGAGACCCGGGCGGTGAGCGAGGCGCGCAAGCCGGTTTACGAGATGCTCTCCGCGTTTGAAGCCGAGCTCGCTGACATGGACGCCAGCCGGCGGCGGGAACTGCGCCCCCAGCTCAAGGAGATCAAGAACCTGCTGCGCGAGCTGCTGGGCTCCCTGCCCGGAGAGATCGAAGCGGTGATGCTGCGCCAGCAGTACGGCCAGACGCGCTGGGATCGCGCCCGCTACAAGCTGGGACAGATCCTCTTCCGCGAGCAGTGGGATTATTCGGATAAACGCAGCATGGGCAAAAAGGTGCTGACGCCCCGGCGGCAGGACTTCGCCGGCACGCGCCTGGAGCCCTTGTTCACTTACCTGGAGCGAAACCTGAAGCAGCTTCTGCGGCCACGGCTGACGTTCTACTGGCGCTTCCTGACCGACCGCTCCCTGGACTCCCATTTTTTCGGTGGCATTTGGCCCGAGATCCTCGGCACCTTCTACCTGACGCTCGGCGCCATGCTGCTGGCCATTCCCTTCGGCATCATCGCCGCCATCTACCTGAGCGAATTCGCCTCCAGCGGGCGGGTCACCAGCCTGCTGCGCGTGTGCATCAGCACCCTGGCCGGCGTGCCCAGCATCGTCTTCGGCCTGTTCGGCCTGGCCTTCTTCATCAACACGCTGCACCTGTCCCGGTCCAAGAGCGTGCTGGCCGGATCGGCCACGCTGGCGCTGCTGATCCTGCCCACCATCATCCGCGCCTCCGAGGAGGCGCTCAAGGCGGTGCCGCACACCTACAAGGAGGCGGCGCTGAGCCTGGGCGCCAGCCCGCTGCGCATGGTGCTGACCGTGCTGCTGCCCGCCGCCCTGCCCGGCATCCTGACCGGCATCATCATCAGCATGGGCCGGGCCGCCGGCGAGACGGCGCCGATCATCTTCACCGCCGCGGTCAGCGTCGGCCAGCCGCTGAAGCTCTGGGAGACGCTCAGCCAGCCCACGCCGGCGCTGCCCTGGAACATCTACAACCTGGCCACCGAGCACCAGGCGGTCGACGAGATCCGCCACGTGCAGTTCGGCATGGTGCTGACCCTGGTGCTGCTGGTGCTGCTGCTCAACCTGGCCGCCATCCTGATCCGCGCCCGCGTCAGCAAGAAAATGAGAGGCTAGACCATGATCCAATCCATCCCCGCCACCACCCGCACCGCCCCCGCCTCCGCGGAGGTCCGCGAAGCCCACGTCGCCTGCCAGGACTTCTCCTTCTACTACGGCGACAACCACGCCGTGAAGAACGTCACGCTCGACTTCTCCTCCTTCCAGGTGACGGCCATCATCGGACCCAGCGGCTGCGGCAAGAGCACGCTGCTGCGCGCGATCAACCGCATGAACGACCTGATCCCCGGCAGCCGCACGACCGGGAAGCTGATCTTCGACAACCAGGAGATTTACGGGCCGCGCCTCGACGTGGTCACGCTGCGCCGGCGCATCGGCATGGTCTTTCAGAAGCCCAATCCCTTCCCCAAGTCGATCTTCAACAACATCGCTTACGGCCGGCGGCTGCACGACCACCAGGGCAAGAACGAATTGCTGGCCACGGTCGAGACCAGCCTGCAGCGTGCCGGCTTGTGGGAGGAGGTCAAGGACCGCCTGGAGGACAACGCCCTGAGCCTTTCCGGCGGGCAGCAGCAGCGCCTGTGCATCGCCCGCGCCCTGGCCGTCGATCCCGAGGTCCTGCTCATGGACGAGCCGACCTCGGCCCTCGACCCGCGGGCCACGGCGCGCATCGAGGACCTGATCGCCGAGCTGCGCGGCCGCTACACGATCATCATCGTCACCCACAACATGCAGCAGGCGGCCCGCGTCTCCGACCATACCGCTTTTCTTTACGAGGGTGAACTGATAGAATACGGGGTGACGGCGCGCATGTTCACCAAGCCGCGCGAGAAACGGACCGAGGATTACATGACCGGCCGTTTCGGCTGACCAGGAGGCAACGATGGCCGTGCACTTGCAGAAGGAGATCGAGAAGCTCAAGAAACGCATCGTCCTCTACGGCGGCATGATCGAGAAGAACCTGGAGGATGCCATCCGCTCGATCCAGGCCAAGGACGCCGAGCTGGCGCGCCGGGTGCTTGAGGTGGACGACCAGGCCGACCAGTGGGAGGTCGATACCGAGGAGGAGTGCCTGAAGATCCTGGCCCTGCACCAGCCGGTGGCCGTCGATCTGCGCTTCATCATCGCCGTGCTGAAGATCAACAACGACCTGGAACGCATCGGCGACGAGGCGGTGAACATCGCCGAGCGCTCGCTGCGCGTCTCGGCCCTGACCCTGCCCGGCGCGGCGGTCGACTTCGCCCCCCTGTGCCTCCTGGTCCACGAGGCGCTGCGCTCCTGCCTCGATTCGCTGGTGCGCCTCGACGCGCCGCTGGCCCACCGCGTGCGCAACTCCGACGATGCCATCGACGAGATGGTCCACGCCCTGTTCGTCCGGCTCAAGGAAGAGATCAAGAAGTTCCCCGCCCAGACCGACCAGCTGGTCGAGTACCTGCGCGTCTGCCGCCACCTGGAGCGCATCGCCGACCACGCCACCAACATCGCCGAGGACGTCATCTACATGATCGAAGGCAGCATTGTCCGCCATCGCCAGGAGACGCCTTGAGCGCGGCCAAAGCGCCGCTGCCCCCCAAGCGGGTGATCGCCGTCGTTGACGACGAGCCCGACATCCTCGAGCTGATCGGCCTGCATCTTTCGCGGGCCGGATTCGCCGTGAAGTCCTTCGTTGCCGCCAAGCCGCTATTGCACTATCTGGGCAAGCAGCTGCCCGACCTGCTGGTCCTCGACCTGATGCTTCCCGACGGCGACGGCCTGGAGATCTGCAAGTCCCTGAAAATGGAAGCGCGCACGAAGGCGCTGCCCATCCTCATACTGACCGCCAAGGGCGAGAAGCCGGACATCGTCCTCGGCCTGGAGTTCGGCGCCGACGACTACATGGTCAAGCCTTTCTCGCCCGCCGAACTGATGGCCCGGGTGAAGGCCATCCTCAGGCGGAGCCTGAAGCCTGGGGCCGGTGAAGGAGATGCCATCCGCGTCGGTTCGGCGTTGTCAATCGACCCGGGCCGTCACAGCGCCGTGGTCAACAACCAGGCGGTTGTCCTGACCTCCACCGAGTTCTCCATCCTGCTCATTCTCAGCCGCAATCCCGGCTGGGTGTTCACCCGGGAAAAGATACTCGACGCCCTTTGGGGTGACGAAAAGGATGTCATCGACCGCACCGTCGACGTGCACATCAAGCACCTGCGGGAGAAACTCGGCGCGGCGGGCTCCATGATCAAGAACATCCGCGGCGTAGGCTACAAGATCGAGCCATGAAGAAACGGATCTTCTGGAAATTCTTCGCCGCCCTCTTTTTGCTCAGCGTGGTCCTCAGCCTGGCATTCTACGCCCTGGTCGTGGGCCAGGCCCGCTCCTTCTACCTGCAGACCCAGGAGGAGTCGCTGGCGCAGCTGGGAGGCCTGGTGCGCGCCGAGCTGGCCGCCGCCTGGCCGTTCCCGGACGAGAGAGCACTGGACGCGTTCATCAAGTTGAAGGGGCGGCAGGCCCGGGTGCGCCTCACCGTCATCGATCCCCGCGGCCGCGTCCTGGCCGACTCGCAGAAGGACCCCGCCGCCATGCAGAACCACGCCGACCGCCCCGAAATCGCCGCCGCCCTATCCGGTCGCTCCCGTTCCGAGACCCATTTCAGCTTCACCCTGCGCGAGCGGATGCTCTACCATGCCCAGCCGCTGAATGCCGGCGGCAACACGGTCGCCGCCCTGCGCCTGAGCCAGTTCGTCCGCGAGATCGACCGCATGTTCGCCTTCTGGCGCGACCGCGTCACCGCGCTGCTGCTGGCCCTCCTTGGCATATCGCTCCTCTTTTCCTTCCTCCTGTCGCGGAACCTGACCCGGCCCATCCGCCAACTGGCCCGGGCGGCGCGCGATTTCGGCGCCGGGAAATGGCAGGCTCATGTCCCGGAGCGTCGGGCGGATGAACTGGGGCAGCTGGCAGCCGAGTTCAACGCCATGGCCGACCGCCAGCGCGCCACGCTGGATGAGCTGGAACGCAGCCAGCATGAGCTGGAAGCCATCCTGGCGTCGGTCGCCGACGGCCTGCTGGTCATCGACGCCCAGGAGCGCATCGTTCGCGCCGGTCCGCGCTTCTGCCAGCTGGTGGGCGAGGCCCATCCCGAAAACCGGCCCTACTGGGAAATCCTGCGCAGCCGGGAATTCGCCGAACTGGTCCGCCAGGCGGCGGCGAAGAGCGTGCGCAGCGAGATCGAGATCAGTGGCCGCACCTACCTGGCGTCGCTCGCGCCGCTGCCCGATTCCGGTGGCACGGTGGTCAGTTTTCACGACCTCTCCGAATCCAGGCACCTGGAGAGGCAGAAAAAGGACTTCGTGGCCAACGTGTCGCACGAGCTGCGCACGCCGCTGACCGCCATCAAGGGCTATGCCGAGACATTGGCCGAGGGGGCCACGGGCGACCTGCGAAAATACCTGGACGTGATCCTGCGCCACGCCGACCGCCTGATCGATCTGACCAAGGATCTGCTTTCCCTGTCGGAGCTGGAGGCGAGGAACGGCGCCCTGCTCCGGGAGGCCATTGACTGGCCCGAGTTGCTTGCCGGCATCCGGGTCCTTTTCGAGAAAAAGCTCCTTGAAAAAGCGCTGAAATTGAGCATCGAGATCGCGGAAGGTCTGGAGCGGACCCCATTCATGGGCGATCGTTTTCGCCTGGAGCAGATGCTCATCAATCTGTTGGACAATGCGCTAAAGTATACGGACAGCGGGGGCATCACCATCCGCGTGGCGGTCGCTGCCAACCGCCTGATCATCGCCTGCGAGGACAGCGGCGCCGGCATCGCCTCCGAGCACCTGCCGCGCATCTTCGAGAGGTTTTACGTGATCGACAAGGCCCGCTCGCGCCAGAGCGGCGGCACCGGGCTGGGGCTGGCCATCGTCAAGCACATCGTCAACCTGCATGGCGGCGAGATCACGGTCGAAAGCGTCCCAGGCCAGGGGAGCGTCTTCACTATTTCGCTTCCCATCGTTTAGGCGCGGGCGTCCCTCTCTATTTATTGGTCTTGTTTCTGGTCCGGTCGATCCAAGCTCCAAAAAGGTGCAGGGCTTTCCCCTTAGAACGGGGACGTCATCCTGGAAATTCCCGGCCTGGACCGCGAAGCAAGCTTCAGGGAATGATCAGGTCCTGGCCGGGGAAGATCTTGTCGGGGTCCTTCAGCTTGTCCTTGTTGGCCTCGAAGATCTTCATGTACTCATTGGCCTTGCCATAGTATTTCTTGGCGATCTTGGACAGGGTGTCGCCGGAGACGACCTTGTGGATGCGCAGCGTGGGGGTGTTCTGCGGTTTGGGCGCCGGGGCGTCGCTCAGGAACGTGATTTGGGCCATCAGGTCATTGGCGAAGTTCTTGTCGATCCGTTTGATCTGGTCCCAGACCCTGTTCGCGTCATCCCTGGTCTTGGCCACGGCCCGCAGGACCATTTTGTCGCCCTGGACGTGCAGGTTCTTCAACTGGACCTTCAGTGTGCTCATCAGGTCGAGCGCCGCCCGGTATTTTAGTTTCATCTGCTCCATCGTTACAGCCGCCATGCTCCCTCCTTGGGGTGATACGGGGAAAGTCCTTGCACTCCCCGGTCCTATGAATCAATTCTATAGTAACGCCCGATCATTGTCAATCGGGGCCGCGGCGGATTGAAAATGATGGGAAGGGGATCTATAATTTGTCGGGAACGCGCTTGGGGAGGTGAAGATGCGCTTGAATGCGCCGAGCCGGATTTCCTGGACCATCGCCCTGGTCCTCGGGCTGCTGAGCCTGCTGTCTTATTTCGTGGCCATCCCTTTCGTCACCGTCAATCTCTTCTGGTTCATGGGGGCCGGCTGGCTGCTGCTGGTCCTGGCCACGTTCCTGAGGGGGCTTTAACCAATAAGCCGGACTGGCCGGTCTTCGCTGGTCCGCAAGCATGCCTGCCTGCGCTGCTAGGCCAAACGATACAATTTTGGCGAATGTGACTTTAGTAACATGAAAAAAATGAATTTGCATGCTATCTAATTTTTGTGACAAGAATAGTATGCGGAGGAGCGGCATGAAGAAAGTCGTCTTGCTGATCGTGATCCTGATGGTGATCGCCATTTTTTGGCTGGCGGCCGAGGAAAAAGCCCCGCCGGCCACCCGGAGAGTCAAGCCGGCGCTGCTGGTGATTGACATCCAGAACGCATTCCTGCCGCGAATGGATGAAAAGGACAAGAAGCTGGGCATGGAGATGATCAATTACTACATCGAGCTCTTCCGCGCCAACGGCTTCCCTGTCATCCGCGTCTACCATACCCACCCGCAGATGGGGCCCAAGCCCGACAGCGATGAGTTCCAGTTCCCCAAGACCGTGGCCATCCGCGACGACGATCCAAAGGTGGTCAAGAACTACGGCAGCGCCTTCAAAAAGACCGATCTGGACAAGATGCTGAAGGAAAAGGGCTGCAACACCCTGTTCCTGTGCGGCCTCAGCGCCGTAGGCTGCGTCCTGGCCACCTACCACGGCGCCATGGACCTCGACTACGACGCCTTCATGCTCAAGGACTCCCTGATCAGCCACGACGCCTCGCTGACCAAGGCGGTGCAGGAGATCTGCAAGACCATCGACTATTATGCCCTGAAGCTGGTGCTCGGAGGGGTGGGCAAGTAGGCTGCTGAGTAGCCGCGGCCTCTCTATTCTCCCGCGGCCTCTTTCTGTTCAGCGGCGATCTGCTTCCACAGTCCGGCGTTGCGGATGCCGAGCTTCTCGGGGTTGAAGGTCAAGGGCTTGCCCGACTTGCGCTGCAGCTCGTAATCCTTCAGCGTAGCCAGGCCGACGCGCGACAGCAGCAGGATGGCGATGATGTTCAGCCAGGCCATGACACCCACGCCGATGTCGCCCAGGCCCCAGGCGAGGTTGGCGGTGCGTATCGAGCCGAAAAACGTCATGGCCAGCAGAAGGATCCGGGCAAGGAAGATCCCGGCATTGGGTTTCTTTTTGAAAAGATAGGCGACGTTCGATTCGGAGTAAAAGGCGTAGGCCATCAGGGTGGTGAAGGCAAAAAGGAACAGGGCGAAGGCGACAAAGGGGCCGCCGAAGCCGCCGGCCAGCGTGTCAACCGCCTTCTGAGTCCAGATCGGGCCCTCGGGGATTCCCGGGATGTTTTGGGCCAAGAAGCTGCCCTTGCCGTCGGCGGTGTTGTACATGCCGGTCATCAGCAGCATGAAGCCGGTGGCCGAGCAGACGAACAGGGTGTCGACGTATACCGAGAAGGCCTGCACCAGCCCCTGCTGGGCCGGGTGCGCCACCTCGGCAGCGGCGGCTGCCTGCGGCCCGGTCCCCTGGCCGGCCTCGTTGGAGTAAATGCCGCGCTTGACCCCCCAGGCGATGGCCGAGCCGACCACGCCGCCGAATAGGGAGTGGAGGCCCAGGGCCGAGGAGAAGACAAGGGAGAGTACGGCCGGCAGCTTGCCGATGTTCACCGCGATGATGACCAGGGCCATCGCGATGTAGGCCAGGGCCATGAAGGGGACCATCAGCTCGGCCGCCTTGCCGATGCGCTTGACGCCGCCGAAGATGATCATCGCCAGCAGGGCGGTGACGAAAATCCCGGAATAAAGCGGCGTGACGGGCGGGAAGGCATTGTGGAACGCCGCCGCGATGCTGTTGGCCTGGATGCCGGGCAGCAGGATGCCGCAAGAGACGACGGTGACCACGGCGAACAGCAGCGAGTACCAGCGCTGGCCCAGTCCCTTGTCGATGTAGTAGGAAGGGCCGCCGCGGTAGACGCCGCCGATCTTCTCCTTCCAGACCTGGGCCAGCGCCGACTCGATGTAGGCCGAACCGGCACCGAGAAAGGCGATCATCCACATCCAGAAGAGGGCGCCGGGGCCGCCCATGGCGATGGCCGTGGCGACGCCGGCGATGTTGCCTATGCCGATCCGTCCGCCCAGGGCCATGGCGAATCCCTGGAACGAGGAGACGCCCGACTGCGAGGCCTGGCCCTGCCACAATTGCCCGACCATGTCCTTGATCAGCCGCACCTGCAGGAAGCGGGTGCGGATTGAAAAATAAATGCCGGTCCCCAGGCAGAGCAGGACCAGCGGCGCGCTCCACACGTAGCTGTTGACCAGGTCGACCAGGTTCTGCAAGTTCATGTTGGCGCTCCTTAGGAATGAAATGAGAGTGAAAAGTGAAAAGTGAAACGTGAAGAGTGAATTGCGATTCCCGTGCGCGGGCTGCTCGCTCCGTTGCTTTTACTTTTCACTTTTTACCTTTAACTTTTCACTTATTCGTTTATTCGTTACGTGGAGTGCAATCGGCTCGATGTCCAGTGAGACGTAGGTTACGGAATAGGTGTCGACGTCCCTGATGCCCGCGTACAATCCGGCGAAGCGCCCGCTTTTGCGCAGCGTCCAGCGGCTGCCCGTGCCGCGGCCCTCGCTGTCGAGCGTGAAGGCGATGCCCGACGCTTCCCCCTTCTGGTTCTCGGCCATGCCGTCGACCAGCAGGTTGCGGAGGGCGTCGGGGGCGAACAGGTTGGTTTCCAGGGGATAATCTCTGTTGGCTTCCTTGCCCTTCGCGACCGGTTGGCGCTCGGGAAGGGGGAGCGGCTCGCGCTGGACCAGGTCGAAGCGGTCGCCTTCCTCGAGGTAGTGCAGGACGATCCCCGTGGCCCTAAGGCCGCCGTCCGCCGACCAGCTGAAATTCCCCGCATCCCTGGCTGCCGCGACATCGACGACCAGGATCCCCGAGCTGCCCAGCACGTCGATCGTATCCCCCCTGCAGACGGCGGTCGTGTCCTCGTCGATGCCGATGCCCAGGCTGAACTGGGGGAGGGCGCCGAGGGCGACGAGCAGGCGCCCGATGCGGCCGCGCTTGAGGAAATGCTGGTCGACCACGCCGGCGCGGAAAAAGCCCAGGCCGCCGGACAGGCTGACGCCCCGGGCCTCGGGGCAGGCGTCGGGCTGGAAGGAGGCGCCGGCAAGGAGCGCCTTCATGCTGTGTCCGTCGCAGATCATGGGATCGCACATCATGGCGGCGCCGGCGCTCGAGCCGCCGATGACGCCGCCGCGGACGTAGATTTCACGGATGGAGCGCAGCAGCGGCGTGTCACCGCCGCC
>Ga0209450_10001486_pt1 | contig 11760 bp, 12 predicted proteins | sample FrelakmetLWP11LW_FD_187149 | JGI IMG/M metagenome (GOLD analysis project Ga0209450, IMG submission 187149) | Freshwater lake sediment microbial communities from the University of Notre Dame, USA, for methane emissions studies - LWP11 LW (SPAdes)... | ecosystem: Environmental > Aquatic >... | reverse complement strand
CACCCGACGCTGCACCCGGACGCGCGCCACGTGCTGACCGACGCCTATCCGCACGAGCCGATGGCGTACGGCGACGGCACCACGCCGCTGCGCTGGATCGATGTGGTCGAATCGCGGGAGATCGCCCTGGTGCGCATCCGCACGCTGTCCGACTACGAGGCGGCAACCCCCGCGCTGCGTGTCGATCCGCATCCCGCCTGGGACCGCAGCTACACGCGCATTGCGTTCAACGCGTGCCCGGGCGGCCAGCGCAAGGTCTACGTCGCGGACCTCGCGTCGCTGCTGGACGGCACGCGCGGCGCAGCGGCGGAGCGGAGCAAGTCGCATGCGTGACTTCGCGAACCCGTTCCGGGTCGTCCACGGCACGTTGCGCGAGGCGCGTGCCACCGCCTTCACGATCGTGAAGGACGAGATGTTCTTCCTGCCCTCGTTCCTCGACCACCACCGCAGGCTCGGCGTGGACCAGTTCATCATCCTCGACGACCAGTCGAGCGACGGCACGCGCGAGCTGCTCGTCGCGCAACCCGACTGCCTGGTGCTCGAGTCGCCCTTCAGGTTCGGCGAAGAGGTGGCGGTGCCCGGGCAAGGCGGCCGGCAACTGGAGCGCGCGGGCATCCTGTTCAAGTCGCTCATTCCGCAGCGCTTCCTGGCGGGTCGCTACGCCCTGTACCTGGACGGCGACGAATACCTGATGCTGCCGCCCGGCGTATCGTCCGTCGGCGAGCTGTTCGACCTGCTCGCGCGTCACGACGTGAAGAGCGTGGCCGCCAACCTGATCGACTTCTTCCCAGCCACCGTCGCCGAGATGGAACTGCCACGCGACCTGCCGACGTCCGAGGCGATGCTGGGCGCCTACCCGTACTTCGACGCGCTGCCGTTGCTCGGCGCGAGGCTCGGACAGCGGTGGCCCGCGAAGCTCGACAAGGGCACCACGGCGCGCCTGTTCCGGCAGCATCACATCCGGATGGTGATCGGCAAATGGCAGAGCGCGCCGCGCTGGCTGACCCGCTGGCTGCTCTCCAGGTATCCGGAGTCCAACGTGCTCAAGACGCCCGTGGTGCGCTGGGATCCCGGCGCCGGGTACCTCAATTCGCATCGCGCCAACGTGCCGGTGACCGACCAGGTGCTGCTCGGCCTCGCCCACATGAAGTTCACCTGCGACCTGTCGCGCCGGCTGCAGTACGCGATGGCGTCGAAGAGCTACGCGCGGGGCAGCGAGAAGTACCAGTGGTACGGCGAACTGCTCGAGTCCATGCGCCGCGGGAACTCGAGCTTCCTCGGACCGCACTCCGTGCGCTACCAGGGTCCGGCGGACCTCGCCGCCGCGGGACTCACCCGGCTCGACCTCGGCTGACGCGACGGCGCGAGCGACGCAGCGTGCTAGGCGCGGATCGCTGACCGGGCCAGCGCCCGAAGTGCCGACACCGCCTCGCCGACACCGTTCGAGATGCCCATTGCGGCGATGCGCCGCGCCATCGCCTCGCGCCGCGCCGGGTCCTGCAGCAGGTCCGCCGCGGCAGCGGCAATCGCCTCGGGCGTGCGTCGCGCAGTCGCGGCGATCTGCAGCCGTACGGCACGGCGGATGCGCCGGTCCTGGTCGCCGGCGAGCGGGATGGAGACGATCGGCCGGCCGTGCGCCAGCGAGTGGATCAGGGTCGTGCCACCGTTGCTGACCACCATCAGCGATTCGGCGATCAGGTATTGCACCTCGCCGGGCTCGATTCGGGGCAGCAGCATGAGCCGCCGATCGGCGTCTCCCGCGATGTTCTTGCGGCCCGTGAGCACGACGGTGCGCTGCCCGGTGGCGGCGACGAATGCGCGCGCCGCCGCGATGAACAGTTCGGCCGGCTCGGCGACGCGCGTCGCCTCCCCGCGGCCGCCTGGCATGAACACTACGTAGCCCTGCGGCTCGAGCTCCTGCGTCGCGAGCCAGGCGCGACGTTCCGCGGGCGTGGACGGGTTGAACAAGGTGTCGAACTGGCGCACCCGGTAGCCGGGGAACATGCGCAGCTTGAGGCGCTCGAGCCAGTTCAGCCCGCCCATGACGAAGGTCGGAAACACGATCCAGTGCTCGTCGAGCAAGCGCATCCACTTGAGGCGAAACGCCTTCCAGCGCAGCTTCGGCGCGCGGCTCGAGAACACGAGGCGCGCGCCCGCCCGCTGCGCCGCCCGCAGCTGCTCCGTGCGGCCCGAGTTGTCGAACACCATGACGTGCGGGCGGAACGAGGCGATGGCCGCCAGCACCTGCGGCGTGCTGTTGGTTGGCGACGCATCGCAGTCGATGATGGGAAAGTTCACCGACTCGCGGAACACGGCCGTGCGGCTCACCAGGAAGCGAATGTCGGCAGCGGGCTCGGCGCGGACCAGTTCTCGCGCGATGATCAGGCAGCGCATCAGCTCGCCGGCGCCGCCCGGCCCGGACACCGGTGAAAACAGCACGCGCGGCACGAAATCCGCAGGGGCGTCGGCCGCCCCCGGCTGCTTCGCCTCGAGCAGCGCCAGGTAGGCCTGCTCCATCTTCAGCGCAGTGCGTTCGAGGTCGAATCGCGACATGTCGGACTCGACCCGCACGCGACCGGTCGCCGCATGGCGCTGCAGCGCGGCAGCGAGCTGCGCGACGTCGTCACATGGCACGAGGTCGATCGGGGCGCTGCGCGCCAGGTCGCGCGGCCCCTGGGCGTCCGTGGCGACCACCGGCACGCCGCCGTCGAGCGCCTCGGCGATCACGCGCCCGAACGGCTCGTAGCTCGACGGGCAGACGAACAGGTCGAAGGCCTGGTAGAGATCCTTCACGTCCCGGCGGAAGCCGGCGAAGACGACACGCTCGCCCGCGAGCAGTTCGAGGGCGCCGCGCCGGTAGCCGTCCCCGACGATCACCAGCCGTGCGTTCGGCAACTTCGCCTGTTCGAACGCACGAATCAGCAGGTCGAAGCCCTTGCGCCCGACCAGGCGGCCGACTCCGCCGATCAGGTAGTCGTGGTCGCCCGCGCCGAATTCCGCACGCAGTTCGCGCACACGGGCCGCTGGCAGGCGCGGATGCGGCACCAGCGAGTTCGGCACCAGGAACACGCGACCGCGGTAATCGGGCGGCACGGTCGCCAGCTGCCAGTCCGAGATACAGAACAGCCCGTCGGCACGCAGGTAATGGCGTCCGTTGAGGTGCAGGTGGAGCGTGCTCACGTGCACGGCGTCGTGGTGGCTGCGCACGGCGTAGCGGGTGCCACGCCGCAGGTGGGTATGAATGACGTCCGGCCGCCACTCGCGGATCAGCGCCTCGAGGCGGCGCTGAGTGCCCCAGCGGGCCGGCACCTCGAACACCTCCACACCGGGCTGCAGAGCGTCGAGCAGGCTGGTACCCGTCGGGCTGCGGTGGTCACTGCGCACGACGAGCGCCACGTCATGGCGCGGTGCGAGCGCGGCACAGGCCTCGACCGCCGCGCGCTCCGAGCCTGCGAACCCGCGCGACAGGATCACCTGCATCACGCGCAGGCGGCGACCCACGCCCGCGCGGCCCTCGGCAGGGTTTACGCAAGGCTCGGCGGGAGTCATGGACTGCGACATCCCGCGATTCTATCCCGCGGCAAGCCCGGATCCGCTCAGCGCAGGCGTGCCGCCTGCTCTGCCTCGAGCCGGCCGTGCTTGACCAGCCGCGCCTCGATGCCCGCACGGGTGCGCTCGTGGGTCGCGGCGAGCACCTCGACCGCGGCACCGCCGTCGAAGCCGGCAAGCAGTCGCTGGTCCTCCTCCGGGGTCCAGGCCTTGCCGGCGTTGCGCGGCAGGTTGCCGTTGCGGCGTGCCGCGCGCGCACGTCCCTCGAGCGACTCCGCGCCCAGGAACAGCGCCCGCACCACGTCGGGCGACTGCAGCATGACGGCGTCGGCCGGCTCCTGGCCGGCGGCCAGCGACTTGAGGATCTCGGCGGCTTTCAGGTCGTCCATGGCAGGCACTCCGGCGGGTCGGGCCAGTGACAGCGGCCTCGTCGCGCGCATTCAACCGCGCGAGGTGGGGCCGCGCCATGCGCGATCGGCGCGGGTTCGTGGAGATTTGGGCTGCGGGGCAACGCCCTGCCGCGCCACGTAATCCGCTACTCGAATCGGATCTCGAACAGCGGTCGCAGGAACCGCAGCCGCTCGAGCGGGTCGTCGAGCTCGAGACAGTGCTGCTTGTGCCCCGGCGCAATGGGCAGGATTTCCGCGAGTCGGCCCGCCACCCAGGCGGCATCGTCCAGGTGGCACTCGAGCGATGCGTAGGGCTCACCGAGCTGTCCGAGGATCGCCTCCAGCGCCGGCGCCAGTTCCGCGAATTCCTCCGGCAGGGGCAGGTGCAGCTCGTCCGGCAGCCACTCGACGTCGGCCAGGTTGAGGCCATCCTTTGCGCGCCGGCGCCCGAGGATGCGGAAGCGGCGTTCGCCGGTGGCGCGGATGCCGAGCAACCCGTCGGGCTGCTGGGAGAAGTCGGCGATCCGCGCGTAGGTGCCCACGTCGCACGTGAGCGCCGGCCCGCCGGCCTCGACACCTTCGCGGATCAGCACGACGCCGAAACCCGATCCGTCGCGCATGCAGCGGCGCACGAGATCGATGTAGCGCGCCTCGAAGATGCGCAGCGGCAGCGGACCGCCGGGGAACAGCACCGTGCCGAGCGGGAACAGCGGGATCTCGACGGTTCCGGTCATGCCCGGGCGCGAGACCGCAGTGCCGCGAGCAGCCGCTCGTGCAGGCCGCCGAACGAGCCGTTGCTCATCAGCACCAGGTGATCACCGGGCCGGGCATAGCCCACCAGCGCGGCGGTGAGCTGCTCGAGGTCCTGATGCACGGTGGCCAGCGACCCGAGCGGCCGCATCGCGTCAGCCACGTCCCACTTCACTTCCGGCGACTGGTAGACGTACACGCGGTCCGCGGCGCGCAGCGAGTCCGCGAGCGCCGCCTTGTGGGTGCCGAGCTTCATGGTGTTGGAGCGCGGCTCGAGCACAGCAACGACGCGCCCACCACCCGCCTTGCGCCGCACGCCCTCGAGCGTCGTCGCGATCGCAGTCGGGTGGTGCGCGAAGTCGTCGTACACCACGACCCCGTCCACCGTGCCGCGCACCTCGAGCCGCCGCTTCACTCCGCCGAAGCCGCGCAATGCCTCGAGCGCGGCCTGCTCCTCGACGCCCGCGTGCCGCGCGGCCACCAGGGCGGCGAGCCCGTTCTCGGCGTTGTGCCTGCCGAGCGTGCTCCACTCAACCTCGCCCACGACGCGCTCGCCGTGCAGCACGGTGAATCGTGAGTAACCCGACTCCGGTTCGGCCACCACTCGCCAGTCGGTGGGCACCGTCGCCTCCGTCGTGAAGCGCTCCACCGGCGTCCAGCAGCCCATGCCGAGCACCTCGGCCAGGTGCTGGTCCGCGGCATTGACGACCAGGCGGCCGTTGCCGGGCACGGTGCGCAGCAGCAGGTGGAACTGCCGCTGGATCGAGGCCACGTCCGGGTAGATGTCGGCGTGGTCGTGCTCGAGGTTGTTCAGGATCGCGGTGCGGGGCCGGTAGTGCACGAACTTGGCACGCTTGTCGAAGAATGCGGTGTCGTATTCGTCCGCCTCGACGACGAAGTGCCGACCCGCGCCGAGCCGCGCGCTCACGCCGAAATCGAGCGGCACGCCGCCCACGAGGAACCCGGGCTCGAGCCCGGCGTGTTCGAGGATCCAGGCGAGCAGGCTGGTGGTGGTGGTCTTGCCGTGCGTGCCCGCGACGCCGAGCACCCAGCGGCCCTGCAGGACGTGGCGGGCCAGCCATTCCGGGCCGGACTCGTACGGGCGGCCGCTGTCGAGGATCGCCTCGACCAGCGGGTTGCCGCGGCTCATCACGTTGCCGATCACGAAGATGTCGGGCTCGAGCTTGAGCTGGTCGGGCCCGTAGCCCTCGATCACGTCGATGCCGAGCGACGCGAGCTGCGTGCTCATCGGCGGGTAGACGTTGCGGTCGGAGCCGGTGACGCGGTGGCCCGCCGCGCGTGCCAGCGCGGCGATCCCGCCCATGAACGTTCCGCAGATACCGAGGATGTGCAGGTGCATGGTCAGGCCCCCGGCCCGCGCAGGACGCCGACCAGGTAGTTGATCACGAGGAAATAGGTGAGCGACACGGCGACGCCGGTGAACATGCTCGAGTCCGTCGCGAGCTTGATGATGCGTCCCGTCACCAGCGCAAACGCGATCACCAGCAGCAGCGCGAACGACTGCGCGAGGCCGGAGCCCGGCGCCTCGCCGAGCCCGGTGACGATGAACTGCAGCGGCAGGTACAGGAACATCCCCAGCACGGCACCCGTCCCGAAGACCGCGGCGGCGGTCTGCACGAAGCGTTCGGCGTGGCCGAACAGCTTCAGCACCAGCCACACCCAGGCGGCGAGCAGCAGCGGGTCGACCACGACGAAAAAGAACCACGTGGCCGCGGTCTCGCCCAGCAGCGCGAGCTGCACGACCGACACGACGACGTAGGCCGCGACAGCCGTCGCCAGCAGCAGGCTCGACGCCGGCAGGTCCTGGGGGCCGCGGCGCCAGAGTACGATGTCGACGAAAATCCTGAGAAACTGCTGCACTTGAGCCAGGGGCGCCTTCGGGTGCCGCGATTCTACACGCAGGACTCCCGACCGATGCGCGACGCCACCCTCGTGACCACCCCCGGGCAATTCGACGCGGCGGTGTTCCGCCTGCAGGGCGCACCGCGCCTGGCGATCGACACGGAATTCATGCGGGAGCGCACGTACTTTCCGCAGTTGTGCCTCGTGCAGGTCGCGAGCGACTCGGACTGCTACCTCGTGGACCCGCTGGCGGGCCTCGACCTCGCCCCGCTGCTCGCCGTCCTGTGCGATCGCACCAAGCCGAAAATACTGCATGCCGCGCGCCAGGATCTAGAGGCACTGCTCAACGCCGGCGGTCGCGTGCCGGGACCGGTGTTCGACACCCAGGTGGCGGCGGCCCTGCTCGGCTTGCCGCCCCAGGTGGGGTACGCGGACCTCGTCGCGCGCCAGCTCGGACATTCGATCGACAAGGGACAGACGCGCACCGACTGGTCGAGGCGACCGCTGTCCGACGCCCAGCTCGCGTACGCGGCGGACGACGTGCACCACCTGCTCAGGCTGCAGGCCGAACTGGCAGCGGCACTCGAGGCCCAGGGCCGCGCCGAGTGGCATGCCGAGGAATGCGCCGCGCTCGAGGATCCCGCCCTGTATCGCACGGAGCCCGCCGATGCCTGGCGGCGGCTGAAGGGTCTCGGGCGGCTGCGGCCGTCCGAGCAGGGGGTCGCGCGCTCGCTCGCGCAATGGCGGGAACAGCGGGCGATTGCGTCGGACAAGCCGCGCGGCTGGATCCTGACCGACGAGGCCCTGTACGCGCTCGCCACGCTGGCACCGGCGGGCACCGCCGAACTGGAACAGGTCCGGTCGCTGCCACCCTCGGTGGTGCGCAAACGCGGGGACGAGTTGCTCGAGCTGATGCGCAGCGCGCGTGAATCCGGGGAGACGGGCATGGCCGCCTCGATGCCCGAGCGACCGACAGCGGAGCAGACGCGTCGCATCGGCCAGCTGCAGCAACGGGTGCGCGACGTGGCGGCCGGCCTCGGCATCAGCCCCGAGGTGCTGGCGACCCGGCGCGACGTCGAGGGCCTGGTGCTCGGCGCGCCCGAACACTCCGCCCTGCTGCGTGGCTGGCGCCACGAAGCCATCGGCCAGCAGTTGCTCGGCCTGCTCGCGTAGGCCGCCGGCAGCGCCTCAGCCGCCCGCAGCGCGCACGAATTCCGCGTAGACCTGGTCGACCGACTGGTCGGCGTTCACCACCCTGAGCAGCCCGCGTGCCTGGTAGTGCTCGACCAGCGGCCGCGTCTGGCTCTCGTACACCTTGAGGCGATTCTCGATCACGTCCTCGCGATCGTCGGCGCGCTGCACCAGCAACGGCGCATCCTCGCCCGGGTGGTTGTCGCAGCGATCGCCGAGGTGCGACGGCGAGCTGTAGACGTTGAACACCTTGCTGCATTTCGGGCAGCTGCGCCGTCCGGTCAGGCGCTTGAACAGCGCCTTGGACTCGACGTCCATCAGCACCACCGCGTCGATCGGCTGCCCCAGCTCCACCAGCAGCCTGTCGAGCGCGCCGGCCTGCGCCACGTTGCGCGGGTAGCCGTCCAGGATGAAGCCCCTGGCGGCGTCCGGGCGGCCGAGCCGCTCGCGGATCAGCCCCAGCACGATCTCGTCGGACACCAGCTCGCCGGCGTCCATCGCCGCTTTGGCGCGCTTGCCGAGTTCCGTGCCGCGGGCCACCGCGTCACGCAGCAGGTCGCCGGAGGACACCTGGGGGATCCCCTGGTCGTCGCGCAGCTTCTGCGCCTGGGTCCCCTTGCCTGATCCGGGTGCGCCGAGCAGTACGAGTCTCATGATCTTGGCCCCAACGTGCGATCGGGAGGATCGGCACCCTACCGAAAAGCCCTTGCCGCGCCAACCGGACGTTGGTCGCGCGCGGAGCCCCGGGGCGCCGCCCGTTCGGGTATGCTAGTCAGCTTGGGAGACAACGTAAGTACAGGATAAACAGAGACTTTTTACGGAGCCCGCATGACGAAGAAGCCCGCGCCGCGCAACGCGTTCTACGCACAATCCGGTGGCGTCACCGCCGTCATCAACGCCTCGGCCTGCGGCGTCATCGAGACCTGCCGCAGGCACAGGGACCGCATCGGCAAGGTCTACGCGGGCCGCCACGGCATCCTCGGCGCGCTCACCGAGGACCTGATCGACACCAGCCTCGAGAGCGCCGCGGACATCCGCGCGCTTCGTCACACGCCGTCGGGGGCGTTCGGCTCGGCGCGCTACAAGCTCAAGAAGTACGAGGACAACCCGGCGCAGTACGAGCGGCTGATCGAGGTCTTCAAGGCGCACGACATCGGCTATTTCTTCTACAACGGCGGCGGCGACTCGGCCGACACCTGCCTCAAAGTGTCCGTTCTCGCCGAGAAGCTGGGTTTCCCGCTGACCGCCATCCACGTGCCGAAGACCGTGGACAACGACTTGCCCATCACCGACTGCTCCCCGGGCTTCGGCTCGGTGGCCAAGTACGTCGCCGTCTCGATCCGCGAGGCCGGCTTCGACGTGGCCTCCATGGCGCGCACCTCCACCAAGGTGTTCGTCATGGAAGTGATGGGCCGCCACGCCGGCTGGATCGCCGCGGCCGGCGGCCTCGCCGCCGAGAAGGCCGGCGACGCCCCGCACATCATCCTGTTCCCGGAAATCACCCTGGACGAGGACAAGTTCCTCGCCCGCGTGAAGGAGTGCGTCGACAGGTACGGCTACTGCGCGGTCGTGGTCTCGGAAGGCGTGAAGAACGCCGACGGCAAGTTCCTTGCCGATGCCGGCACCCGCGACGCCTTCGGGCACGCGCAGCTCGGCGGCGCGGCCCCGGTGGTCGCGCAGCTGGTCAAGGAGAAGCTCGGCTACAAGTACCACTGGGCCGTCGCAGATTACCTGCAGCGTGCCGCGCGCCACATCGCCTCGAAGGTCGACGTCGAGCAGGCCTACGCCGTCGGCAAGGCGGCGGTCGAACTGGCCCTCAAGGGCCACCACGCCGTCATGCCCGCCATCGTCCGCACCTCGGACAGGCCGTACCGCTGGAAAATAGGCGTCGCGCCGCTCGACCAGGTGGCGAACGTGGAGAAGATGCTGCCCCGGGACTACATCACCTCCGACGGCTTCCACATCACTGCCAAGGGGCGCCGCTACCTCGCCCCCCTGATCAAGGGCGAGGACTACCCCCCGTACAAGGACGGGCTGCCCCGGTACGTGGTGCTGAAGAACAAGGCGGTGCGCAGGAAGCTCAAGCAGGGCTTCGCGGTGTAGTACGCGGCGCACGCCGCAACGACGCGATCGCGACGGCCGCACGGCCAGCGCGCGGTCGCGTCAGCGCAGCAGCCGGGCCGCCCGATTGGCGATCGTCGCAGCGGCCAGTCCCTGGCCGACGAGGCCCAACACCCTGCCCGGGCCCATCGCGACGACGATCGCCACGCCGGTCACGAGCAGCAGCGGCGTGAAGCGCTGCGCCATGGCGACGACGCGATCGACGCGCGCTGCGCCGGCATCGAGATCGGCCTCGATCTCGGCGATGTCGCCCCGCTGCACCGCGCACCTCACCTGCAGCAGGCGGCGGCGCGCGGCGAGTTGCTCGAGGCGCGTGCTCATTGGTGCGAGCGGATGGCCGCCACGTCCTTCTGCAGTTCGCTGCGGGTGGCGTCGAGGAGGCGCGGCTTCTCGCGCAGGCGCCGACGGAAAGCCGCGGCGCATGCAAGGGCGGCGACCAGGAAGGCCGCCGTGACTCCCACGGCAGCCGCCACCCGGTGCGTGTCCCAGAACACGATGATCAGCGTGACGCCGGCCATCAGCGCACCGAGGATCGCCGTCAGCAGCGCGGCCAACGCCCACGCCAGCATGCGCAGGCCCCGCTCGCCGTCCTCTCGCAGTTCGGTGGCGAACAGGTCAACCCGCGTCTCGGCCGCCTCGAGCAGGCTGCCCGCCAGCCGGATCACGGACCGGAGCAGGCTGCCCGCCGGCCCGGAGGTCGTTTCGCCGACGTCCATCGGCGGTTCAGCGCCGGGCGACCAGCACGCCGATCACCAGCCCGATGCCGGCAGCGATGCCCAGCGCCTGCCAGGGATTCTTGCGCGTGTAATCCTCTGTGGCGTGCACGGCCTCCTCGCCATGCCGGACGGCGGACTGCTCCGCCTCGTGCAGGCGACGCTTGGCGGCATCCAGCGATTCCCGGATCCGGGCCCTTGCCGCGGCGGTTTTCTCGCCGCCGTATTCGGCCGACGCCTGCATCAACAGCTCGGCATCGCGCAGCACGGCCGCCAGATCGTCCCTCAGTCTCTGGGTGGTGGCGTGATTGCTCATGGACATCCCTCCTCGAACGGCACCGGCCCCGGGAGCATCCCGGCTGGGCGCCAGTTCAATGGTAAGCCTCGCGGCGCGCCCGGGCCATCGTGTCAAACCGCCGCGCGGGAGGCCGAAAACCGTCGATATGCTATAGTCCTGCGCCATTTTTGGCGGCCGGACAGGGGACGCAGAGCCCCACCGGCCGTGATGTTGACCAGGACTCAGAACCCTCGTTGGGAGGTTTGCAATGACCACGAATCTCGCACTGTGGCTGGCGATCGGCGCCGGCGTGCTGGCGATCCTCTACGGCGTGCTGTCGGCCCGCTGGATCGTCGCGCAGCCGGCCGGCAACGCCCGCATGCAGGAAATCGCCGCGGCCATCCAGCAGGGCGCCGGAGCCTACCTGAACCGCCAGTACACGACCATCGGCATCGTCGGTGTCGTGCTGTTCCTGATCCTCGGCGTTGCGCTCAGCTGGGCCACGGCCGGCGGCTTCGCGGTCGGCGCGATCCTCTCGGGCGCCGCGGGCTACATCGGCATGAACGTGTCGGTCCGCGCCAACGTCCGCACGGCGCACGCGGCCAGCATCGGCCTCGACCCGGCGCTGCAGGTCGCGTTTCGCGGCGGCGCCATCACCGGCATGCTGGTCGTGGGCCTCGGCCTGCTCGGCGTGGCGGCCTATTACGGCCTGATGCTGAACCTGACCGGCGGCGACACCGACAAGTCGCTGCACGCGCTCGTCGGCCTCGCGTTCGGCGGCTCGCTGATCTCGATCTTCGCGCGACTCGGCGGCGGCATCTTCACCAAGGGCGCCGACGTCGGCGCGGACCTCGTGGGCAAGGTCGAAGCCGGCATCCCCGAGGACGACCCGCGTAACCCCGCCGTG
>Ga0209450_10001485_pt1 | contig 11763 bp, 8 predicted proteins | sample FrelakmetLWP11LW_FD_187149 | JGI IMG/M metagenome (GOLD analysis project Ga0209450, IMG submission 187149) | Freshwater lake sediment microbial communities from the University of Notre Dame, USA, for methane emissions studies - LWP11 LW (SPAdes)... | ecosystem: Environmental > Aquatic >... | reverse complement strand
CTCGATTCCCTTATCCATGGGCAGCCTGCAGCTGCGTCTCGGCGCTGCCCATGTAGGCCTCGAGCACCTGCGGGTTCTTCGACACGACCTCGTACGGGCCTTCGGCGATCACCTGGCCGCGCTGCAGCACCGAGATCGTGTCGGCGATCTTCGCCACCACGTTCATGTTGTGCTCGACCATGAGGATCGTGCGGTTGGCGGAGACCTTCTTGATCAGATTGGTCACCCGCTCGACGTCCTCGTGCCCCATGCCCTGGGTCGGCTCGTCGAGCAGCATCAGTTCCGGCTCCATCGCCAGCGTGGTGGCGATCTCCAGCGCCCGCTTGCGCCCGTAGGGCAGCTCGACCGTGACGAAGTCGGCAAACTCGGTCAGGCCGACGGTGTCGAGCAACTGCATGGCGCGCGGCGTCAGCGCCTCGAGTGTCGTCTCCGACTTCCAGAAGTGAAACGACGTGCCGAGCCTGCGCTGCAGGCCGATGCGCACGTTCTCCATCACGGTCAGGTGCGGAAAGGTGGCCGAGATCTGGAACGAGCGGATGATGCCGCGGCGGGCGATCTGCGCCGGCTTCTCGAAGGTGATGTCGAGGCCGTTGAACAGGATCGAGCCGCGGGTGGGTATAAGGAACTTGGTCAGCAGGTTGAAGACCGTCGTCTTGCCGGCGCCGTTGGGCCCGATCAGCGCATGGATCTGGCCGCTCTGCACGCGCAGGTTCACGTCGCTGACGGCGACGAACCCCTTGAACTCCTTGACGAGACCGCGGGTCTCGAGGATGCAGCCGGTGGCCAACTTGTCTCCGTCGACGGGATCCGGCCGGCGTGGGCCGCATCATCGTATTGTCGCAGCGGATTATGGGCAAAGCACATTCAGCACGCAATTGATGGTTTGCCGCCGCCGCGCCGCATCGGCTCGCTCCTCTGCGTATATTTGCCGGCATCGGGGAACAGGAAGCGCGTCACTGCGCGGGCAGGCTGCCTAGTGAGATGGCTTGACAGAGCGTCGCCCCGGCTCGCGATCGGCGGCGTCCTGCTTCTGGCCGCCGCGCTCAGGTTGCTGCACATCGGCCAACCCTACGTGGACGAGTTCGCCTGGCGACAGGCGGACACGGCTTCGATGGCCGAGGCGTTCGCGGCCGGCAACTGGAACATCTTCCTGCCACAGGTGAGATGGGGCGGGCCGGGGCCGAACTACATCGGCGCCGAGTTCCAGCTCGTCAGTTTCCTCGCGGCGGCCGGCTATCGCGCGTTCGGTGCGGAAGCCTGGGTCGGGCGCGCCGTCTGCGTCGCGTTCGGCCTGTGGGGGGTGTTCGCCCTGTTCCAACTCGCCCGGCGTGTCTGGGGCCTCCGGCGCGCGATCGCCAGCTCGGCCGTCATGGCGGTGCTGCCGGGAGCAGTGTTCACCGAGCGATCGTTCCTCCCGGACGGCGCGATGACCGCGCTGATGACGACCAGCCTCTGGATGCTGGTGGCCTTCGGCCAGACCGAGAGACGGCGGTACCTCTGGGCCGCGGTGATCGCCGGCGCGCTCGGCTGCCTCACCAAGCTGCCCGGCGGAATCCTGATCATTCCGGCGTCGTACGCCCTCGTGGCGCTGTTCGGCGCGAAGCTGCGCGACAGACTCCTCCAGCTCAAGCTGATGGGCGCCGCGCTGACCGTGGCCGTCACGGTAGTCCTCTACTACGCATGGGCCAGGCACGTCGCGCTCAGCAATCCGCCGTACCACTTCACGGGTGAAGGAAAGTTCCTGTGGCACGGCGGCTTGGCCGTCTGGCTTCAGGAAGGCTACTTCCTGCACGACCTGTGGCGCATCGTCGTCCTCAGGGACGCATACTGGGGCCATGGCTTCGCTGCCCTCGCGACTGCCGGGCTGCTGATGTCGCCGCGACTGAAGGGTCTTTCTGCTGCACCTTGGCTCTTTCACTTCTGGCTGCTGGCGATGGCTGTCCGCTATGTCATCGAGGCCGAGCATCTCATCGCCGACCCCTACAACCTGCATCTCTTCCATGTTCCGGTCGCGGCTTTGGCCGGTCACGCGCTGGTCTCGCTGAGCACCCTGCGTCCCGCCTGGACCTCTCGGGGCACGCTGCTTGCCGCCCTGCTGTTCATGGCGTCGGCCATCGGCGCCCAGTGGCAGTCGCGTCACCTGTACGAAGACACCTATCGCGAGCATCGGATCCTCGGACGGACCCTCGCCGCGATGTCCGCACCGAACGATCTGGTCGTCTCGGCGGGTCCCGAGCCCGTCGTGCTGCATTTCAGCCAGCGCAACGGCTGGCTGTTTCCGACGATGGACACGTCGCCGCGCGCGGCATCGTCGGCCCTGCGCGGCTGGGACCGTGGCGCAGTCGATCTCGCTCAGCTGCGCGAACTTCGCGGCCAGGGCGCCCTCTGGCTCACGGTTCCTGCATGGAATGCCTACACGGGCGCCTCGGACGAGGAGTTCCTGCGTTGGACCTACCCGGAGCTGTACGAAGGCGTCTTGCGCGACTTCGAAGTCGTACACTCATCCGATGCGGGATTGATCCTTCGCGCCCGGCCATCTCGCTGACACGTCGGCTGGCAAACTCGCATCCCCGCTTCTGCAGCGCCGTCGTCGACGTAGAACGCATCCGCCACCGATACCTCAGGTCAACGCCCGTTCGAGCACGCGCCGGGTGGCGACAGCAGCGTCGAAGTGCTCCTCGGCAAGCGCGCGCGCCAGGCGGCTCTGATGCGGGTAGTCGGCGGCGGCCGCGCCAAGCATCTCGGCCGCCTCCTGCAGCGTCCGGAAGCGGAAGATGCCTGCGCTCGTCGGCAGGAACCGGCTCGGACCGGTGTGCCGGACGACGACCGGCTTGCCGCTGGCCAGGTAGCACAGCGTGCGGTCGCTGATCCAGGCGTTCTGCAGGCGCACGCACGATGGCTTGACTGCGCTGAACTCGCCGCGCGAGGCCTGGATGTAGCGCTGGTACTCGTCCGGGGAGGCGGCCACCTCGTACGCGTGGCGGACCCGCCAGCCGCGCGCCTCGAGCTGCCGTCTCTCCGCCGCTGCGGCCTCGCCCTCGCCGATGTTTATGGCCAGTTCGAGCGGTTGATTCGTCAGCCCGGGCAGGTCGAGGAAGGGCATGAACCCGTGCCGCTTGTCGTTGCAGTAGTAGCCGTCGGCTGTCGATACCCACTCGTTCGCGCACCAGCCCGAGACGGTCGTGAACGGCGCGTCGGGCGGTGCGCCGGCGATCGGCCAGCCTTGGAGCGACACGCACGGCGGGGTGTAGATCCACGGCAGTCCGCAGTCGGGAACGAGCGGGCTGTCGCCGACTGTCTCGCCGGTGGTGAAGTACAGCGAGTGCGGCGCGATCCTGATCTGCCCCGTTGCCAACCAGAGCTGCGTGAGGCCCGGGTCGATGTCGATCAGGACGCTGCGGCGAAACCGCTCGAGCACCGCCGACGGCATCGCATAGGTGAAGTTGATCAGCAGGTCCGCGGCAGCGGCGATGTCGCCGAAAGCGGCGCAGCCGGGAGGCGGGGCGACGTCGGGCGTCTCGCGCGTCCAGGCGACCACGGCGATCGACCGATCGAAGCCATGGCGGCGCAGGCGGGCGCGCAGCGTCGCCAGGCGCTGGAGCAACTCGTCCGCGTCGATGCCGTCGGGGATCGGCTCGAGCCAGTGCACGCGCACGCCGTTGGCGCGCAGGCCGAGCGCCCAGTTCAGGTAGACCCAGAAGTGACCGCCGCCGCTCATGAAGCCCAGCGTGTCGGCCAGCAGGCAGACGTCCCGGCTCATCGCCGTGCCGGTGCTCTCATGCGGGCCGCTCGAGCAGCGTGATCATCGCCTCGATGTCGGCGCTGTTCTTGTTGCCGCGGAACACCGTGTCCTGCAGCACGACGAAACCGGCGTTGCGGAACAGGTCGTGGTAGGTGCGGATGATCCACGGCCTCAGCAGCCAGTCCTCGACGCCGCCGCAGGTGTTGGCGAGCAGCAGGCGGCCACCGGGGCGGACGCCCTCGAAGACGCAGTACGCGAAGTAGGCGACGTCGAAGAACGGATAGAGCCAACCCAGGTAGCACATCGTCTCCGCGCAGACGACCAGGTCCCAGTCGCCGGCCAGGCCTTCCTTCCACTCCATCGCGTTGGCGTGCACGTATTCGACGTTCGGCGCGCTCGTGCGGCTGCGCGCGAGCTCGATCGCAGGCTGGGCGATGTCGAGCGCGACGACGTGCGCGCAGCGCGGAGCGAGTCGCCGTGTGAAGGCGCCGGCGGCGCAGCCGATCTCCAGCGCGCGACCGTGCTCGATCCCCGGCCCGCGATCGGCGTCGAGCAGCGCCAGCTGCGCGTCGTACTTCGCCAGTTCGAACGGGTGCGTCTCCAGGTCCCACGGATCGCCCTTGCTCCACAGCTTGTCGAAGAACCGGCGCGCTTCGGCGTCGGCTTTCGTGCGGTCGATCATCCGCTGTCTCCTTGGTTGGGCGCCAGCGGCCGGATGACCGCTGCGGCGTCGAGCAGGCGCGCCAGGACGTCGCGTGCGTCGAAGTGCGCCTCGACGAGCCGGCGCGCCGCGCGGCAGTGGTGAGCGTAGCGGCGGTCGATCTCGGCCACCGCGGCGACTGCCTCGTCGAAGTCGGTGAAGGCGAGTAGCCCGTCGCCCGTCGGCAAGTGGCGGCTGAAGCCGGTGTCCTGGACGACCACAGGGCGGCCGACGGCGAGGTAGCCGGCGCTGCGCTCGCTGAACCAGCCGCTGCGGCTGGCCACGTAGCCGTGCTTGGCGACGCTGAACTCCGCCTTGGAGGCGCGCATGTAGTCCTGGTAGATCCACGGGTCGCAGGTCAGCTGCAGCGGGTTCCTCAGCCGCCAGCCGAGCTCCTGCAGCCGCTCGCTTGGCGCGGTGCCGCCGCCCAGCGCGAGCTCGAATCGACGTCCGCAGCGCGCCGGAATGCGAAGCACGCGCTCCATCTCCTCCGACTTCATCCCCCACCCTCGGCCGGCCCACTGGCGGCGGTCGTAGCTGTCCCACAGCATCACGGTGGTGTAAGGCCCGTCGGGGCAGGGCGGCGCGGCCTGCCACTCGTCCAGCACCACCGGCTGCCGGGTCGGCTGCCAGGGCAGGCCGTCGTCGGGCACCTCGCAGCCGGGCTGGCGGAACGACTCGGCAAAGGTGAAGAAGACGTTGTGCGACTCGGCGAAGCGCCGTTGCGCCGCGTCCTGCAGGATGTCGACCTGCGTGAACACCGGATCGGTATCGACGAGGATGCGGCGCGGTATCGGCTCGAGCCAGGGCCGCATGGGGTTGACGCCGGAGACGTTGATCAGCACGTCGGCGCTGGCGCAGACCTGTCGTACACGGTCGGCAGCCGGCCCGTGCCAGCGGCCGGCGCCATCGATCGCGTCGTAGTAGGCCCAGCGGTCGCCGACGCCGGCTCGGCCGAACACGCGCGCGGTGTAGGCCAGGCCGTAGCGCGCGTTAGCGTCCGTGACGCCGCGCGACGGGTCGTAGCAGAACGGGTGGTCGGTGCTGTCCTCGAGGTACCAGACGTCGTGGCCGAGGTCGCGCAGGCCGAGCACGTACTGCAGATGGTGCCAGGTCGGGCCGGCCAGCGGCCCGCGCACGACGTAGCCGAGCATGACGATGCGCAGCCTGCGCGAAGCGTCCATCGGTCCGCCGTTCAGCGCACGGCGCCGCCGAAGTTGGCCAGCACGATGTCGCCCCGGGCCATGCGGGCCAGCACGCGCGGGTCGCACAGCGTCCGGCACTCGACGTTGCGCTCCACGCGGTAGGCGGTGCCGCCCAGCGGCTCGTCGCTGCCGACGTGCCCGGGGTGGCAGCCGAACTCGGTGAGCCCGGCTTCGAGCGCATCGAGCAGCTCGAGCAGCCGCGGCACGCCGATGCCCTCGGGGTAGGGGCGTCCCACATCGTCCTGGCCGTAGAAGCCGCCGAAGTAGCGCACCGTGCCGTCGCCGCGCAGCGGCAGACCGAGCGCGCGCGCTTTGTGCGCTACCACGGCGGCCGCCGGCTCGCGCCGGTGCACGTGCTGGTGGGTGTCGAGATGATCCGGGTCACGGCCCGTCAGGCGACGGAAAGCGGCCAGTTGCGCCTGCAGTTCGCGTTCGATCGCCGCCGGCTCCTCGTCGGTCCACGCGTACAGGCGGATCCACTGCCCGTCGCGGTACACCGACTCCCAGAGGTCGAGGTGCAGTCCGACGCCGAGCCGTGGCAGCCGGCGGGCGAGGGCGGCCGCCTGCTCGGCGGCGGGCTGGCGCACCATCAGGCTCGCGCTGGTGACGATGCCGCGCCGGTGCGCCTGGACGATGCCGGCGTTGATCCCGGCGCTCAGGCCGAAGTCGTCGGCATTGACGATCAGTCGCTTCATCGGATGCGGCGGCGCGTGTCAGGCGCCGAGATCGGCGAGCAGCCTGGGCAGGACGACCTCGGCACGGAACCAGTCGTGGGCGATCCGTCGCGCGGCGCGCGCGTGGCGATCGTAATCGGCGTCGATGGCGCGCAGGGCCTCGATCGCCTGCTCGGCCGTTTCGAAGGCGAGCAGGCCCTCGCCGGTCGGCAGCACGTCGGGAAACCCGGTGTCCTGCGTCACCACCGGTCGGCCGGCGGCGAGGTAGCAGGCGCTTCGCTCGCTGAACCACCCGCTGCGCGGCAGCACGTTGAACTCGCGGGCGACGGTGAACTCGCCGCGCGACGCGCAGATGTAGTCGCGATACGGCCAGGGATCCAGCGAGATCGCTGGCCCGTCGGTCACCTGCCAGCCTCCCTGCTGCAGCAGCCGCCAATGCTCGCGGTCGAGGCTCTCGGCGGTGCGGATCTGGTGCGGATCCTGCTCGTGCGAGGCGTCGGTCGCCGCCTTCGCCTCGTCCGGCTTGCTCAGGTTGGTGGCAAGCTCGACCGCGCGTCCGGCGCGCCGCGGCACGTCGATGACCTTCAGAAACTCGTGATGCTTGCTCCAGCGCAGCTGCTGGCCCTGCCAGACGGCGTCGGAGCCGTCCTGCCGCCAGTTGCCGACCGTGGTGAAGGCGTCGCGCGCCGGGGGCCCCGCCTGCCAGAGGTCCAGCAGCACCGGCTGCCGCGTGCGTGCGCGCAGCCGCGGCAGCGGCGGCAGTGGCGAGCGCGGCGTGCCGATGTTCTCGCCGTAGGTGACGACGTCGTCGTGCGCCTGCACGTGCGCCACGGTGCGCGGATCGCCGGCCGCGTATTTCAGTTCCTCGGCCACCGGGTCGGTGCCGAACAGCACCATGCGCCGGCAGCGGAAGCCGTCGCGCTCGACTGCCGTGGCGCCGGCGACGTTGAAGACGAGGTCGGCGTCGGCGAGCCAGCGCTCGGCGTCGGCGGCGCGCGGCCCGAGCCAGGCGCCGTCGCCCCAGCTTCGCCGGTAGGCCCAGCGCTCGCCCAGGCCAAAGCGCGCGGTGACGCGGCCGAGGTAGCCGAGCGTGTACGCCGCGTCGTCGACCCGCCGCCACTGCGAGGCGTCGTAGGGCCAGGCCGAGGTCGTCTCGACGTAGAGCACGTCGTGGCCGCAGCGGGCAAAGCCGGCGGCGATCTGCATGTGCATCCACGCCATGCCGGCGAACGGATCGGCGCCCATGGTGCCGAGGACGGCGATGCGCAGCCTGTTCATGCCCGAGCCTGCAGCGCGCCTCAGGCCGGCTGGCCGGCCGCCTGATCGCCCTGCCGCGCGGCATCCAGGCCGAGGCCGCGGTTGGCCAGCAGCGGCGTCGAGCTCTCGATAGACGAGGGCACGAGCCGACCGTCCTGCACGGCGTAGATCACGTCGCAGTGGCGTAGCGTGTCCAGCCGGTGGGCGACAATGAACGTCGTGCGGCCGGCCATCAGCCGCTCCATCGCCTCGATGATCGTCGCCTCGGTCTTCAGGTCCACGGAGCTGGTCGGTTCGTCGAGGATCAGGATGGGGGCGTCCTTCAGGAAGGCGCGGGCCAGCGCGATGCGCTGGCGCTGTCCGCCGGACAGCATCATCCCGCGCTCGCCGACCTGCGTCCGGTAGCCCTCGGGCAGCGCCTCGATGAAGTCGTGTGCATTGGCGGCGCGGGCGGCGGCGGCAATCTGCTCGGCGCCGGCCTCGGGCCGGCCGTAGGCGATGTTCTCGCCGATCGTCGTCGAGAACAGCACCGGTTCCTGCAGCACGATGGCGAACTGGCGGCGCAGGTCCTCCAGCTTCCAGTCGCGCATGTCGACGCCGTCGAGCAACAGCGCGCCCTCGTCGGGGTCGTGAAAGCGTGTCAGCAGGTTGACAAGCGTCGTCTTGCCGGCGCCGGTGCGGCCGACGATGCCGACCCGCGTGCCGGACGGGACCATGGCGCTGGCGCCACGCAGCACCGGGGCCTCGTCGACGTAGGCGAAACCGACGTCGCGCAGCTCGATGTCGCCGCGGGCATGCGCCAGAGGCCGTGCACCGGGTCGGTCGGCCACGTCGACCGTCTCGTCGAGCAGGGCAAAGGCGCGCTCGGCGCCGGCGAACGAGCCCTGCAGTTCGCTCACCTTGTGCGTCAGCGTCTCCAGCGGCGCGTAAAGCTGCGCCAGGTAGGCCATCACGAGCGTCAGCCCGCCGAGGGTCAGCGTCCCCGCCTGCACGTTGCGCACGCCGACCCAAAGGGCAGCGGCCGTTCCGGCGGCGAGCACCATGGCGGTGAGCGTGTAGAACGTGCCCTGCGCGCGGACCACCGCGAGGTTGGCGCGCACCTCGTGTCCGGCACGGTCCAGATAGCGGGCCTCCTCGCGGCGCTCCTGCCCGAAGGCCTTGACCACGCGCAGGCCGGTCAGCACCTCCTGCAGCACGGCGTTGACCGAGCTCTCGATCTGCTTCTGCTCGTGCCAACGGGCGCGCACGCTGCGACCGAAGCGCTGCGCCAGCAGCACCAGCAGCGGCGCCACCGACAGCGCGATCAGCGCCAGCGCCGCGTCCATCGACAGCAGCACGACGAACATGCCGATCAGGGTTCCCGCCGCCGTGAGCAGCGGCGCCAGGCCGTACACGGCGATCCACTGCATGGCAGAGGCATCGTACTGGATGCGGTATAGCGAGTCGCTGGTGCCGCGGGCGTCGTGATAGGTCAGCGACAACCGCTGCACCTGGCGGAACAGCTCGGCGCGAAACGCGAGCACTACCCGCTCGCCGACCCACGACTGCAGCAGCCAGGCGCCGTTGCGCTGCAGTTGACCGAGCAGCGCGATCAGCAGCACGAGGAAAACAGCCAGCGCCAGCGCGCCGGCGGGCGATGCGCTGAAGACCGCCGGCAGCCAGGCCGCCGCCCAGGCGGGAAGCGCGTTGCCGCCGATGGCGTGGTCCACCGCAATGGCCAGCGGCAGCGGCGTGAGCAGGGTAATGGGCACAGCGAGCAGGTCGACGAAGACCACCAGCACAAGCGGCAGGCGGAATGGCCGCAGGTGCGCGTACATCCGCCGCAGCAGAAGGCACGCCGGCATCGCCTTCACTCGGCTTGCTCCGGCGCCGCCGGCGGCGCAGCTTCGGCGGCGATGCGCAGGCTGGCCGTCTTCCACGCATTGCGTGCGTGCCTCTGGTCGCGCCGCGTTCTCCAAAAGAGGCCGGCTGCGGCCGCGGCAAGGACCACCGACGCCACCGCGCCACCCGACAGCGCGGCAGCGAGCGCCAAGAGGGCCGCGCCCCAGGTCGCCGCAGGCACTGCCGCCGGCGCGTGCGGCTCGGCGTGCAGGCGCACCAGCTGCCGGCCGGCGCCGTGTTCCTCGACCGCGAGACGGGCGCGCAGCGCGCCCTGCAGGCCACCGCGCACCTCGAGGTCCCACGGGTCGGTCGTTCCGCCGCGCCGCACCACGGCGCCGCCGTCGCGCAGCGCCGACTCGAAGGCCTCGACCCAGGCCTCGGGCGCGCGCCAGGTCTCGCTCCACAGCCGCGTCGGCGCCGGGCCGGCCGCTGCGAACGCGCCGCGCCGCCGCCACGGGGTCAGCCCGTGCCGCCGGCGGCCGATCAGGCGGGCGATCGGCTGCTGCAGGTGCATGAAGAAGACCAGCGCACAGCGCTGCCAGCGCTCGCCGGCGCTGCGCGCCGGCACCGGGAAACTCGCCCGGGCCGCGGCCCGCGCCGCCTGCAGCAGCGGCGCGGCCAGCGCGAGCAGCGCCAGCGGCGCGAAGGCGAACATCGGCGGCCACGAGAAGCCGAGCAGGGCCAGCGCGGCCAGCGCGCCGGCGACGTACCACCACTCCGGCATCAGCGGCAGCGCCAGCAGCGTCAGCGGCGCCGGCGCATACAGCGACTGGTAGGCCGCCGAACCCCACACCCCGCCGTAGACGCTCGCGCGGCCCGCCGGCAGCGGCAGCGTGAAGCCGCGCCCGTACAGCTGGCCGCCCCACGACAGGTGGCCCATCGCGTTGTAGCGCTCGGGCCACTTCTGCTCCAGCAGGGCCTCGGCCTTGCCGTAGCCCTTCTGCTGGTTCCAGTACATCGCCAGCGAGTTGCGCCGGTGGTGCCAGTCCATCGCGCCGGCATGAAAGCCGATCTTCCCGCCGCGCTCCTGCAGCCGCCAGCACAGGTCGACGTCGTCGCCGGCGGCGCGGTAGCGCACGTCGAAGCCGTCGATCGCCGCCAGCGCCTCGCGCCGGAACGCCATGTTGCAGCCCGGCACGTGCTCGGCCTCGATGTCGGAGACGAGCACCTGCACCGGTCCGCCCGGCGCGTTGGCCACGCAGTCGGCGATCGGACCGTCTCCGGGCGGGGCGATGTTCGGCCCGCCGACGCCGACCCAGTCGCCGGTCATGAATCGGTACGCGATGTAGTGCAGCCAGTGCGGGTCCGGGTAGGCGTCGTCGTCGATGTAGGCGACCATCTCGCCGCTGGCCTTCTGCCAGCCGGTGTTCCGCGCCGCCGACAGGCCGCGGTTCTCCCTGCTGATCAGGCGGACCTCGTCGTACTCGGCGACGATGCGCGGCGTGGCATCGGTGGAACCGTCGTTGACGACGATCACCTCGAAGTCCGGGTACTCGAGGCGCCGCAGGCCCTCCATCGTGTCGCGGATGGTGCGCGCGCCGTTGTAGCTGCACACCACCACCGAGATGCGCGGCCACTTGGTGTCGGCAGGGAAGGGCACCTCGCCGAAGGCGCGACGCACGGCGGCCAGCGCCGGCTTCGGCCTGCGATCCCGCGTGACGAGGCCGAAGTCCCAGTCGTCGATGTCGTGGCCGCCGCGGTGCCACTCGTCGGTCCAGGCGAAGGCGAAGGCGCCGGCACAGCCGCCGGCGAAGGCGGCGCGCACCTGCCATTCGAGGCTCTCCGCCTGCTTCTGCAGTCCATTGCGCAGGCTGTCCAGGCCGATCTCGGCCATCAGCAACGGCTTCTCGCCGGCCAGGTTCTGCAGCCGCGCCAGGTAGGCCTCGAGCCGCTCGCGCGATTCGAGGTAGACGTTGAAGCAAACCAGGTCGAGGAACGGCAGCTGCAGGTACTCGGTGGTCGGGAAGTTCACATAGGTGACCAGCGCGCCAGGATCCTCGGCCTTCACCGCCCGGTACAGGCGCTCCAGAAAGCGCTCCACCTGCCGGCGCCCGTGCCAGCGGACGATCGAGGCGGGGATCTCGTTGCCGATCGCGAAGCACAGCACGGCCGGGTGGCCGGCGCAGGCGCGCACGCCGTCGCGCACCCGGCGCTCGATGTCGCCGGCGCGGCCGGCAACGTCGAGGAACGCGACGTGCTGCTCCCAGGGCAGGCCGACCATCACCCGCAGCCCGTTGCGCTGCGCGGCGTCGAGCAGTCGGCGCGGCGGCACCGTGTAGCAGCGCACGGCGTTGACGGCGTTGG
>Ga0209450_10001484_pt1 | contig 11763 bp, 10 predicted proteins | sample FrelakmetLWP11LW_FD_187149 | JGI IMG/M metagenome (GOLD analysis project Ga0209450, IMG submission 187149) | Freshwater lake sediment microbial communities from the University of Notre Dame, USA, for methane emissions studies - LWP11 LW (SPAdes)... | ecosystem: Environmental > Aquatic >... | reverse complement strand
GTCACGACAGAAATGTCGCTCCTACCGGACAGCTACCATAGTGAAATCGCGGGGGCCCGAGAGCCACGCATCCAGGCGTTCGGCGAGCTCGTGGACCTCTGCGCTCTGGCCGGTACGCGCCAGCCGGCCGAGGTCCCGCCACCGCTGGAGCTGATTGAGCCTGCCGAACGGGCTCCGGAACAGCCGCGACGGGGAGAACGGGTACTCCCTGTGCGCTGTCACGAACGGGCGGATGTCGCAGAACGCATGGTCGGCCGTGCTGAGGGTGTAGACGTCGATCTCGTGCATCGGCGCCAGGCGGCGGGTCCACTCCTGCACGGCCCGCTTGCCGCCGCCGCTGGGAAGATTGTGGAAGAGCGCGACACGCACGTCAGGTCTGGCTGAGGCTTATTGACCGCTCGGCTGGCTCCGGTCCTGCCGCGCCTGTCCGGGCGCGGACGTCTGAATCCGGACGGTGACCACTGGTTCGATGTCCACGACGCCGTCGTAGGTCGCCGTCTCGCTGATTGCGAAGGCCGCGATGTTCTCCGTGTACATCAGGAAGCGCGCGGCCTCCGGATCGCGGGCATTCAGGTTCATCCGGTAGTGACCTCGCGCAAAATGCGCTTTCAGGCGGAATGAGGCGTGCACGAGATCCCCGGCCCGGGAACTCAAGCGCCCGCACCCCAGCTCGTCAGTCGTCGAGCCGTAGCAATACAGCAGATCTATGGTCCGCTCGACCTGGATCGACAGATTGAAGCACGGCTCGGTGCGCAGGCACTCCAGGACCACGGTGAGCAGGCACTCGGCGTGCGGCCGAAGGGCGTGGAGGTCCGCGTCGGCGGATGTAAGCGTTGCTTCCCGGATCACGAACGACGGCTGGGCGCCTTCCAGCCACCGCTCGGCATTCTGCGACACCCTCAGGTAGGCGTCCAGCGCCTCTGCCGTCGGTCCCGCGAACGCAATCCCCCCCCCGGCGAACACGAGCGTGCGCGGGCACAGCGACGCGACCGCCTGCAGGTTGTGGGATACGAAGACCAGGCTCACGCCGGCTCTGATCTGCTCCTGCATGCGCTCGATGCACCGGCTCTGGAAGCTCATATCACCGACGCTCAGCACTTCGTCGACCAGGAAGGCATCCGGTTCCAGGTGAGCGGCAACCGAGAACCCGAGCCGCGCCTGCATCCCGCTGCTGTACCGCTTGACCTGGGTATCCAGGAATGGACCGATTCCGGAGAACTCGACGATCGCATCGAGCTTCCTGGCGACCTCGGTCCTGCGCATGCCCATGATCGCGCCCTGCAGGAAGACGTTCTCCCGCCCGGTGAGATCGGGGTGAAATCCAGCGGACAACTCGATGAGTGCGCCCAGTCGCCCGCGGATGTCGCACCGCCCCTTCGTCGGGCGGAGAATCCGGCTCAACAGCTTCAGGCTCGTCGACTTGCCGGCACCATTGGGCCCGATGATCCCGATCGCTTCTCCTGGCTGCACCTCGAACGACACATCCTTCAGCGCCCAGAACTCCTGCTGTTGAAGGTCGCCCCCCCACGCCGTCCGCACCATGCGTCGGGCGAGCGAGGGCACCAGATCGCGCAGACTGTTGTGACGTTCGCCCCGCCGGAACTTCTTCCAGACTCCGTCCACGACAATCCGCGCCCTCGCCACTACACATTCTCCGCGAATGTGAACTCGGCCCGGTGAAACACCACCCAGCTCACCGCGAGCAGGACGAGGGCCCCCAGCGCCACCGCCGCGAACGGCACCGTTTCGGGCGTCCGTCCGAACAGGATGACGTCACGGTACGCCTCGATGATCGGCGTCATGGGGTTCCACCGGAGGATTGCCCCGGCCCGCCCGCCAATATTCTCAATCGGGTACAGGACGGAGGTGCTGAACATCCACAGCTGGATCGCGACCTCGAACAGGTACTTGACATCCCGGAAGTAGAGGTTGCCCATCGCCAGCGGCAGGGCGAGGCCGAGGGTGAACACCACGTGAACGGCGACGACCGCCGGAAGCCAGACGACGGTCCACGTCGGCCAGACGCCGTAGTAGACCATCATGACGACCAACACGAGCGACGAGACGGCGAAGTCGATCAGCGCCACCATTACTGCGGAAAAAGGAAAGACCTCGCGCGGCAGATACACCTTGGTGACGAGATTCGTGTTCACGGTCAGGGAGGTCACGGAAAACCGCAGGGCCGACGCGGAGAAGTTCCACGCCGCCAGCCCGCTGTAGGCGAACAACGGATACGGGAGGCTGACGTCGATCCGGGCGACGCGGGTGAGCACAACCGAAAAGATGATCGTGCTGGCCAGCGGCATGAAGATCGCCCAGCCGAATCCCATCAGCGACTGTTTATAGCGCAAGAGCACGTCTCTCCGGCTGATCTGCCAGAGGAGTTCTCGATATTCCCACTGCTCGGCCAGCATTTCCCTGATGTCGGCGCTGAGGCGTGACATGAACCGCACCTCTCTGCGTCAGAACAAGACCGCGCCGGCCAGCACCGTCGGGAGAATGCGCAGGATGCTGGCGCCGATGCTCTTCGCGGCGCTGCCTGGAATATAGATGACGTCGTCGGGCGCGATGGGAATGTCCGGCCGGCGGCCCTGGAGAATCGCCGTCAGATCGACCGGGATCTGGCGGCGCGTGCCGTCCTCGCCGAGTCGCACGAGAACGCCCTGGCCCGCCTTGGCGGTTTTCAGCGGCCCTCCGGCCCGCGCGATCGCCTCGCTGACCCGCATCTGCGTACCGCTGAGCGCGGCGGGGTTGCCTTTGGGATGGGCACCCTTCTGGGGGAACATGAACGCTCCAGGGCTGGCGACATCACCAACCACGTAAAAGCGCAGTTTCCGACGCTCGGGCACATACAGCACATCGCCGGCTTTCAGTTCGATGTTGAACTCCGAGCCCGCATCGCCGGCGATCTTGTCGAAGTCGACGGCGATGACTTCGTCGGACCACGCCGCCGGGGCTGGTTCGGTGCCGGGCGGCTGGTCCACCTTCACCGGCGAACGCCGGTACAGGTAGGCGACCGGCGTCGCGAGTTCATTCATGCCGCCGGCCTGGGCGACCAGGTCGAGCACCCGCATCCCGCCGTCAAGGATGAACTGCCCGCACATCATCACTTCGCCGAGGATATAGACGGGATGCGCTCGCCGCTGCTCCAGGTCGATGTGCACCCACGGGTCGTTCACGAGCCCCTGCTCCTGCAGGGCGCGGGTTACCTCCAGCTCGAGCTGCCGGACCGTGAGGTCGGCGACGCGCCGCACGCCAAGGTAGGGCAGGCGGACCCGCCCCGAGTTGCTGACGCGCAGCTTGTGATACTCCCCCACCCCCTGAACCCTGACGATTAGCAGATCTCCCGGGCCCAGCACGTAGTCGGCCCTCCCACCGTCTGCAACGACGGGTGCTCCAGGTGCAGGCTGTTGCGCCAGCGCCGTGTGGGCGGGGAGCAACAGCAGCGCCGCGCAAGCGACAACGCGAAGCCATGTCCGCAGCCGGTCTTCGTGTGACATGCGTCCTCACCTGACGAAGGGAATCATCGCGATGATGCCGGGAATCGAATCGGCGGCGCCGTACGCCAGCGTTTTGTCTGAACTGCCCGGCACATAGACCAGGTCATTGGAGCGAATCTCGATGTCCGGCTGCCGGCCGGTGAGGACCGCGATACAGTCGAACGGGACGTCCTGGCGCTTCCCGTCTGGCCCATAACGAATGAGGTATCCCTTCTTCTGCGCGGTCTTCGTGGGCCCCCCCGCCTGTGCCAGCACATGACTCAAGGTGAGTCGCTCGCCGCTGGTCAATTCGAAGGCACCGGGGTGCTTCACGCTGCCAATCACGTAAAAGATCGTCGGGAATCTCGTCGGCACGACGATCTCGTCTCCGTCCTGCAGCGGGAGGTTCGGCGAGAGCAGGCCCCCGTTTCGCATCGGCTGCAAGTCGAGCCTGAACACCTCTGTCCCGGGTCTCGCTACGCCGGGCGCCTTCAGCAGCGCCTGGGACGAACCTGGCTGCGTGGTGCCCCGGACGCGGCGGTGCAGATAGCCCCAGCGATCCCCATAGAAGTCCAGCCCGCCGGCAATGAGGATCGCATCCATCACGGTCAGCGCCTGGGACATGGTGTACTCGCCCGGGCGATCGACCTGGCCGTAGACCCAGAACTTCTTGGCTTCGTACGAGGAGATATAGACGAACACCTCGGGCTGCTCAATCAGCTTCTGGTCGCGATACGCCGCCGCGATGGCATCCTCCGCCTGCTCGGCCGTCATCCCGCCGACGCGGACTTCCCCGACGTAGGGCACGGTGATGACGCCGGCCTCCGTGACCCTGAATTGGAACGGGTTGGGGAACCCGGCGACGGTGATCTCGAGCTCATCCCCGGCACCGAGGCGGTAGTCCGTCGAAAGACCGGGCAGGCGGTTGAAGGTGAGCTCCCGCGTGTCCTTCGTGTACCAGCCGAATTCGAGATTCTTGCTCGTCTTCGGAAACGAGAAGAGATCACTGTTGGCCTGCGCTCCCGCCATGCCCGCGACCGGCGGAAGCAGCGCGAGGCACACGGCAACAAGACAGCCGACGGGAGCGGGCAAGGCGAATCGTCGCTGCGGGAACGGGCGCCGAGCCCGGGTGGAGTGATGGAGAGCCGAGATTCCAGTCATGGGATCCTCCGAAGGACTGCGGGGCGCACCGCTCGCCGCGACGGCTTTCGCGAGTCCGTCGCAGGCGCCGAACTGCCCACTCAGTATGCCCCTCGCCCTCTCAGGACGGCCGGGAGTGTCTCGATGAACAGGATTTGCAGGTCCCGCCAGACGCTGTAGGTTCGAACGTAATACATGTCAATCCGTACCCGCTCTTCGTAACTGACGTCCGACCGTCCGGAGACCTGCCACTGGCCGGTGATGCCCGGTTTCACGCTCAGCAGGCTCAGTCGGTGCCGGCCGTACTTCTCTGCTTCGGGCGCCGTGATCATCCTCGGCCCGACCAGGCTCATCTGCCCGGCAAGGACGTTCAGCAACTGCGGCAGCTCGTCGAGACTATACTTCCGCAGCCATCGGCCGACCTTGGTGACTCGCGGATCATCCTTCAGCTTGTGGTTGAGCGCCAGCTCCTGTGCGGCCAGGGGGCGCCGGTTCAGGATTTCGCCGCCGTCGACGCACATCGTCCGGAATTTGAGGGCATCGAACTGACGGCCGCCGGCTCCGAGGACACGGCGACGGTAAAGGACCGGGCCCCGGGAGTCGACCTTGATGGCGACGGCCACCGCGGCCATCACCGGCCACAGCAGAAGCAGGCTCGACAGCGCCACGGAGATATCGAGCACGGTCTTGATCGCCGCCTCACGACGGTCCAGACGGTTCTTCTGCAGGCTCATGAGCGGCACGGTGCCCAGCGTACGCACCGAGACCCGCGTCATCAGCATCTCATAAAGGCCCGAAGACAGCCGCAACGTGACCGGCAGCGTGTCGACCGACTCGCACAACTGCAGCAGCTCTTCGCGGCTCACGGACGTGATGGCGATGATCACGTCTTCGATCCGGTGAGCCCGGACGATCGAGGAGATGTCGGTCACCGTTCCAAGAACCGGGAGGCCGACGCGGCCACCGCCTCGGGTGACATCCGTTGAGACAAACCCCTTCGCAAGGACGCCGGAGGACCGCGAGTCGCGGAGAAACGTGGCCAGACTCTCGGCCTCTTCGTTCAACCCGACGATGACGGCGGGCGTGAGGAGGTACCCTCGCCGCCTCACGGCGCGGACCAGCCGCCGTGTCACCAGCCGGCTGCCGCCCACGAGTACGAACGAGAGGCCCCAGGCGGAGATCAGCCACACCCGGGAGATGATGAAGGTCGGCCAGAGAAACGTGGCCACGACCACGAGCATCGCGGCCATCGTCGTGGCGTTGAAGACCCGCGCAGACTCCTCCGTGCCTCCGGGCCGGGACTGAACGTCGTAGAGCCCGAATGCGAGGAACACCACGACCCAGAACGCCGCCAGCAGGACGGCCAATCCGATGTACATCTCCCGCGGGCCGATGACCTCGGGGGCGACAGTCAGCTGCAGGTCGAACCTCACCCAGTATGCCAGTCCGAAGGCCGTAAGAATCGCGCTGACGTCGGTGAGAACCACCCAGGCCAGCAGCAGCCGCCGCTGGATCCGGAGGGACACGGACCGCAGTGCCAGCTCGCCGACGCGCGCGCCGCCGTCACCCGAGCGCCTCCGTTCCCCGGGGACCGGGAAGCCAGTCGGTTTCAGTCCGAGACTCTCTGCCTGACTCGAGCTGGACGTTCCGTTCTCCGTCATGCGAAGATCTGTGTTCATATCGTCACTCGCATGCTTCGCCTGACACGGCCAGGCGCCCGCAGAAGCTCCGCCGCGCGAACGCCGGCGAGCGCCGCGAACGGCACCATCACAGCGTCAACGGGTAGCCTGTAACGGATGAGTGCCCAGGTAAAGAGATGGATGAGGGAGTACAAGCTGGCCACCATGAGCAGGAGCCAGATCCCGGCCTGCTGGGCTTGGTCCCCCGCACCGCCGCCGCGGCTCTGCCGGAGCGCGATGACGACGCCACCCAGCATGAACGGGAGGCAGATGCCAAACGAGAGTGTTCTGGCATAGTTGCCCGCCCGGCTCGTGCCGCCCGAAGGCCAGAACCTGACGAATTCCGGTATCCGACTGATTGACAGCCGGATGAAACGCTCCGGATCGTCGCGGACGAACGTGAATCCCTGCCGCAGGAGTGCCCGGTCCAGCGATGCCTCGTCCAGGTGCCGCAGGTCGGCGGGGATCAACGCGGCGTAGCTGCCGTCGGGCAGGAGTGGCACGAACCGCGTGCCGTGAATCGGATGGTTGCCCCAGAAGAAGGCGAACCCGGCATTCGTATTGAGGAGCACGACTCGCTGGAAGGCGACGTAGTTGCGAATCGTCCACGGCAGAACCGCCGCAACCAGCACCAGCGTCGCAATCACGACTCCGAATGCGGCCTCACGGCGGACGGCGGAGGCGGCTCGCCCGGCCGACGGAGACACGATGCCCGCCTCCCGCCAGGCCCACAGCAAGATGACCGGCACGAGAACGAGTACGGCCTGCCTCAGCAAGACCGCGGCGGCCAATGACACACCCAGTTGAAGCCACGTCCGCCGCTTGCACGACTCGCAGGTACGGGCCAGGGCCAGCGCCCTGTCGATGCTCCACAGAACCGCCACGATGAAGAACGCCTCGGTCATCAGCGCCGCCGCGAAGTACACGAAGTAGGCGTACCCCGCGACGATGGCAGCCGCAACCACACCGACGTTGCGCCCAAACAGGCGATTCGCGATGCGATGCGTGAGCCAGGGCTGCAGGACGCCGACCGCAAGTGCCTGGACCAGTCTCGCGGCGAGCGGCGACGGTCCGAGCACTCCGTATACCGCCGTGAGGTACAGCACGTAGAGGAAACTCCAGTGTGCCGTCGGGTCATTGGCTCCGGTGGCCGGCCACCACGGCGAGTCGAAACTGAATCCGTGGCCGCCTGCGACGCGCACCGCCAGGCTGTGATAGGAGACCTGGTCGGCGATGCCGGGCAGGGGAGACGTCGTCTCTCCGAGGTAGAGGGCGGCGGCGATCCGCACGAGAACCGATATCGCAATGACAATTCCCGGAAGCCGAGTGGCGGGCCGCGCGGCGTGGCATTCCACCGGAGCTCTCTCAGCCAATCGCCTCAACGTAGATCTCTGCCAGGCGGGCCGCAGCGCCTGCCCAACTGTGATGCCGCTCGACGAACGTCCGCCCAGCCAGGCCGAGCTGCCGCTGCCGGTCCGCGTCTCCGAGGAGGGTGCCGATCGCGCGGGCCAGTTCCCCAGGGGTTTCCACAACGATCAGGTCCCTTCCCGGCTGGGCCGCCAAGGCCGAGGTCGCCTCTCGGGTCGCAACAACCGGTGTACCGCACGCGAGCGCCTCCAGTACCTTGTTCTGGATGCCGACGCCGTACTGAATCGGTGCGATCGCGAGCGTGGCGCATCTGAGAAACGGACGGATGTCGTCGACGGTGCCGGTGACGACGACGCGGCGTCCGGCGCGAGCGCCCGTCAGCGCATGCGGGTTCGACGCGGGGCTCCAGCCCGAGGCGTCGCCCAGCCGGACGACCTCTCTGGGAGGGTCCTTGCCAACGATCATGAGCCGCGTCTCGGGCCACGTCGCCCACACAGCCGGCATCACGGCAGTCACGAACCGGATGACGGCCGTCGCATTGGCGTGGTAGCTCATCTTCCCGGTGACGACTAGCGTCATGGGCTGCCGTGGGCGGTCGGCGGGCGTGAAGTACTCCAGGTCCACCCCGTTGGGCAGCACGTCCACGCGCCCGACCGGGCCGTGTGCATCCTGCCGTTCTGCGAGCGCGAGGAGGTCGCGCCGGTCGGCGTCAGAGGTCACCAGGACGTGGTCGAAGCGCCTGAGCATTCGGCCCTCGTACCGCTCGGTCCGGCGCAGTTCCAGCCGCGCGGCGAGGCGGACGCGGCGCGACTCGCTCTGCTGCCAGGCTCGCCTGAAGAGGCTGCTGATGCAGTCCACGCTGTCCCAGAAGACGGGCGGGTGCCGAGATCCGTGTTGTCTTGTCCCCGTGGCCAATGCCAGTCCGTACCTGGCACCCCTCAGGTGCTCGACGTGGATGACGTCGAACGACGTCGAGTCCACCAACTCCGCCAGGCGAGCCGAGAGCGATGGGCTCCAGCTGTAGTGCGCCTGCAGCGGGTCGGCGGTGAGCAGAGCGCGCGCGCAGTTCCACGCGGAACGCGCGCGAGGGAGATGCTCCGCAACGACCGCGTGCGCGCCGTTCCCTCCGCCCTCTTCGACCGCGGATCGATCGTCCCGACCGCTCCACGTCGTGCCAACCGTCACCCGGTGACCCTGGGCGCTGAGCCCTCGAATCAGATGGAACGGTCGCGTCCGGATGCGCGTCGGGGCATACGGCACGACGAAGAGCACGTTCAGCGGTAGACGTCGTCCCACGCTGCGTAGATCTTTCGCCAGTCGTACCTTGCTTCGACGGTGGCCCGGCCGTTCTCGCCGATCCGGCGTGCCTCGCGATGGTCACGCAGAATGCGGATGACGTGCTCGGCGAACGCGGCCGGTTCATCGCCAATCAGAATGTCTTGGCCGTCGGTATATGCCAGCCCTTCCGCTCCGATCCGGGTCGACACCACAGGAATGGCCCAGCACCAGGCGTCCAGGATCTTGACCCGCATGCCGGCTCCCGTCAGCAGCGGCACGACGAACGCGGCGGTTTCCTCCAGGTACGCACGCGGATCGGAAACGTAGCCGGTGACCACCATTCTCGATGCGTGGCCCAGACCGGTCGGCGACCCCTTGCCGATGACCGTGAAGACGCAATCGGGGACGGCGGAAGCCACCAGCGGCCATACGCGCCGGGCAAACCAGCGGACCGCCTCCGCGTTCGGCGGCCAGTGGATGCCGCCGACGAACGTGACCCGAAACGGCCGCTTGCGCTCAACCCTGGTGTTGACCGAAGGGTCCACGCCGATCGGGATGACGCTCTCCCTGCGCGGAGATGGCCCAAGCGGCGGGAAAGCCGCCCGGTCATCTTCGGACACCCACACGACCCGATCGAAGCGCTCAAGTGTCGCGCACTCGTACCTGAACAGCTTCGCCGCCTCCCGTCTCAGAAGTGCCCTGACGACGGGGTTCGTTTGATTGGCGGACAGGCGTTCGGGAACCCTGAATACCGCGTTGTGCTGATCGAGCACGCGGAGCAATCCCGACGTGCACCGGACAGCGCAGGAGGCCATCCAGAGCTGGTCTGCATGGACGGCATCAAAGGTCCGCCCCTCCAGCAGACGCTGGACGCGCAGGTCCAGCGCCGGGAACTGATCTCTGCGTATCAGAAACGGCTGGCCGGAGAGGAGGCTTGCCAGCCCGTCAAGGACGTCCTTGAGCCGGGATCGGGTGATCGGAACGGACTCAACCGACCGGCAGAACCGTGCGAGCGCCTGCACGTCGGTTTGCCTCTCAGTCGGGCGAATGAGCGACACCAACGTGACCTCATGTCCGGATTCGGCGAGGTGACGAAGCACGTAGTGCGCTCGGATCTTGGGCCCCGCATCGAGCGGAAGAGGCAGCACATGTGTCAGGAAGAGGATCTGCACGCGTTCATCGCCCGCCGGTCGCCCGGGATGTGGGTGCGCGACGGCCAGCGCCCGACGCGGCCCTCCAGTGGGGCTGCTTATGCCTGGCGGAGCTTCTGGTCCAGAGCCTGGATCTCTTCGTACGTGCCCAGGTCGACGTACGAACCGTTCTCGACTGGAAAGGCCCGAATCCTGATGCCACCGGTGATGGCCTGGTTCAGAATCATCGCGAAGTCCGACGTGCCCCGACGACGGACGCTGTCGTGCAGGTGCTCGGTGAAACGCGGCCGCCAAATCAGGCAGCCCCACATCAGGGACAACGCCGACTGGTGTGGCTTGTCCACGACCGCCTGCACCCGGTTCGCACCGTCGACCTTGACCATTCCGAACTTCTCAGGGTGCTTCGTTGGGAATACCACGGCAATGACATCGTCCTCGCTCCGGGCGGACGCCCAGGCACCCGCAAAGACGTCACGGGGCTCCATGATCGTGTCCGCCATCCCGAAGAACACCGTCTTGCCGCGCGCGAGGTGATAGGCCGAATCCAGGGCGTGGGCCAGCCCGGGCGACGTCGACTGCTGCTCCGCACCACCGGTCTGCTGGACCACATAGGAGATGTCGCAGCCGAAGCGCGACCCGTTGCCGTAGTACCCGAGCATCTGGTGCTTGGTTTCATTGATCACGAAGACGACGTGCCCAACGCCGGCTACGACCAGGCTGTCCAGCACATACTGGGACACCGGCTTGTATCGGTTCTCTCTGATGACCGGGTACAGCTCCTTCGGATAGGGCAATCCCAGGCGCACGCCCCTGCCCGCGGCGGGGACAAGGCCAACGACGTCCTCAATCATCGTACCCCCACCGCCACGTCTGCTGACTCCGGATGGCCATGAACTGCTCCCAGGCTGCCCGTCGCAATCCGCTTCAGCGCGACCACACCTCCCAGGAAGAACCAGAAGAGCATGCTGGAGCGGAATCCGCGGACCCCGACATTGTACGCAAACGGCACGATCCAATCACCGAGCAGTCCGGAGACGAGCGAGCCGGCAAGGCCGGCGATCGCACTCACGAGGTAGGCGCGCTCGAAGCCGCGCCCTGCGCGGCGCAGCAGGCGGACGCCGAGGCGAAAGACCTCAGCCACAAACCACCCGAACGCCAGCAGGCCCACCAGCCCCGTCTGCGCCAACAGGTCGATGTAGTTGTTGTGGGAGCTGAAGGCGACCCACCAGCCGAGGATCGGAAACAGGTGCGTGTAGTGATAGTAGTTGGCTGGCCCGAAACCCAGCCACGGGTTCTTCTCTATCAACGTCCACATCACCCGCGCTGCCTCGACTCTGGTCGCCGTGGTGTAGGACTCGCCGGCCACCCAGGTCTGAAGGAACGGACCGGCATAGAGAAGCGCGGGAGTCACGCCGAGCAGCACGATCGAGATTGCGGCCCGAGGGAACCTGAACAACAGCAGCGCCGCGGCGGTCACGAGCGGAGGCAACCAGCCAGATGTCCAGCTGAAGGCATCGACCAATCCGCGGCCTAGTGCCAGTATCGCCACCCCGCCGGCCGCGACACGCGCGGGCGCGCGGAGTTCGACATTGAAGAGCGCCTGGCCGAGGCTGAGGGCCACGAGCCAGATCCAGAATGTGCTGCCGATCGAACTCGAGTTGCTGATCG
>Ga0209450_10001483_pt1 | contig 11765 bp, 9 predicted proteins | sample FrelakmetLWP11LW_FD_187149 | JGI IMG/M metagenome (GOLD analysis project Ga0209450, IMG submission 187149) | Freshwater lake sediment microbial communities from the University of Notre Dame, USA, for methane emissions studies - LWP11 LW (SPAdes)... | ecosystem: Environmental > Aquatic >... | reverse complement strand
CAGAATAGACGTACAGAGGACTTTTTCTTTCCGAGTAGGGGTTCAATGAGCGAAGGCGGTTTCGGGGGTCCTGGGCCGCCATTTCGCCATCTAGGTAGAGGCAGGGAACGGAGGTGACCGTCTTCCAAGGACCAAAGGAAAGCGCACGGGATATGGAATCAAGCAGCCCAAGAGCGAACCAGGACTTGCCAACACCTCGCCAACCCGATACTAGGATTATCTGCCGCTCACAGACGATAGGATGGACAATGACCTTCTTTTCGGGAATCTCGATACGGTCATAGTCAGTGAATTCCAGAATGGCATCTGCCACAGTGTATGATCTTCGAGGTTCATAGGGTTTAGCCTGCTCTATAATTATAGCAAAACGCTCTGCGGCTTCTTCAGGTTCTGGGAATCGGGCAATCCAATCCGACACATCACCCTTGAGCGGCAAATCAGGAAGGTCAATCCACTTTAGTGATTGTGCAATTCCATTGAGGGCAGCCCCCACTTGAGCCATATGCTCGCGGCCTTCATCATCGTTGTCAGGGATAAGAACGACATTCTTACCCGTGAGAGGTTCATTATATTCATCACGCCATTTCCTGGCTCCCATAGGTGATGAAGTGGCGGGGAAGCCCAATGCAGCAACATTGTCAGCATCCTTCTCGCCCTCTACGATCAAGACTTCATCGGCCTTGATGACCTCGGGCAACCGATAGAGGACGCGGGGAACATCCTTTAGGTCATAGCTCCAAGTCCCGTCTCCTTTTGGCCGTCTTTGCTTGAAAGTCTTCGGATCATATCGGCATACTTGGAAGACCAACTTCCCATTTGCATCGGTGTAGTCGTAAGTCTTCACAAGTCGGGCCTGAGTTTGCCCGTTACTGATCCCGAAGTCCCGCGCAATCCCGGCCAAAACCTTACCAAAGTCGTTCTTTGCATCGAGCGAATTGATCCGGGCATAGAAGTGGAATAAATTCCCTTTTTTCCCACATCCATGACAATAGAATTCACCCGATGAAGAATTGAAGTTGAATGACGGGTTGCTTTCTTTATGAAATGGGCAGATGGCTTTAAACTCGCATTTCCCTGCTTTCTTTGCGTTGGGTAGGTACTTTTCGTAGAACGCCTCATACCTGCCGCTGAAATGTGCCGTTATTGTTTCTTTATCCATTCATTCTTCCCGGTGCATGTTCCTGAGAGTAAAGATGGAGTTACGGACATCCTTGACGCGGTTAATGGACTCCTTCGGAGTTAGTCGCTTTTTCATTGATCTGCCTTCCTCTCGCCTACACTCAAAGACACTTTTTTAAGAACATAAAAAAAGCCGGATTCAGTTCATATTTTGAACCGAATTCCGGCTTACTGGCTGAAGCTTACTGGCTTGTGACTGGCTTGCCGTATTTATATATATTATGCCATTTTAATTAAACAGATAGCCTCCTTTGGCCGTCCTCTTAATTTCATATTTTCTTTGTTTTCCGTCAGGAGTGATGATGAGAACCTTCTTAACTGTTTTATTGTCTGGATCTCCGCGATCAATAATGATTATTTTATCCCCATCACCTCTTTCATTCTGACTCGCATCACTCTTACTCAATTATTGATCTCCTTTTTTTCTCTTGCTCCAACACGTGGATTTGGTTGGCGCCGGTCTCACACCTTTTTTACTGCCATTTTCCGAAAATGTAGAATCATGCTTATTTTCAGTAAGTTGATGCATTCTGGCATAAAAGGGGCAGGCCTTGCAACCATTTATCTACCAAGCAAAAACGCTTTTAACTAACTAATAAGATTGAATATAAATGGAAATGGCTTGCGACTGGTTAGTTGAGGCATACTTAAATCTCGCCGCTAAATCCTATTAAGATTGTCATATTTGCTGTTTTTTCATAGGAGTTATTAAATATCTCTTGAAATTCATTAACTTAGGTAGTACAAGGCGCTATGTGGAGATATTAATGGTGGTTATGACATAGAAGTAACCCTCTAACCCAAGTGAGGGATGCAATGGCTTGACGAACTGAACCCCGTTTCTAGGAGAGGCGGGGTTTCTGATGGTTTCCACTTAATTTCTTCTCTATGATAGTCCCATACTTTTCGTCCAACTTCAAATTGACATACGAAATCATCATGTTCTATGGTTCCCCCTGATTATTTAATTTTCTTCAGATATTTATGCAAGAAGGTGAGAGTTGATTTTATGGTAAGGCAATTAAGCATCTGGATCCTAATAATAATTATATTATCTCTCACAAGCATAATAGCAGTATCAAAAGAACCAATTAAATTTGATGAGATCTACCAATACGAACAGACGAAGAACTTATTTGATTTAAACGAAGTCGTACCCCGCAAATATGTCAACTGGGTAACCGGCCAACTTGACGACAATGATATGTATTCAGCTAGTGGGCATATACCAGTTGCCGCGACTCAGAAATACACTCTGTCAAGATGCAATCATTACGCCTGGTATAATTCTGAAAAGAAGTTTATTTCCGGCAAGCGTCTAGACAGTCTCGTTCACGTGACGATAACGGCTCCCCCAGATGCATCTTATTTAAGAATATCCGTAACATTATCATATAAGAATACTTCCATGGCTAATTACATGGTGGTTTCAGGCAGTCGTTTGCCGAAGACATATATTCCTTTTGGGGCTTCTATTAAATGGCTCAGGGTTGGAAAAGATAATCTCGATTTTGAATTGCAGTCGAATATCAGCGACAAGTCTAAATGGTATAGGGAACTGACTTTGCCGCCCAATATTTATGCTGTTGTCGGAAAAGAGATGAACATTTATTTTTATAATTTGATATCTGACAGATTAAACAACTATTACTTTGATGTTAATTATGATGGAGCAGCGAAACAACAAGATGAGAGAGTGAACATTATTCCCGTTAATACAACAAGAAAGGATCTGATAATCAATTTATACGACACGTATTTGAACCTTACAAAGAGTGCAAGAACCTCGATTGTAGTGGCCTCAACCGATGCAAAAAGCGGTCAGAATCCCAAATGCTTGTTTATTGGAGACAGTATGACCGAATCAGGTGTGTACACAGAAGGCCTGTTAAAACTATTCAACGATGATGCTATGAAGATAACTTTAATTGGCACAAACGGAACTGGCGTTAATAGACATGAAGGAAAAAGTGGCCGGACAGTGAATTGGTTTTACGGTGATGCTGCAAGTCCATTCGTGTTTAATGGGCGATTCAATTTCTCTCAGTATATGACAAAGAACGGTTTTGATGGTGTTGATTATGTATTCTTCCAACTTGGGACGAATGATGTATTTGAGTGCTCAAAAAATTCCGAAGTCGATAAAGTGGCAAAAACCAATCTTTTAAAGCTTAATTCGATGATAACTAGCATAAAGGCATTTAGTTCAGATGCAAAGATTGGGATAATGCTTGCGATACCTCCAAGCACACATCAGGACGCTTTTGGTAATGACTACGGGACAGGGCAAACACAGTGGAGATACAAAAGAAATATTCACAGGTATAATAAAACGTTGATCGATGCCTTTAAAAGCAAAGAGAAAAATGGTATCCATTTAGTTTCGACCAATGTAAATATAGATACAGAAAGAAATATGTTAACTGAAGATGTTCCTGCAAATAGTAGAAATCCTATGAAGGTAATCAGGCAATCGAACAGCGTTCATCCTGCAAGAGAAGGTTATTATCAGATATCGGACACTATATATTACTTTTTAAAGAATATTTAGCAGTGGCCTTCCGGTGAGACGCATATTGCCAACGATCACAAAGGTTGAAACAGAAGAAAAGCATGCCTCTCTCACTCAGAAGGCCTGGAACAACTGGCCTGATCACGGGAAGGATTTTCTAGTATTTTTATCGGTTGTAATTTTAGGGTTCATAGTCGGGATGGCCTTTGTCAGCTTATCGCCTGTAAAGAGATATTATTTCTATCAAAATACTTATGCTCCAGCCGTTATGTCAGCGTGTGGCAAGGGCTTTGTTCAACCGAGACCCGAGCCGGAATCAATGGCGGCATTTCTCGAACAGAAAAGTGACTCCTTCGATTGCAGAGATATTCCGTCTGACATAATATCAGCTGGCCCCGGCTTTTTCCACATAGGTCACCGTAATCTCATGCTTACCGTTGCATTTTGGTGGCGCATGTTTGGCGTCTCATGGGGAAGTTTAGCCTCTCTTTACGGACTTCTATACGGAATTTCTGCTGGATTTGCTTATTTGCTATTCAGAACGGTTGTAAAGCGTTCGCTAGCTATTGGGTTAGTTTGTGTCTTTATCCTGTCACCGCCACAACTTTTTAATCTTCCACATCTACGCGACTATGCCAAGGCGCCTTTCATGCTGGGTGCAATCGCAGTTATTGCTTGGCTCCTGAAAGGAGAGTTAAGCCGAACAGGACGCATTTCTGTCTCGGCCATAACCGGACTGTTTATTGGAATTGGAATTGGTTTTCGTATTGATCTTATCGTCCTCGTGCCATTGATAATTATAGTAATTTTATTCTTTCAACCTGAATCGTTTTTTAGCAATCTAAAAAGTCGTGTTGGATGTATGGTGGCGTTCTTGGCCTGCTTCATTATAGCAGCCACTCCCATACTGATTAACTTGAGTGGTGGCAGCAACCTTCCCCACCTTATCGTATTAGGACTCATGGGGGAATTTGATCAACGACTTGGATTAGATCCGGCATTTTATGAATTGGGGTATCACTATCTTGACCTGTATGCGAACACAATTGTGAACGCATACGCGTATTTGGGAGGCTATACGGGAACTACTATTAGCTATCCTTCACAATTATATGACAAAACTGGTGTCGAATATATTATTGATGTGTTTATAAATTATCCTGCAGATATTTTTGCCCGTTACTTGGCCGCGATATGGCGTATTCTTCACCTTCCCATAACTGCAGCTGTCACATTTGAAGACGTCTATTTTTTTTACGACAACTACCGGCCTGACTGGTTAATGAGCTTCGTTCATTCCCGAATTTGGGATATCGTCTTGAGCGCATCGCTTTTGGCGAGTGCGCTGTTACTGGCTCGGAGAAGTATTAAGCTTTTAGTAGGGACGATTTTTGTGATTACTTATCTTTGCGGCTATCCATTTCTTCAGTTTGGCGTGCGCCATTATTTTTTCCTTCAGGTAATTGGACTATGGCTTTTCGGTCTTTGTATACAGGGCTATAGACCGAATTCCATTAGAAAGTGGATAACGAAAGTGAGGACTGCTTCTTTAACTCAGGCACAATATTGGAAGTCTCACTGTTTCGCCGAGGTGCTTTTTATCGTTAAAGCTGCAGCAGTGGTATTTGGTCTGCCATTTGTCGTTTTGTGTCTGCTACGTGTTTATCAGGCCGGGCACTTGGAGGCGATCTTCGATGCATACTCGTCACTCCCGACCAAACCAGTTGCCACAGAGCAGCAGATTGGTCCGGCTGGTCAGCGCGTTCTCAGATTGACGGAGCCAAAGAATATGAATAAGAATGGGCAAAAGGATGTTATTCAAACTATGTATCTCTCAGCGGTCTTTGACTCAAGGCAATGCGGGAAGGACTCTGTACATGTTTGTTTTAAATACGATGGTGCCGACCAGACATATGCTTTCACTCAATGCAAATCTTTGGGAATTGATGCGCAGACTCGGGTTGTTTTTCCTGCATACTTTCGTCCAAACCTGCTTTCATTCGTTGGAATGCAAATGCCTCAAGAAGATTTTTCATGCTTGACAAGTCTTCAGCGCCTTACGGCGGAACCAATACTCCGCATTCCATTAACGTTGACCCTGTCCGAGAGTTGGAAAGAATTGCCTCGTTACAGAACCTTCCATTAATTGATTCTAGGCCTTTATCACGGATAATTCTATGACTGAACGACAAAAAATAAGTCTGGTTGTTCCTGTATACCGATCTCAATCAAGCCTTCGAGAGTTATACAGAAGGATTGTTAATGTAATGGAAGGCCTGGAAACTGATTTCCAGCTTGTATTGGTAGAGGATTGCGGAGGCGACCTTTCATGGAACATCATCGAGGAACTGGCGAACAATGACGGACGAGTTCAAGGAATTCAACTTGCCCGCAATTACGGCCAGCACAATGCTTTGCTTTGCGGTATCAATGCTGCACAAGGTGAAATCATAATTACCCTCGATGACGATTTACAGAACCCGCCTGAGGAAATACCCAAGCTGTTAGACAAATTGGATGAAGGATATGATGTAGTGTACGGCACACCAGAGACGGAGGCTCATGGATTTCTTAGAGACCAGGCTTCACGACTTACGAAGATTGCGTTGCAAAACACCATTGGCGCGGAGACCGCTGGAAAAGTAAGTGCATTCCGTGCCTTTCGACGCATATTGAAAGGTACGTTTGCTAATTACAGTAGTCCCGCAGTCAACATTGATGTTCTTCTAACCTGGGGGACAACTCGTTTCGCCTCAACAGCTGTTAGGCAAGACAAACGCACTTACGGTGCTTCAAGTTACACTCTGAGAAAACTTATCAATCATGCATTCAATATGATGACAGGGTTCTCTACCTTGCCGTTGCAGTTGGCAAGCATCGCGGGCTTTGCTTTTGGTATGGTAGGATTCTTCTTGTTATTATATGTTCTAGGGCGTTACTTCATAGAAGGCAGAAGTGTGCCAGGGTTTGCTTTCCTAGCGTCAATGATTGCTATATTTTCCGGGGTTCAATTATTCTGTTTAGGGATTTTCGGCGAATACTTGGCGCGAATGCATTTCGGTGCTATGGGAAGACCTCCTTATATAGTAAGCCATGATACATCAAATGGGCTCCCCTTAACGACTAATGAAAAGAGCAATATCTGATCAGAAACAAAGAGACCCCACAGGCTTGGAGAGCATCGCACGCATGATTGACACGCCTAGCCTTCACATGGAGTGGATTGAGGCGCCTTGGGATAGCGTTATCTTCGGTTTTCCCGTACTTCAAATCACTCTCATGAAAATACGTGGCTCACAGTCAGCCAATGATTTCGAGATCTTCGAAAAAGCGAGGGATCAGGTTGGTGCTGGGTTAGTAAGTTGCCGCATTCCACATGAAAGTCTCAAGGAGAGCATGCTATTAGAGAAAAGTGGTTTTCGGTTCATTGAGATGGTCTATAAGCCAGAAATGGATGGGCTCAAAAGTCGAAGTATATACGAGACGCCTTCTCTTAGCGTTAGGATGGCTGACGAGAGAGATCTTTCTGAGTTGAAGGAAATAGCTGGTAGCGCCTTCTTCAATGACAGGTATCATATTGACCCCCGAGTTGATTCTAAACTGGGCGATGAACGCTTCCGACGTTGGGTGCAAAGCAGTTTAACCCATCCCCGTCAAAGATTGTACGTGTTATGCGATGGCGAGTGTAGGATTGGATTCTTTGTGACGGAATTGCTTGACGATGGCACCTGTTATTGGCATCTTACAGCTATGGCGCCTGCTTTTCAGAACAAAGGTTACGGCAGGCTATCCTGGCTGGCCATGCTGAATCAGGCAAAAGGAGCAGGTGCTGAAAGAGTTCATACGTGTATCTCTGCCCGCGATCATCGCACTATTAATCTCTATGCAAGTCTGGGTTTTTACTTCCCACCGCCACTGATGACATTTCATTGGGTGAGGTAGGTGCAGCCTTGATCGACGTTCTCACCCGAGTACAATTCTTGAAATACGCATTAGTCGGAATTTTCTCAAATCTACTTCTATACTTGGCTTATCTCAGTTTGACAGCTTTCGGAATGGGTCACAAAAGTGCGATGACCCTGCTATATGTCTTCGGTGTGCTCTTGACCTTCTTAGTAAACCGTTCCTGGACATTCAATCATGATGGCGTTATTCATATAGTTTTCGTCCGCTATGTGGCTGTTTATGTGCTTGGCTACCTACTCAATTTTATGTTGTTATGGCTCGGGGTGGACTACTTTAATTACCCGCATCAAGGTGTTCAGGCCTTTGCTATCGTGGCAGTTGCAATGATTGTCTTCCTTATGCACAAGTACTGGGTATTCTGACAGATGAAGCGCTGCCTTTATTGTTCGACAAGTTACGAGACTGTGAATTGGGTTTGCCCTACCTGTGGTCACACACCAACTATTGTTGATGAGTTGCTGATCTTTGCACCTGAATTGGAACAAGGAGGAACGGGCTTCGAGCCTAAGGCTTATAGTGAACTCGCTATTCTAGAAGACAAAAATTTCTGGTTTCGATCTCGTAACCAGTTAATTGTATGGGCGCTGAAACGTCATATCCCAGATATACGGCGTTACATGGAGATCGGCTGCGGAACGGGATATGTCCTCTCTGGCATCGCTCAAGCCTATCCTAAGGCTTTATTAACCGGTAGCGATGTGTTTGCTGTCGGTTTGTCTCATGCAGCCCGCCGGGTTAAAGTGGCAGAGATGATACAAATGGATGCTCGCCATATTCCCTACACGGAAGAGTTTGATGTTATCGGAGCCTTCGATGTTCTTGAGCACATTAAGGAGGATGAAACAGTGCTTTCTGAAATGCTTCGAGCTCTCCGCCCAGGTGGCATCATCCTAATAACTGTACCCCAGCATCCTTTCTTATGGAGCGAAATAGACGACTATGCGTGCCATGTCCGTCGCTATCGCCATGGAGAGCTTCGCGAAAAGGTGCGAAATGCGGGATTCTTCGTCGAGTATGAGACATCCTTCGTGAGTTTGCTTTTTCCTCTAATGGTCACTTCCAGGCTGGCACGACCTCGAAAAACAAACGAGCTACTAGCAGACCCCTTGTCAGAGTTACGCCTGCCAGTATACGTTAATCGGATATTCGAGAGTGTCATGAATGTTGAGCGAACTCTTATTAAGTTGGGAGTTCATTTCCCGTTCGGGGGATCATTACTATTAATGGCCAGAAAAGGAAGGATTGGTATATGAAAATACCTTTTAATAAGCCCTACATGACAGGTAAAGAGCTATTTTACATTGCCGAAGCCCACTTTAATGGTATTTTGGCAGGTGATGGACCTTTCACGAAGCGTTGTCATCGATGGCTAGAAGAGCATACCCGTAGTGACAAGGCATTATTGACCCATTCAGGCACTGCAGCGTTGGATATGGCAGCGCTGTTAATCAATATTCAGCCGGGTGATGAGGTCATCATGCCGTCGTACACCTTTGTCTCAACGGCGAACGCCTTTGCGCTGCGGGGTGGAATTCCAGTATTTGTAGACATACGGGAGGATACTCTGAATCTGGATGAACGTCAGATTGAAGCGGCGATCAATCCACGAACCAAAGCTATTGTTCCTGTGCATTATGCCGGCGTAGCTTGTGAGATGGATTCCATTATTTCGATTGCTAAGCGGTATGGCCTTAGGGTGGTGGAAGATGCTGCTCACGGCACGTTTGCAAGCTATAAGGGACTTGTTTTGGGGGGCATCGGTGATTTAGGCGCCTACTCCTTCCATGAAACAAAAAACGTGATTTCCGGCGAGGGTGGTGCTTTGTTGGTGAATGATCCTGAATTGACTTTGCGAGCGGAAATCATTCGTGAAAAGGGTACCGATCGCAGCAGATTTTTTCGAGGCGAGGTAGATAAATACACATGGCAGGAAATAGGTTCGTCATTTTTACCAGGTGAATTGATAGCTGCCTTTCTCTGGGCACAATTAGAGGAAGCTGAAAGGATTACACAACTGCGTTTAATAATTTGGCAGCGTTATCATGACCTACTCGAATCGTTAGAGGCGAAAGGCGTCATACGTCGTCCGATAGTGCCTGATAGTTGTCAACATAATGCACATATGTATTACGTGCTATTAAATAGTAAGATCAATCGTCAAAAGGTTCTTGGTGATTTGAAAGAAAAAGGTATTAGTGCCATATTTCATTACATTCCATTGCATTCTTCTCCTGGTGGGCAACAGTTCGGTCGGGCAAATGGTGAATTACCAGTAACTGATCGAATTGCGAAGCAGATAATACGTTTGCCTCTTTGGATTGGCATTACCGACGAGATGCAAGATGAGGTCATTCAAACACTAAAGGCTGCTACCTCCATTTAAACTCAGAGCGTGTCTCGTTAAATCTGACTGTGAAGTAAATGTGCACCTGACAGGAAGTAAAAAGGGGTAACACCGGCTAAGATGTTACCCCTCAGATGTGACATTTCCCTAACAAGAACCACTATTAACTAACAAGAGCTAAGGCGGTCTTACATATCTCAAACGTTTCCTAATCCGTGTGCCCCGTGTTCGAGTCACGGAGGGGGCACCAAATGATTTCAAAGGGCTGCAGATGCTAGTCATTGCAGCCCTTTCGTTTTTGTGAAAACGAAACGGCATGGATTCACCGGGTCCATGCCGTTTTTTTGTTGACGACGCCGGAAAAAGGGGACTGTCCCCTTTTCCCCGTGCTGTCAGAACTTGAAATTCCCGAAATTGGATTCCCGGATCGGCTGCAGGAGCGCGACCTCGAAACCCAAGGCCAGGGCGTCGCGGCAGTCCTTGAGCGGGAGCGTCCCGTCGTTGAAGAGCCTCGCTTCCATGTAGAAGGGGTGCGCCTCCCGGTTGTACTTGTCGACCATCCCCTGCTGGAATTTTTTTGCCGCCTCCTCGTCCATCTCCTGGCCCCGCTTCTTGCGGTTGACGCGCTCCAGGCTCGTGAGGATGAAGCCCGCCGTCTCCCCGGACATCACCGACGTCCTGGCCCGCATGGTGGCGAAGATAAACAGCGGGTCGAAGGTCCTGCCGCTCATGCCGAAATTCGCGGCGCCGTGGTCCGGACCGATGATCCACTGGATCCTCGGGACCTCCGTGCAGGCCACGGCCCTGACCATGCCGGAGCCGTACTTGCCGATACCGGCGTACTCCTCGGCCGTCCCTACCATGTAGCCGGGGGAGTTCTGGATGTAGAGAAGGGGGATCTTCATCGTGGAGCAGCGGATGACCCATTCGATGGCCTTGCGGGCCGAGTCCACGAAGATGACGCCGTTGTTGTTGCTGGCGATGACTCCGACGGGGATCCCCTTGAGGTGGATCTTCCCGCAGACGACGTTGTCGCCCCGCCCGATGTTGTACTGGCGCTTGTACTCGCTGAAGTAGCTGTCGTCGGCGATGCAGGCGAGCACCTCGCGGACGTTGATGCCCCGGGCGGTCTCCTTCGGAAGAACCGAGTACAGGTGATCGGCCGGGACTTTCGGATCGACAGGCTTGCGGCGCTCGCAGCACAGGGTTTGCTTCGGGTCGAAGGCCAGGAGCTCCCGGAGCTTTTCGATCCCGTCGTCCTGGGATCTCACGAAGTGATCGGCCCCGCCGGAGATGTGGGTGTGGACCCTGGCTCCCCCGAGGTCCTCCATGCTCACCGTCTCCCCGATGGCGGATTTCACCATGGGCGGCCCGCCCAGGAAGGAATAGGACATCTTGTCGATCATGATGGACTCGCAGGCCAGGTAGACGATGTAGGCCCCCCCGGCCGTGTTGCCGCCCGTGCTGAGCGTGTATTGCTTGAGCCCCTTGGCTGACATCCGGCACATGTTGTAGAAAAAGTGGCCGAACTGGTTGCGGCCCGGGAAGATCCGGTCCTGCAGCGGCAGGTAGGCGCCCGCCGAATCGGCGATGTAGACGAAGTTCAGGCCGCAGCGCTCGGCGATTTCCTGCGCCCTCAGGTGCTTCTTGCAGCTGATGGGGTAGTAGGCCCCGGCGCTCACGCGGCTGTCGTTGGCGAGGATCATGACCCAGTTGCCGTGGATCTTGCCGATCCCCGTCACGAGCCCGGCGGAGGGGACGTCG
>Ga0209450_10001482_pt1 | contig 11766 bp, 5 predicted proteins | sample FrelakmetLWP11LW_FD_187149 | JGI IMG/M metagenome (GOLD analysis project Ga0209450, IMG submission 187149) | Freshwater lake sediment microbial communities from the University of Notre Dame, USA, for methane emissions studies - LWP11 LW (SPAdes)... | ecosystem: Environmental > Aquatic >... | reverse complement strand
ATGTGTGATTCAGCTTGCCGGATGTCAGAAAAAAGAGGTCCCTGCCGATCTGCAGGAACAGCTTGATTCGATCGCAGCTGTCATGGTACCCCAGCACGGAGAAGCCCTTTGTGACATAAATATGGTCATGGAAGAGGGCGGAAGCATCACTGTCAAAGGTGAGACGAACTTACCCCAGGCAAAGGAAGAGATCCTTGCACTGCTTGGCAGGTCTGGATACAGTTTTACTGACAGCATCACCGTTTTGCCTGACCCGGCGGTTGTGACGAAGACTTGGGGGCTGATACCTGTGAGTGTCTGCAATATCAGGAGCAGACCGGCACATGAGGCTGAGCAATCAACGCAAGCACTGATGGGCACCCCTGTCAGGATTCTGAATAAAAGGCGAGGATGGCACCTGGTCCAGATGCCTGATTCATATATCGGCTGGGTCAGAAATACAGTTGTTGAATTAACTGATGATGAGATGGCTGCTTGGAAGAGTAGTGACAGAGTGATCTATCTCGGGCACACCGGGGTTATCACCGGTAGTAGTGGGGAGACTGTGTCAGACGTCACCTTTGGGGCGATTCTTGTCAAAACCGGTTCACGTGCTGATAATTGGACTGTCGTTCTTCCTGACGGACGGACCGGCGAGGTCAAGAAGAGTGAAGCGGCTGAGCTAAAGGCATGGGCTGAGAGCGTAGATATTGAACCGCAGAGGCTGATCCGTTTTGCCATGTCATTTATGGGCACACCATACCTGTGGGGCGGGACCTCGACCAAGGGGGTGGACTGCAGCGGCTTTACCAAGCTAATATATTACTACGGAGGTGTCATCATGACCAGGGACGCATCAGGTCAGTTCAGGTACGGGGATGAGGTCAGTATCGAAAAGCCGCTGGAATCGCTGGCACCAGGTGACCTTCTTTATTTTGGCAGCGACAAGGACGGAAAGAAAAATATCACCCACACCGGGATGTATATAGGAGACACTGAATTCATACATGCCTCAGGATCAGGGATGGTAATAATCAACAGTTTCGACGCAACAAGAGCCAACTACAGCGCCAACCTGCTTGGGATATTGCAGGGAGCCAGACGGGTGACAACATTCACCGGGGGCAAGGGTCTGGAACGTGTCTCACAACACAGCTGGTATTTCTAGGATCATATGAAGAAAAGAGATTTCATCAAGATAGGCGGGCTTGCGGCAGGAGCTTTAATGGCAGGCTGTACAAACTCGCAGGCCGAAAAGGCATCAGGCGCAGGCATCATAAGGCAAAAGGGCAGCGGAGTGCTGAAGCTCAGCTACAGGCCTTATGAGCTGCAACTGAGGCATGTCTTCACGGTTGCAACGAACTCAAGGACCACCACTCCGGTGGTTCTGACAACGATTGAATATGACGGTGTAACCGGTTTCGGTGAGGCATCAATGCCACCCTACCTGGGTGAGAGTCACGAATCGGTCCTTAACTTCCTTTCAAAGGTAAACCTTGAGCAGTTCAGCGATCCCTTCCTGATGGAGGATATCCTGGCATATATTGAGGGCGTGATGCCGGGTAACTATGCTGCCAAGGCATCCCTTGACATCGCCCTGCATGACCTTACGGGCAAGCTCCTCGGGCAGCCATGGTTCAGGCTTTGGGGACTCAACCCGGCAAAGACACCGCTCACGAGTTTTACCATAGGAATTGATACTGCTGATGTTGTGCGCGAGAAGACCCTCGAAGCCAGCGCCTTCAAGATGCTGAAGATCAAGCTGGGAAGAGACAATGACCGCGAGATGATTGAGACGGTGAGGTCGGTGACCGACGTGCCGGTCTTCGTTGACGTGAACCAGGGATGGAAAGACAGGGTCTATGCAATGGAGATGGCTCATTTCCTGAGTGAGAATAATGTCCTGTTCATAGAGCAGCCCATGCCCAAGGACCAAAAGGATGACCTAGCCTGGCTCACAGCAGGCAGCCCGCTGCCCATCGTTGCCGATGAGGCGCTCCAGACAGTCAGTGACATGATGTCAATGAAAGGGATCTATTCCGGCATTAACATAAAGCTGATGAAGTGCGGAGGCATGAATGCTGCATACAAGATGATAACCATGGCAAGGCAGATGGGAATGAAGATTTTGATAGGATGTATGACAGAAACCTCATGTGCCGTTTCCGCCGCCGCGCAGCTCTCCCCACTGGTTGACTGGGCTGATCTTGATGGCAACCTGCTGATAAGCAATGATGTATATGAGGGAATGACAGTTGTTGACGGCAGGATCAGTCTGCCTGACAGGCCCGGTATCGGAATTATTGAGAAAAAACAGGATGGTACCGCCGGTTAGCTGTAGGCCGCAAATTGATAGGGCAATGGCATGAGGACTGATCCAACTGACAAATAATTTTAGAATAGGAGAATAATTGATGCAGAATAAAGCCCATCAGGAAGCTGAACACTTCCTGAAAAATGAGACGCAGTTTCATCTTGGCATGCTGCCCACAGAGCAGGCCAACCCAAAGACACGCAACCTTGACCGGATTTTTGCTGAAAGCACCCGCGATGGAGTGAAAGCCCTTTTGTCAGTAGACATGGACATATATCCCATGGCCCAAAGGATTTTCAGAGGGAAGGAGTATGACAAACTCGTAAAGGCCGGAGTAAAGGCAATTTCAGAGGGAAGGAAGATAATTTTTTCGGGATGCGGGGCTACCGGACGGCTAAGCATACTTCTGGAATCGATCTGGAGATGCTTCTTCAGGGATCTGCGGGAGATCCACCCCGGTATCTATGAAAGAGTAAAGCATGTTGAGAACTCTGTATTCAGCATTATGACAGGGGGCGATTATGCTCTTATCCGTGCCGTGGAGTATTTCGAGGACTACCAGGAATTCGGCAGGCAGCAGGTCAGGGAACTGGATGTTACAGCAGGAGACATGCTGGTCGCCATTACCGAGGGAGGAGAGACATCGTCAGTCCTGGGTACCCTGGCTGAGGCTGCTGACCGTGGCGCTGCAGTATTCCTTCTATTCAATAATCCCGCCGATATTCTCCGAAAGCATATTGAGCGCTCAAGAAAAGCGATTGAAGATCCGAGAGTCACTGTTCTTGACCTCTTCTGCGGACCTATGGCAATTGCAGGTTCCACAAGAATGCAGGCAACCACATCGGAACAATTGATTGCCGGTGCTGCACTTGAATCAATCCTGGGTGGTTATTTCGGGGAATTATTGTCCCCTGAAGAACTGGCATTGCTGAATATCAGGGAGACAGACTATGCTGAGGCTTACAATGAAATGCTCAATGAATTGTTTGCCGGGAAAAATCCTGAAATTATCGGAGAATATATTCAAATGGAACACAGTATTTATCAGGCAAACGGGCTTGTTACATATTATGGCAATTCTCTTATGCTCGATATCTTCACTGACACCACCGAACGCTCTCCGACATTCATGCTGCCGCCTTTCAGGAAGTATGACGACACGGTGTCGCCACTTTCATGGGCATTTGTCAGGAATCCTCTGTTACCGACTCCGGAAGCCTGGGTGAACGTACTGGGGCGTCACCCGAGATGCCTTGAGTGGGATTCGAAACTCTACGTGAAGATGAAGGCTCCGCAGAATCTGATATCAGACCCGCCCCTGATCGATATTTCGCAAATACTTAAATTTCAGATTGGCAACGAAGAAGACAAATCACGCACCTCCAGAATACCCAATGTTGCCGTTAATGTGATTAGCCGTATTGAACTATCAAGGCCGGAATATGAAAATTACAAGGCTGCCTTCAAACAGGCTGCAGAAAAGTTTCAGGGCAGGTCGGCAATGATAATAGGAACATGCGATGAAGATGCTGACTATCAGATCTCCTGTTCTCCGCAGACTTCGGTGTTCAATCTTATCGACCGGCTTGCAGTCAAAATCGTGCTGAATACGGTTTCAACCGGAACAATGGTCTTGATGGGCCGTGTCCTGGGTAACTGGATGAGTTGGGTTGATGTGACCAACAAGAAGCTGAAAGACAGGGGAATAAGACTTATCTCCGACATTTGTGGGATTAACTACAAGGATGCCTGTTATGCGCTTCATGAAACATTGGAGGAACTTAAGTCATTTGATATTGCTACCGGAGAAAAACCATCTCCTGTTCAGTATACTATCAAAAGAATAGGTATTCCCGGCAAGCCGGGTTAAGGACTTAAAGTGAAAAAAAAGTAATAAGATGTAATACAACCTTTAAATAAAACATATATCTTGCCTTTGGCCGGGAAATCAATTAAATCTATCAATATAACCTAATCAATACTATTTAACCCTAAATCCAATCACATGAGAACAAAACTATTAATGTTGTTTGCGGTTTTGGGACTGATGCTTTCGCAAAGCATTTATGCTCAGCCTAAAACCGTGACAGGGACTGTCACAGACGCCACAACGAATGAAACGTTGCCTGGCGTCAACGTGATAATCAAAAACACCACAACCGGTACGAGTACCGACCCGTTCGGAAGCTACTCGATCAATGTTGCTCCGGGGCAGGTGCTGGTTTTCAGCTCTTTGGGATATTCTGTCCGGGAGGTGACCATTGGCGCCGGTAATCGGTACAGCGTTGGTCTTACCCCGGATGTACAGATGATTGAGGATGTCGTGATCACCTCTGAGTTCGGAATGAAGCGAGTTGCAAGGGCAGTCGGATCATCCGTGCAGAACGTAAAGGCTTCTGACATTGCAGAATCCGGACGTGACAACTTCATCACAGCTCTCCAGGGCCGCGTAGCCGGTATGACTGTAACATCAACAAGTGGCTCACCGGGTTCATCCACCACTGTTATACTGAGAAGCCTTACCTCGATATCGGGGAATAACCAGCCTCTGTATATCATTGACGGTATCCCGATGAACAACACCACATTCAACCCGCAGAACCAGGTTGCATCCTCCGGGCTGGAGTATTATTCTTCACGTAACCTGGACTACTCCTCAAGGGGTAATGACCTGAACCCTGAGGATATTGAGTCAATGACAGTGCTTAAAGGTGCTGCTGCTGCGGCTCTTTATGGTTCAGATGCATCCAATGGTGCTATTATCATCACCACCAAGAAAGGGCAGGCCGGCAGGGGAAAGATCTCCTACAGCAATTCGTTCCGCTGGGACGAGGCCTATGGTCTGCCTGAACTGCAGGATAAATATACAAACGGTCAGTACGGTACAACCAACTATTATTACCTGACCCGCTTCGGAGGCAGATATGTAGAGGGGATGTCCATTTATGACAACCCTTCCAAAATACTGCAGACTGGCTATACATCACGTCACAATGTTTCGGCTGAAGGCGGTACAGACAGGATAACCCTGCGTTCCTCATTGTCTTACCTTGATCAGAAGGGTGTGGTTAAAACATCTGATAACTCAAGGTTCAACCTCTCCCTTTCTGGCCGCGCTGAAATAAACAAGTGGTTCACAATTGAATCTTCGATGCAGTACGCTGCCACACAGAACACAAAAGTCCCGATCGGAACAGAAGGCCCTCTTTACAGGTCAATGCTGTGGCCGATGGTTGATGACATGTCAGAGTGGCTTGCAGATGACGGCTCACATATGGCAACACCGGACTATTATCTTGACAGGGACCTGCTCAACCCCTTGTTTGGAATGTACAGGAACAGGTTCTATGATGAGTCAAACAGGTTCATTTCGAATATTTCCGCAAACCTCACGCCTATACGTAACATGTTCTTCAGGGCGCAGGTCGGCTGGGATGTTGGCGTACAGACATACCTTACTTCAAGGCATCCGTATTATTCGGCAAATCAGACAGGTGCCGGGTATTACAACAAAACAAACTCAAACTTCTCGGATCCCTCGCTTAACCTGATTGCAGGATATTCAAACAATTTCCTGGAAGACAAGCTTTCAGTCTCAGCACAGGTTGGTTATCACCAGATTGAGAATGGCATTGTCCGCATTGCGACGACCGGTTCAAAGTTTGCAGTTCCTGATTTTCAGTCAATTAATAACTGCGATCCCTTATCGATAAGCTCTACTCAGGCAACCACGAAGCGCAGGATTCAGGCAATATCGGGCCAGTTGGAATTAGGATACAACCAGATGGCTTATGTCACGCTGCGTGCACGTAACGACTGGTCATCAACACTTCCTGTAGAGAACAACCGGTATTTCTACCCGGCCGTTGAGGCCTCTTTCATCGTTACCGAGCTTCCTTTCATGAAAGACATCAAGATGCTCAATTATCTCAAGCTGCGCGGTTCTATAGCCCAGGTTGGCAAGGATGCCGGCCCGCTGGAGATCGACCCGAGGCTTGAAGGAACATTGCTCTGGGGCGGCGGTTACAGATACGGCTTCACTGGCCCGAATAAGAATCTCGTACCTGAGATAACCACCTCAAAGGAGGTTGGATTTGAGGGAAGGTTTGCAGATGACCGTATAAATGCTGACTTCACCTACTTCTGGACTCATTGTGATAACCAGATCATCAAGGACTTCAGGCTTAGCTACGGCACCGGGTTCGTACTTAACACACTCAACGTCGGTACTTTTGAGACCTGGGGATGGGAAGCTCATATTGACGGCGATATTCTCAGGATGGGTAGCGGACTGCGCTGGAACGTCGGTTTTAACGCATCACATACCGATTCGGAGGTTGTATATCTCCCGGCAAACGTTACAGAGTATTACAATGCCTACACCTGGAACTCAGGTAATATACGCAACGGCATCATGACCGGTTACCCGGTTACAACCTGGACAGGCAATGCATTTATGCGCAATGATGCAGGTGATGTCCTGATCAGCCCGACGACAGGTTTACCGGTTGTTAGTACGGCATTTACCGTCATCGGTAACAGGGAACCAAAACTGCGTTTTGGCATAACCTCGAATCTCAGTTACAAGGGGCTCAGGCTTTCAGCAATGTTCAGCGGCCGCTACAAGGCAACCGTTGTCAACGGAACCAAGCGCCTTATGTTGCAGAACGGCCTCAGCTGGGAGTCTGTCGCGCTTCGTGAGGCAGGACCGGTTGTATTTGACGGCGTTCTTCAGGATGGCAACGAGAACACCGCCAATCCTACTGTAAATACTATTGCTGTTGACTACAATCTGTACAGCACAACATACAGCGGCGGAGATGAAAACTGGCTTGAGAAGGATGTCAACTACCTTCGTCTGCAGGAGCTTCGCCTCAATTATAACCTGCCTGCAAAGTGGCTGACAAGAACACCTCTTGGAACTGCCAGTGTATTCGTTACAGGCAATGACCTCTACGTGTGGACCAACTACTCTGGTATAGACGCTGTCGGAAACACGGTGTCCGCTGCCCTGGGTGGTGTCGGCGGTGAAGGCATGGATGTGTGGTCACTGCCCAGCCCGAGAGGCTACACGGTAGGCTTAAGTGTGACCTTTAAATAATCAGAATCTGAAAATATAGAAACTATGATAAAAAAGATATCGTTTTCAGTTATTTTGCTGGCATCAGTGCTCTTCATGACCACAAGCTGTGAAGAGTGGCTCGATGTCAACAAGAATGTGGATGCTCCTGCCGCTGTGGAGGGTTATCTCTACCTGGCCGGCATCCAGCAGGCGTATCAGGGATTATACTGGGATATCCGCGCTGCGGGTCCCCTTACCCAGATGATGGGTACGTCAGTGATGACCTACTATGCAGAGCATTACACCACCCTTACAAATGACAATGGTGCGGAGCAATGGAGAATGACCTACTGGCTTCAGGGAATGAACCTTGAGAACCTTATAAACCAGTCGGTTGAAAATGAGGAATGGAAACTGGCCGGGATAGGTCTCGCCATGAAGGCTTTTTCATGGGACCAGATGACAAAATACCACGGTGAACTTATCCTTAAGGATGCCTTTGTACCCGGACTCCTGGCGCACAGGTATGACTACCAGGATACCATATACACGGCAGTTCGTAACTGGGCATACAAGGCTATCGAATACCTCGAGATGGATGATCCTAATGATTATGGTACAAAGATCAGCGCCAATGATTACATCTACGGGGGCAATATCGACAAATGGAAGAAATTTGCCTACGCGGTCATTGTAAGCAACCTGGCCTCACTTTCAAACAAGTCGGATTTTACCACTGCTTATGCCCAGGAGCTGATCACTGCTGCCAGCAAGTCTTTCACAACAACAGCCGATGATGCAGTGCTGACAGTCGGAGGCGGCGGCTCTGCCGCAGCCCAGTCAGCCTATAACAATTTCTGGGGAACGACAAGAGGAAACCTGTCACGCAGCTACTGGCAGCATGAATATGCTGTTCAGGTCTTCACCGGCACGGTTCCCTACTATGACGAGACTACAGGGAACAAGGAAGCAAATGTTCCTGTAAATACCTATATTCCTTTCAGGCTGGCTGCGAAGCAGATCGTATGCGACACCAATGTCATGCTGGCAGGTCATTATGATCCGCGCGTGGCCGTCAAACTTGGAACTATAGATGACCCCAACTATGATAACATAGATGTGATCAACAGCATCAAGAGGCGCAAGTATTACGGAGGAAGCTTCACAGGCACAAGCGGCCCCATTGGAGCAGCCCCGTCATACTACGGACGCAATTCCACCTCATCAACAGTGACTGACGGTGCCGGACGCTGGCTCTACCGCGATGAGGCTCCGTACATAATCATGACTAGCGCCCAGATAAAATTCTGCCTTGCCGAAGCATACTGGAAGCTGGGAATGAAGGCCGAGGCACTTGAAGCCTTCAAGTCTGGGGTTAAGGATGACTTTGATTTCACTGCCAAGTATATCAAGGCCGGAACAAAAGGACAGGCAGTCGGCGGTGACAAGATCACAACGGCTGTATTCAATACTGCTGCAGCTGATTATCTTGCAGGCCCATATGTCAATACCCTGGCAATAAATGACTTCACCCTGTCGCACATAATGATGCAGAAGTGGGTTGCCCTCTATCCGTGGGGCGCGCTCGAAGCATGGGTTGATATGAGGAAATATCACTACGATATCCAGTATACTGGTGAATTTCCGTCAAAGGGCAATGGATGGGACCTTACCACACTTAATCAGAAATGGGATTCGGACCCCACAAAAGTCTTCAAGGGACTTTATATGAGACCCGCACAGGTAACGAACAGAAAGCTGGCATTTAACACTTTCAACGACGGATCGCCCAGTTACCGTGTCCGCCCGCGTTACAATTCCGAGTATATGTGGAACAAACCGGCACTTTCATCTCTGAAACCAATCTCCGGAATGGCTGATAATTATCAGTGCTCAATTCCCTGGTTTGCATATCCGGGTAATATACCGGGGCTGCCCAAATAATAACGCTCATAAAAAACAGATGATTATGAAAATTATAAAGTATTTAAGTCTGGTCGTGGCAGTGACACTTCTTGCATCATGTGAAAAGCATGAGGTTGAATTCCTTGCCACACCGATAGATAATATGGCTGAATTCCAGCTGCATTATATGAACCCGGTGACTGCCGTTGCCGCAAACAACATCATGAGGGTTGAGGTAAACGGGAAACTGGTCGCCAACGATAGGGCACCGCTCAACACCTACAATGCTGTCCCCAGCGGAAATGTCGGCAGATTCTTTGCCGTGAACCCGGGAAACGTAAATATCAAGCTCTACCTGAAGACAAAACTCACTCCCGTGAGTGATTCACTGGTATATGATCAGAATGTCGCGCTGACCGCAAAGAAACAGAATGTTTTTGTCCATGATTTCACAAAGCCGGCGATAGTCTTCGATAACGGTTATCCTTACGAAAGGAGAGAGACCGTGACAACAGATTCGACTGCATGGATAAAGTTTTACAACTTTCTGTATGAGACGGCGGGCGTACCAACTACCAAAATAATACAGTACCAGTATGTTGATGCACGTACAAGTGCCCTGATCAACATAGGACCACCGGTTGCTTTCGGAGAATCAACCGGCTGGCAGCAGGTTACAGTGGTAAAAACCGATATTGTATCGGCAGGTTCACGTACAATGACTTACAGGATGAAGGAGGTCGACTCCGGCGGTAACATTATCGGAGACCTTATGATAATGAATACCAGCGGGACTTATGTTGCCTACAGTGGTACACTGGCAACTTTCATCGGCCGCAGGTATCACCAGATCATGGCCGGTTTCAGGGCTGTGAGATCACCCAACTCCTCGGTAAGGACATTCACGGCTTTATAAGAGTGGCTGCCTGTTACAGGTAGAATTAGGTTTGGTTATGGCAGAGACGCTGGATTCAGCGTCTCTGCTTTTTTTGTTCATATGGTAGTGAATCCGCTTCTCTCTATCAGGACGCCAATTAAGCGCTTGCACGGGTGAGACTGGTTGCTCAGGCGGACTGGCCGGGGCATGTGTAAAATATAAATAACATAGCTCATAGTTGTTAATAATAATTACTTAACTTAGTTAGTTGAAAACAATCTAATTATTACCAATCAATATTACAAGCCAATTAATTTGATTTAACCCTAAAACCAATCGAATGAAAACTAGTCTTTTAATGTTGGTTTCACACAAACTGACCGAAATGCAGAAGCAATTCATGCTTTCGGTGGTCGCCTTCGTTCTCATATCGGGAACCCTGGCCGCACAGAACATCAGAGTTACCGGAAAGGTCATTGACAATGCCGGGCTACCCATCCCGGGTGTCACTGTCCTGATCGAAGGTACTACTACCGGTGTTGCTACCGGGAATGACGGGACATATTCCATTGAGGTGCCTGCCAATGCAGTTCTTGATTTTTCTGTCATTGGTATGGAGATTCAAAGGATTCCTGTAAATAACAGGTCAGTGATAAATGTTACTATGGCTGAATCAGCAGTGATAGTGGAGGAGGTTGTGGTTACTGCACTTGGCATAAAGAAGGAGAAAAAGGCCCTGGGTTATGCTGTTCAGGATCTGAAAAGCGATGAGATCCTGAGGAACAAACAGACCAATGTGATTAACTCTCTGGCAGGTAAGGTAGCGGGTGTAAATGTCACTCAGTCAAGTGGTTCTGCCGGCTCCGGATCCACCATTATCATCCGCGGAGGCAACTCGGCCAGCGAGTCGCGCGACAATCAGCCCCTGTTCGTTATAGATGGCATTATTTATGACAACTCAACTGTTAACAGCGGCAACTCAGGAACTGACGGCGTGACAAAAACAGCTACATCCTTCGGCAACCGTGTAATGGACATCAATCCCGATGATATCGAGAGCATGTCTATCCTTAAGGGTGCCGCTGCCTCTGCTCTTTACGGCTCGCGTGCTGCAGACGGTGTGGTCGTCATCACCACTAAAAAGGGCAGTGAAGGTCCTGTCAAAGTTGACTTCAGCTCGAAATATTCCTACTCGTGGACAGGAATTCTGCCTGAACAGCAAGGTGTTTACGGAAGAGGTTTCTATAACCAGGCCGGCGCTTTCAGTGACTATACCACCACATCGTGGGGGAAAGAGATTACCGGTACAGTCTACGACAATGTAGGCACCTTCTTTCAGGGCGGAAATGTATTCGACAACAGCCTGGGAATTTCCGGGGGAAGCAAAAACAACAGCTTCTATCTGTCAGCTTCCAGTTTCATTCAGACCGGAGTTGTTCCATTGACCGATTATGATAAAACTACATTCCGTTTTAACGGAGAGCAAAAATACGGCAAACTGACTGTGGGAGCAAATGCCGCTTATTCGATTTCGAACACTACCAAGACACTGACATCGGCAGGTTTGTATAATGGCGGTGGTAACGGGACCATGACTGCTACCTACGGATGGGCACGCAGTGATGACAT
>Ga0209450_10001479_pt1 | contig 11788 bp, 14 predicted proteins | sample FrelakmetLWP11LW_FD_187149 | JGI IMG/M metagenome (GOLD analysis project Ga0209450, IMG submission 187149) | Freshwater lake sediment microbial communities from the University of Notre Dame, USA, for methane emissions studies - LWP11 LW (SPAdes)... | ecosystem: Environmental > Aquatic >... | reverse complement strand
TTTATGACAAGTAAGTTTAATAATGTATTTGTTGATAGTTGTTTTTTAAGAATAAGACAAAAAAAAAACAAATATTAAAATGCTTCCTATGTATTTTTTAGGTGGAGAATTTGTTGGATTGAAAAAATTTTTCAAAGAGCGAAACATCTTATTCAAAACAAAATACGGAATGCACAAGGCCAATTTCAGGGAGATGATCAACTCTTTGAATTGCAATAACTCGACAAGCACTTTCTCAACACTTTTTTAAAGAAATCAACTTCTTGACACAAAATATGAGCTAAAAAGAAACTGCAGCAGCAATAACTGCTTAAATCAGTTTAACTTGTTTTTTGAACAGTTTTTATTTTCTGAGTATCAACTTGAAATGTGTTGAATAGTTGGCGTGTTGAGTAAATGGCTTTTTGTGTCAAAGTCTTTTTTTGAGTTATTGCAATTTGAGAAGTTGACCCTCCCTCCAATTTTAGTGAACATTTTGTGTATTTAATAAAGAAACGACTTTATTTGTGCATGAGAAGTGAAATTTCAGATGACTGGCCTTCATTTTTGCCTCTTGTGGTTGATGCATTAAATCACAAACCAATTAAAGCCTTGGGAAATGTTTCACCTTCAGAAATTAATAGCGAATGGGATGATGAAAAAATTCGAAAAGCCCAAGAAGAAAAACAAATTAAAGTATATCATGAACCAGATTGGCAAACTCAAAACAAAAATCAAGATGACTATTTGAAATCAAAAAATCCTCTTCAACCTGGTTCGTTTGTGTACGTTGACAAAAAAACCGAAATTTTCAACAAATCATTCTTTGCTCAAGTAAGATAACGTTATTTCGACAGAGACTTTTCCTTTTTCGGAAATTGTAAGAGTTTTAGAACGCTACATACAGGCAGTAAAAAAGCTTTCGAATTTCTTTCCTTATAAATTTTGGAAAGAGAAAAATCTTTCTAGTTCTGGAACAGTAAATACAGCTAGTACATAAGCCCAAAAAAAATTGAAGCACAAAATTTTGTCTTTTATTGCGTTATTCCATGAGTGGTGTGTTTGCTGAGTTTTGGAACGCTACATACGTCTTTAGTAAAGGCAAAAAAACAGTCCAAGATAGCGCGCTAGCTAAAAAGTAGACTTTGCGCGAAGGTCAGACAGCTTTTTTTGAGAGGGAGAGAAAATATGTAGAAACACAGATAAAAAATGCTTTAACGTACAATATAAAGACGCAAGCTGTGCAATAGTATGTGCCTGTCTGTTTATTTTTTCGTATCTACCTTTCCCGGCATGTTATTCATTTGTCCGTTTATGTTTGAGAATAAAAAATTATTCTTGTATTTTTTTTTTCGTTTTTGTTTAAGGTTTAACTCTACCCCGGCATCTAACGCTTTTTTTTGTTTGTCTTTTAAAAATTTTGTAAGTTTATGTAAGTTTTGTTTTACTAGCTTGCTATCCCGGCAAGAACTCGCTCAAGAAAACCTTTTTGTACTCCTTGTATGACTTTTTCTAGATATTTTATGCCTTTCTGTTCTTCTATCTTGTATTCTTTTGTAGTTTTTGCCTGTTTAAAAGTAAAACTCTCTTTTCTATTGCTTGCTTTTTGAAAAGCATATAAAGCACGTTTTCGCTGTTTTCCATGCCATTTCTTTTCCAAACTTCTAAAAGATAATTTCTACTCTGTTTCAGCGAGGACCAATCTTTAAAATTAAATCTGTGAACGGCTATCGAGATCCTCCTCTGTACACTGTTGAGGATTTGATGGGTGAAGCCCTGAAAACTCAATACTACGCAAAGCAACTTTGGCCTGCTCCAGATCCAAACCAAAACGATTTTACTTTTGAAATTGAAGACGTTATCAGGAAAAAAAAAATAAAAGGAGAAGAACACATCTTTGTCAAATATTTGTACTATCCTCGTAAGTTAATTTTTACTTAATAAGAATTGTAAATATAGAAATAAAAACTGAATTAAATAATTACTAAATTAATTAATTCACTTTTTTTTCTATTTTTTTCAGCTAAATTTAATCAGTGGATAAAACAGTCTAATGTGGTCATTGATAACTCTTCGGAATGAATGTTTCGATTCTTAACAATCCCACCAAAGTGCTTATGGTTTCAGGAAAATTTATGATTGAAAAAAGTGAAAATGAAAATGGATTTTTAAATAGTTCAGTTGTAAATTGTCCCATTTCTGTTGAATACATGGACATTCGAAAAGGTACATGGAATGTGTGTCTGAAAGATATTTTAATTTCCAAACAAATCAATTTGCCTGAAGCAGAAGTAATTAAGGAATATTTAATTGTGTCCACAAACATTGTTGACGGTAAAAGATTAAACAACCACAAAGGCCTTGAAATTTTCAATCCTCCATTTGAAAGGATTTTATACGAATCTGATAAAGCCAATTACAAAGCATTTTCAAAACCAACGTGGCTAACTGTCAGTTGCCCTTCAACACACTTTGATTTAAAATTCAATTTTTGGCCAGAATTTAAACCATCAGATCATTTTTTTAGTAATATTTCTCAGTTAACAGCGAATGTCACAGCGACAATGTTGTTTCAGAGGTTACAATGAAAGTTGCTTTTGATGTTGTGCACATGAGAGACTTGTTAATGAGAGACAAAGGCTTTTTAAAAGAGTTATATTCGATGAACAGTTATCAAAATAAGAAAATAATTAGTGGAGCTGATGATCAGCATTTAAACACTCTTTTAAAAATATTGCATCTTATATTGAACAATGAAATTCCAATTTTAATTGAAGATGTGATAATCATTAAAAAATCTAAAAAATTTAGCTTGCTAAAAAAAACAATTAAAAATACAAACGACTACATATCAATTTTAGAAGGTGTTCGAAAACCTAAAGTTGATTTTCTTGGATCTCTTTCAAACGTTTATCGATTTTTACTGCGGTCCTTATTTGAAGAATAAAACAGCAAACAACGAAAAATGGAAGCACATCTAATGAAACAGATGGTAAGGGGGAGAACATTATTTGTTTCGCAGCCTCGTCTAACCCCTTACCCTTGCGGTGGTTACAAAACGCCGGGGGCAGGTATGACTAAGTCATTGTACAATGTCTATCAACCAATTCATACTGAAATGGATAATGGATTAAAATTAAATAAAGAAGTAGCTTCTGAAATTAAAAAACAAAATGAAAAGCAAGAGGGATTTGGCAACCCGTTACCAGCTGAAAGCATGGACATTGAAACTTCTAATAAAAGGAAAATAGACGAGGATGTGTTTCAAAAAATGCAACATCCCATTTATAAAGTTACAAAAATAAAGAAACCAAAGATTGAAGCACAATTGGCCATCGGAAAAGGAGAAGAAGAGCCCACTCCGTCGTCGTCGTCATCGTCATTGTCAAGTTTATTGCCAGGTCCGTCAACTGCAGAAAAAAAATACTTTAAATTTTAATTTCTTAATCAAAATGGAGAGCATTGAAACAGAAAGTAACACTCGATTTGCTCAAAACTATATAGACAGTTTTTTTACAAAGTTACCATACGACAGCCGATTTAATAAAGTGGAGTACCAAAAATATGTGCCGGTGTCTGGTATGAGCGAGACTGTACGTCAAATAGAGTTTGTTCTTGAACGACGTGATGCACCAATGTGTTATATGATTTCTGACATCTTGCTAGAGTGTAATGTTACAATTTTGGAGGACACTAAAACTGCCACTTTGCCAGCAACATCACTTACCGTTGGACCAGTCAATAATGTTCTTCATAGTCTTTTTGAAACTGTCATAGTGAAAGTTAATGGATCTCAAATTACAAACAGTCCAGACATGTATCATTACAAAACCTACCTTCAATCGCTTTTGTCTTACAGTTCGGAAATAAAAAATTCAGCTATGCAGACTGTTGGCTACTCCCTCGATAACAAAAGACACATGGAAACTGATGTGTCGGCAGCAGGTATTCCAACAAACTCTGGATTTAGTTTAAGGGCAAACTGGTTCAGAAAGGACAATGCCTCTACTAATGCCTATCGGGCAAATGGAGCAACCTTTATTGGCCGACTAAATCACGAGCTTATTGGATCAACGAAACCTCTTCCCCCAAAATCCCTGGTTCAAATTACATTGAACCGAGCTGCAGATGATTTTTTTATATTAAAAACCTCCACAGACACTAAAAAATACAAAGCAGTGATAAGTTTTTGCTGTTTGTACGTTCCAATTGCATGGATGCAAGAAGTGTTGTTGAGAGAACTTGATGTGCGTTGGCCAAAAGAGCCAATAACTTATCATTATAGGCGACACAATGTGTTAAAATTAACAGTGCATCGAAACAAAAAGGAATTTTTTTCTGACGCTTTGTTTCCGGAATCAGAAAATCCGATTCGAATTTACTTTTTTTTGGTTAAGGCTGATGCTGCAATTGGGGACCAAAAATTGAACCCCTACAACTTTGGGCGCTCGTGGGAGTACACAAAGGACGTTGCAAGACTTTCTTTGCAAGATCAAATTCGAGCAACCGAAGCAGATCAAAAAATGGACGAAATTAAAGACATGTTCAAACTTTTTTTGCAAAAATTTGAACAACGAGACCGAGAATTAACTGCGGTGGCACCACCCCTCCCTCCTACACCCCCGGCTCCTGAGCAAACAGAAGATGCCCCACTTTCCGCGCGAACAAGAAAAGGTGGTCCTTTAAAAAAATCTGCAACTCCTGCATCGGCATCGGCTAATGTAGATTTGGAAGCAGGATTAGGAGGATCTGGATTGCAGCCACCTGTTCAACAACAACACTCTCTGTTTTCAAGTTTAACAAATTTATTTCGCCGCGGATCACAAACTGTTTCCGAAGAAGAAGAGTTTGCCATTTTGGAGCCAAGTCCCTCTTTGCCGCAGTTGCAGGAGGCATCTGACTTGCTTTTAAGAGAAATAGAAAAACAGAGAGTGGCAGCATCCAACCACAACAGTCAATCTCGTCATGGATCCGTCCATACCTCTATCCGGCCTACAGGATCTGTTCACGGGTCAACCCACTCTGAATTTGACGCATTAACTTCAGCGCGTCAATTAGCAGCATCAGTTACTGCTCCCGAAGTTTCAACATTTTGGCTTGAAAAATGCCAATTAGAGCTCAACTCCCAACCTTTAGGTTAATACATGTTTTTAAAGGTTACAATATATTAAATTTATCAAATTTGCTTAACCCCGGCATTAAACATTTTATTGATTTTTTTTTCAGATCATATGGAAAGCGTACAAACAGAAGGTAAGCAATCCTGTATGTTTTTAAGCGATTAAAAATATTTTTTTTAAAAGAGGCAAAACAAAAAAAAAATATTTTGTATTTTTATTATAAAGTTTTACTTTTCTTGCTTTTAATTACCATATTTCAATTGAAATTTCATTCATTATTCAACAGTTTTATTTTATTAATTTTATGACTTAGCCTTAGTTAATCTGTTTTTCTTTAGCGACACCCAGAATGCGAATTTTAAAGTTTCAATATATTAGTATACGAAATAATAATGATATATTCAAATCTATTTTTTTATTCATAAAAAATTAATACTTTCTAGATGAGTGCATGCACGATTTCTTGCGTTTGTACCAATCCAATCAAATGGTAAACACTCTCTACACTAATGGCATTAGTTACGAAATGTTTAGGCACGGATATCATATTGTTGCCTATGATTTAACGACTGGATTGGATGGGGGAACAGAGGCATTTTCAAGTCCATCAGTTAGAGTGGGTAAGTTAATGTAAACAATACGTCTTTATAATCACAACAAATTTTTTAGTCAAATCTGTCATAAGCAATTTTTTTAATGGATATATTTTGTTGAAACATCATTAGTCTGTTTGTTATTGTTTCATTTCTGTTTTAAAAACAAAACAAAAATAGTTGCTTTATGAGTCAGTTTGCTTCAAATTTCAGAAAGAAAATAGCAAGTTTCGTCTTTCAAAAACTAATATCTGAACTGGACAAATTTAATAATTTTTTTTTTACTAAGGACACCTGAGAGCAAGATTACAATTTAGCTGTCCTCTGCCTTTGGACATGAACCTCTTCGTAGTTGGAGAATTTAGTTCTCTGCTTACAATTGCTCACGATGGAAAAGTAAATACAAGCTACGTTTCAAAGTAAAGGTAATATGATTTTTGTATTATTGAATTGATCCCAAAGATATTGGACGCACAAAAGTTTTTGGCTATTTAGTCTTCAAATAAAACTTACCAGTTAAACTTGGAAATAATTTGTTTAAAAGAGTTCAAAATGTTTATTTCATTAGTCTTTTTTGTGTCTGCAATTTCTGTTTTGTATGGTCAAGAATACCTGCGAAGTTGCAATCACTCCTTTGACTTTAGTTCTTTGTGCCTCGAATACAGTTTTAACGAAATAAACTGTTTCCCGTGGGACAAAACTTGGTGCCAAAATGTGTTGATTAGCAATGACAATTATCAGTGCATTGAATGGAATTGCGATGTAATACTTTTTTTTAATATCAGTTCTCTTTGAAAGCATATTTTTTTGTTTCCTGTTTTTGTTATCGACATATGAGTGTGTCATGCAATGTCATTTTTAAATATATTGATAAGGTTTATTTTACGTTATATTTCAGGAAACTGTTATTCAAACAGTTCTCAAATCATTGTCAACGTCAACAACGCCATCATCATCATCAACAACAACAACAACAACAACAACAACAACAACAACAACAACAACAACAACAACAACAACAACAACAACAACAACAACAACAACAACAACAACAACAACAACAATAACAACAACTTCTGAGGTGAAAATGGGAGACGATGATTTTTGCGATAACTTTGAGTGCGACATTTCTAGTAGTTATGAAGACACTTGCAAAAATTATTATAAATCGAACGATGACATTGATTGCCATTTGTTTTGTGACCTGGGTAACTGTTCATACACAGTTGAATTCGAAACCTGGTGCACAATTTATGATTGTCACCCTTTGCCAGGACCGACACCTCCTCCTACACCAGGTAAATACAAAGCTTTCATAAATTTTTCAGTTTTATATCAACTAAATATTACTATCACAAACTGTACTATTTTATTCGTTAATTTACTCCTCTAAATCATTCCATAGATATCTCAATTTTTACACTTTGTGTCTTTCCATAGGCATCTAAAAAAAATTTACTCCTCTAAATCAATCCATAGATATCTTAATTTTTTCACTTTGTGTCTTTCCATAGGCATCTAAAACTCAAATTACGTTCGAATTTTTAGAATGCTTTGACAGAAAATTTTGTAAAAAATGAAATGTAGGTATGATCACGCGATTTTCAAAAATGTAAAAATGAAACTTGTGCGACAAACGGTTCTTTAGCTAGAGGTCCCGACGTGATTTTGGTACTTTTAGGATACTTAACAGAAAGTATTTTTCTTATATTTCAATTACTTTATAAAATATATTATTAACAATTAAAAATTTCAGGACCAACACCAGGACCAACACCAGGGCCTTCACCAGGACCCCCTTCAAGCAGTACTGGAATAAAACTAGCAATCGGATTTGGAGCAGGTACACAAATACTTATTTAAATTGATTATTATTACCTCTGTGAAACCCACTGTTAGAAATTGATTATAATTGGTTTAGTAACATAATATACATTTTTACAGGAATTGGGCTTTTGCTTGTTTTGGCGGCAGTTTGTTTGGCGATCCGGATTCGTCGGCGCAGAGCCAATTACGAAAATCTTTATGGGCAAACCCCCATAATTCGATTTGGTAATCGACACCGGCGAGACAGAAGCACACCAGATGTGCCTTTTGGAGGCGACCTCAATGCCCATGACAGGGGCAGTGACTCTGAGAGTGCATCTGTTAATATTCCGTTGAATCCTAAGCCAGACCACCCCTCTGCCAGCAATTCTCAGCCTCAGCCTACTTCTGCCACATCATCCAATTTAAACTCAATCGATTTGTTTTCTGATCCGTATCATTTTGGAGAAGAAACGGTTGAAATTGTGCCGGGGTTGTTATGTACAAGGCCCCGAGAAGAGCCAGAAGTCCTAGAACCCGAACCTACTCCCAAAAAAACTAAAAAAAAATTTTGGCCGCCGTGGAACATAAGGCTTCGAAGAAATTCGAATGTTGTAGTGTAAAAAAACATTATCAATTAGTGTATATAGTACTCTAAGCATTTGCCGCTTAAGTGTTTGTTTAAAAATATTTTAAAAAGATGAATGGTTAAAAAATAAAACTTTACATGTTCTTTGTCTAAGTAAAAGTAGTTTGATTAGAATCTTACAATAATTATTATTAATATTATTTTTTAGGTTGTCAGAATGGTTAACTATAAACCTATAGACAAAAAAGAGGAGTTGCGAGAAATCCAAAGAGAAGGCAAAAGAAAACAAAGAGAAAAAGATATAAAAGACTGGTACAACTTTGAAAAAAAAAATCACGAGTTAGATTTAGCCTACATGAACCAATTTAAAAAACCTCACGAAAAATGGTTTGTTTGGGAATTTAAACCTTCTCCTTGTCCAGATTATCAAAATCATAAGTCGAAAGATGAGTAATTCGGTTTCAATTTCAGATGATTTTATTGACATTGTTACTTTACAAAATTATATGTTAGTTGCGTTTCCCAATTTTTTAATTATTTCTATTGATAATCCTACTTATAATAACAAAACAAAAAAATTAGTCTTTAAAAAAAATTCCTACATTAAAATGAGAGCCTGCGATCTTGAAATTTGGTACACCTATTTTATTAATATATTGGGGTTTTTTGATTCTCAGTTGACTAGCACACCAAGAGAAACTATTATTGCAGGAAAAGATTTAATTTTGTTATGTGATTTTTCCTATGAACTTGAAGGATACACTAATGAAAAAAATTGTCTTGAAGTAAAACTTATTTTGAATGGTTTACGTTCTGTATATTTTGACAAAACTGAAATAATGTATTTGCTAAATGGCATAAGTGATCTTAACTTTCAAGTTTACTGCTATCCGGAAACCATAAACAATTGCTTTAAATATTTAATTAATCATTATGTCAAAATGCCAGGCGAGAGTATTGACAGTGTTAGTAAAAATATTTCCATGTCAACTATTTCTGTCTTACTGCAGTTGTGTGAAAAGTGTTGTACAAAAAATAAGATAAATGAAAATCCATTTATTATTTCGCAAATTTTATTTCGTCACATCTTAAACTTGTTGATAACATATAGAATCAAAAAAATGAAATATCTATCTAGCCCTTTATTAATCCATTATCAAAATATGTAAATGTGTAACTTGCGTGATTTGAATGAAAATACATGTTCTTGTTTAATCAAATACCAATTTTCTTTTGACTTGGTTTTTTTTAATGTTTTCCTTGAATTTAATCAAATCTGAAGATGTAACTTTAGGATGTGAAATTTGGTTAAACTTTTTGGCAGAAATAACAATGTTTGCTTTGTAAGCAGCCACTAATGAAGGGTGAAATTTTTTACCTGTATGAGGTTTCAAAAAAACTTTTTGAAAGTAACGACAATAGAAATGGCATTTTGTCATAAAAAAGGTTTCTAAAGATTTTATAAAAAGAGATTCAGCTTTGGTGTTTTGTTTATGTTTGACAATGTAAACGACCAATTGTTTCTTTTTGGGATCCCAAGTAACGCAACCATACGTCTGTTGACCCAGCTCATCTATTGTATTTATGGGTTTTATAACTTTGGGAGCAAATTTTTTTGCTAGATTTTCAATCCAAATTTCGTATTCTTCATCACTTAATCCAATTGGTTTTCTTGCCGGGGGAGTAGTGACTTGAATTTCTTTTGCGACTGTTAAGTTATCTGATAGTTTTTGTAACTCAGTGGCAGACACACAGGGTTCTTCAGAAATATTGCTTAATTTGTTTAAGCCATCATAATCGTAATGCTCTTCCAACTCCTCGCTTGACATGAATATTTCTTGAGAATTGTCAAGTGTAATGTTGCTTGAAATTGAAGCAGTATCGCTCATTTCTTGAGAATTGTCTACGCTTGAAATTAAAGCAGTATCGCTCATCTCTTGAGAATTGTCCACGCTTGAAATTGAAGCATCATCATCGCTTGCGTACATCTCTTGCAAAGTAATGTTGGTTGTAATTGAAGAATTAATGTCTTCGACTGTGATTCCCATTGATCTTTTATCAATTTTCAAAACAGCGGTTGGTTCAGTTGCTGGAGACAAATCTGTTGGGTACAATGGTCTTAGTGGGGCTTCAACTGGAGTTGGAAGCATGTTACATTCGTACAAAGCTTCACGGGCCACTTGGTGTAATGAAAATCCATTAGGAAATTTTTTCCGGGCTGGTTTAAGCTCTCTACATTTATCTTGGGTTGTTAATAAAGAAAAGCCTGGCATGTAACCATTTTTCCAAAAAAATATTTGGTCCTCCAATGGAAAATGATTAAGACAGATAACAATGCGACCCAAATGCTCTTTTTTAACAATCTGATTTCCGTCTTTGTCTTTTTCAAACATTAATAAATGTCGTTCTTCCCACAACACTATTTGTCTAAAGTTCCTACACTCAAATGCATAGGGCGTTTCGTTGGCTCGATCTTTAAATTTTCTAGCATTGTCACATTGACTTTTTAGGCACTTTTGATTAGTAACTGAAACAACCCAACCAGTGATTGGGTTATAAGTTGGAAATGGATTTCTTAGAAGACAGTGAAAACCTGATTTAGTGCTTTTTAATCGACAGCGACATTCATGAAATCTGTATTGGATTTGTTCTTGAGAATTTGATACGAATTCTTGGGAAGGGTAAAATCGCCTGTAAGGTTCCGATGTCAACATTGCTGTATTTTCGATTAAAAATACAGGAAAATTTTCTTCTTCTTCTAGTTCAGCCTGTTTTTTGTTAGATTGTTTACCTCTCCAGTTTAAATGTAATTTCCAACGTTGACGATAAAAAGAATCTGGTAATTTATCACAGCACACTTTTTGGCAAGGATTTTCTTGGTTTACAAGTTGCTTATTAATAGGGTGTGCATTTTTAGCCACAATAAAAGTTTTATTAAATTCAATGTTTATCAAATCAGAAGTTGTGGGCGATGGACTTTTTCGCTTTCTTTTTTGTGACATTTTATAATTTTCTTTTTCACTTTGGATCTTTCACTGTTTAATGTTAATTAACGAATAAATCAAACTTTTGAAATACTTTTAAAAGTTATTTATTTTAATAAGTTTTAATATTGTTTGTGTTAGTTTAATTAAACATTTAATTTAAATTCAAAAGATGCTTTTATTGAGGCACTGGAAACGTTTATTTTAAATTAAAAAAGATAGAAGTTTGATTGCTTCTATTTTGGTACTAACTTAGAGTCAAAAAAGTCTTTCTTTATGCCTTTGACGGCACGAAATTCTTCTCTTACTTTCCTTACACGGCATGAAAATAACGTCAGTTTTGTCCTTGAGTAAGCGAAAGTCGCTTTTCTAGTTTTTACAGTATGCTATCCCGGCATGAAAGAAAGGCATTTGTAAAGGTTTTGAGGGTTTTTTGACAAATGTAGCGTATTTTTCAAGAATTATTAAGGGTTTTATTAATAAAATTAAGGAAAAGATTGTTTATCTAGACTTATCTATACTTTAATAAATAGTGAATCCCCCCCCCTTAATTTTAATAATTATTTAGGGAAACTAGGGTCAGGGTTACGAACAGGGTATGTCCCTGTTAATAAGTTCCGTTGTGTGTCCGCGTATAACTTAAAGTCGACATTCGAATAAGAAAAAAAGGAAAAAGAACATATACGATATAAAATGTTTATCTATCGCTGCTTTCAT